>ULVG01072112.1_pt1 | contig 55336 bp, 44 predicted proteins | sample 1959221 | NCBI WGS metagenome assembly ULVG01 (sample SAMEA4835780, study PRJEB28245) | human gut metagenome | biome: gut microbiome; material: fecal sample | place: Denmark | collected 2008
AAAACGAAGACCCAACCTCTCTATATCTGTTCTTTTACCTGTATCCTTAGTAACTATCGTTACATCATAACCCTGATTTTTAGCTGCAATAGCTATATCTTTACGATGAGAAAGAAAGAACCAGTCAACGTTGACTACTATAAATAGTTTAATCATTTAACATTAGGATAAAAAGATGAAATATCAAATTGTCTCCCCAATTCAAAATCAAATTCATCTGGCGTAAACTGAACATATCCACTCCATGGATAGAATGTTAACTCTCCAAAATATACCTGATGATTAAGATAATACAAATCGACTCTAACAAACGGAAAATCTTCAGATAAAACTTTTGCAACATTCAAAAGTTCATCCAGTCCTTCAGGTTTACATTTATTATCTGGAAAGTTTGGGCAATCACTGGAAACATTTAAACAGTTCCAATCAACATCATAAAAATTCCTTTTATGACCAATATATCTATCAACATCATATACAATACAAAAGGGATTTCCATTAAAACAAAAAATTTTAAAATCGGATATACCAGCTTTAGGATTAATATCATTGACTAATAGCTGTTCAACGATATATCGTGATTTATCAATTTGAGTATAAGCCCATTCCCTACCTGCATTGATATTCTTTTTATCTTTCCAACTAATTAGACGTTTTTGCACTGAAGGTAAATCCAGTTTATTTTTATCAGTACATATCAAAATATTTTCACCGCCACCACCATCTGTTGTTTTGATCACAAATTCATTAGGGAGCTTAGTAAAATCAATTGCAGATACATCATCGTAAACTCCATATAGGATATTAAGAATGTTAGACAACCCTTTTGATTCAACATACTCCCTAACATGATATTTATCTACACACTTACCTAAAATCGGGTTACGATAATACATCTTATATAATTGCAATTTCTCAGTATACCGTTGTGGCATTTTAAAATCTATCTTTCTACCTGTCTTTATACGATATTGCCAATTCAACATTTTCTTATCAGATATAAATGACAATGTCTTCAAAATAAAAAAACGAAGCTCTTGACTAGAAATAATTTTTTTATAATTCATAATTCAGTACTATATTAGATCATTTCCAATTTTCCAAATAAAAGTTTTGAAGCCAACCAGCTACAGTACCAATATCATATCCTCCTTGTAAGCCGTAATTGTGCCTTTCTCTTGTTTTATTACTAAATCCGTTGATTGACTGCAATATCATATCACACCAAAGATCTAACTTTAATGGTAATGCATGATATAAAGGAGAAATATTTGCTTCCTCCGGTAATACATTAGAAACGAGTGTTGGCAAATTAGCTGTCTGTGATTCAATTGCAACTATACCTAATCCTTCGTACTTTGATGGAAATAAGAAACAATCTGCAGCCATCATTAATTGATTAATATCTTTTCTCACACCCAAAAACTTTATATAGTTGTCCAAGCCTTCTTTCTTTACTGATTTTTCAATCTTAAATTTTAATGGACCCTCGCCAACAAGTAGAAAAAGTATATTCTTATAACTATTAGATAGTTTTTTTGCAATTTTTACAATAAACTGTTGATTTTTCTGTTCAGTAAATCTACCCACATGTAACAATACAAATTTATCCTCACACTGTAACGCTTTTCGTAGTTTTACTCTTATCTCTGATTGAGGAAGATATTTTTTAGTATCAATAGCATTTTTCAAAACAACATATTTAGAATTAGTTGTTATACTATCCCCAAACATCCACTTTCCAGCCATATCAGAACAAGCAAAAAAATCAGTTGCATAGTCTTTTAAATGTGATTTAGTATAAAGTACAAAAGGTATTTTAAACAAACTTTTTTTTGCATTATCAATATGACTATGAGAAATTCTCACAGGAATTCTATGCTTCATGGCACTACGAAGCGGATACATACTAAAAGTATTAATGTGAGAATGAATTATCCGATATTCATTATGACTATCAAAAAAATCATCTAAAGCTTTAATATAAGTATGATGATGAAAAGGATTAATTGGAGGTACATTATATATTTTTCCCCCTAAAGAAAGGATTTCATCATCATAAAAACCCTTATCACTTCTATGAGTAAGAAAATCAAACTGCACTTTATTTCTGTCAATATTACGATAGAAATTCATTATTAATGTTTCCAAACCTGCAGCATCCATACGGGTTACCACATGCAAAATTCGAATTGGCGATTTCATCTTAAATAAATTTTTGCTCTTAATGCACGCATAAAACGTTGGAATATATTTTCATCTCTCCATGAACCTGCACAACAATGAACAGCATAACTCTGTTTTGTTATTAACTTTGGATGAGGCGCAAATATTTCAGACTTATATAAGACTAAATCAGGAAATTCTTGCAGTTTATTAGCGTAAACAAAACCTCTATTCTTAGCACATAAAGCCAATATATCAGGCAAAATAAGAGATGTATATAAAGTTCCATCACTTTGAATAAAATGTTTATCTACATACCAATCCAAACATTCTTTAATAAAAGGATTACCTTTTTCAGCACCAATAACTGCCGCTTGAATCTGTACACCGACTTTAATATCCTCTGAAAGTAGCATACCATTTTCATCTACTTTCATATTTTTCAATGCCTCTTTATGTACAAATGGATTATACTCTATAGACGAAAATGAACTATTGTTCAAAAAGTTATCAAATGATTTACGCACAAATACATCAGAATCTAAGTAAATGCCCCCCTCAGTATATAAAGCATATAACCTAATATAATCAGCAGCAAAAGCCCATTTACGTTTTTCACATGCTTCTTTTACAAAAGGAACAGAATTTATATCAAAATTTGACATTTCCCACTTCTTTATCTTATAATCAGGCATATGCTTCTTCCAGGAAGCAAGACATCGAGTTATTAATTCAGGATATGGTTCGTTACTTAACCAACAAAAATGTATTACTTTAGGTATCATAAAAATTACAAGATTAAATTAAATTAGCAGTATAACTATAAGCGTCTTGTTTGATACATCCATAAGTAAATCTTCTTAAAGAAGATTTACTCTTAAAGTTTTCAAAAAATGGAACGAAATAATAATTAATAGTAAATAATTAATCAATGAAAAGTATCAAATCAAGAAATTTTCAGTTACTTCTTCAAAGCGGCATTCTCCTTCTGAAATTTTTCTATCAGAACATCACAATCCGACAGCATCTGCTTCAATTCATCAATCATTTTGGTTTGCGATTATGAGTTTTCATTCAGATTCAGAAGCTGCTCAGTCATACGGTCCAGCTTTGCCAAAAACTGTTCCCTTTCTGCCTTGTCAGCCTTGCTTGCGCAAGAAAAAAAGCTCGTCAAGCAACATTGATTTTTCCATGAAATTCATTTACTAACCGGTAATAAAGTAGTAAAGGAAGGTATCAGCTCATCGAATACTATTCAATAGACTTCAGAAGGTATAGTAAAATAGCATAATTATAGAAACGGCAGTAGTCAACTATTGAGCTTTACCTACTATGCAGAATAGGCTACTGATAATACTTTACCTCCTCTTATACTTGAACACCAAGTTCTCCTTGTACCATTTCTGAAACATATTGTAGGGTACTTTGTTTTTCAGACAGAAGTCCTGCATGGACTCACCTTGCGGCATCACCTCCGCTTTGTAGCGGATGAAAAAATGCTCAAAATCGCTGCTGCTATACATACTTATTGTTTTATTGATTACAACAGCTAAGGTCGAGATTTTCATACTTCAGGGCAAGACGTCATTTTTGGCTTACGGAAAAATATTTCATTCACACAACAGCCAATTTTTACTACTTATTTCTATTCAACAATTGACCACAAATATTCCCTATTTTTATCTTTTGTCTTATCTAAATATGAAGAATAGGGAATATATCTACAATCATATGAAATATTATCACGATCTTCCAATGGTGAGGGCTTATAAAAAGTTGATACTCCAATATATAAACTATATACAAGCAAAGATTTCAGGTATAAATTCGCAATTTTTCCAGTATTATGTTCTATAACTACATTTATTGAATAAACTATCAGAATAACATCCCAATAATTTAAAAATCGAGAAACAATAATTAACTTTATCCTTATAAAGACTATAAGAGCATATAAAAATAATATTTTTTTTATCCTATCATTAATGCACTGTGATTTTGCAACACACAATGGATACATAATATTAGTAAAAAAAATAACCATCATACCCAATATACTAACATCCACATATCCACTAGAATCATCAACAAGATACTGACCGACTCGATAAATCGAAGCATCGCTGAGAACACCAACTAAATTAAAAAGAATTTGTATAGAAGATGATTCGTCTATAAAAAAATATATTATAATAGAAATACATATTCCTCCTATAATCAATAGCTTTTTACTGATAACATTAATTAACAGCGTTAATAATATAGGCACGAAAGCAAACCAATGAATAAATAATAGAGGAAAAGAGCCGCACACAAACATCCAAATACTATTGTTACGAATATAATTATAATACAAATTTAGATATATGGCAACACATAAAGATTCGCGCATTATTTCAAAATTAAAATTCCACCAACAAATACAATAGTAGAATAACAAAGCTAGTAATGGCCGTTTACAAGTTTTATAGATAAATCTACCTATAAGAAAGTTTACAAGAAACGAATGAACTAATTGAACTATTACAAAATCATCATAAATGCTTTTAAGCATAATATTAAATAAAAGCCAAAGTGGTTGAGACAAATCAGACCATTCTAATTGTGAAAACTCAGCCAAGCTTGGCATATTATCAAAAGCTCTTATATACCGAATTGTATCTACACCAATCCTATACCGTCCACCGCCTACTAACGACAAAATGATGATAATAAAAATAAAACACCAATGCCTAGTTTTAGAGTCATGCCGGTCATATATATAGGAACATATCAATATCAATGAAAAAATAATAATATAAATGGTCATTTGCTTATACAATGCCTTTTATAACCTAACTTCATATAACACTCCAAACCAAATAAAGAGATAAAATATCTCTTTAATCTCACTATCATGGGATAATTTATGTCAAAAATATCATAATAAGTTACAAGTTTAGATGATGCAGCAACAAAATCTAAATGTTCTCTAATTTTAGATATATCAGAATCATAAACAATTTTCTGCGGTGCTGTATAAACATGCTCTAATAATACATCCTTCAAAAGAGTTATTAATTGAACAGCAGAATCACTTGAGTCTCTATATAATGTGTTGTTTGTTGTTACTCCTAACAAACCTATTGGTTCATTGTCATGCGCATCAATTGAAATAACGAATCTACCTAAAGCTCTTAGCCTTCTTGCGGTTCCAGCATTTGCGATACAAACATCGAATTTCTCAACCAAACCAGAAGGTATAGGATAAATAAAGCCTGTAAATAATATATTAACATTGGGAAGTGACGCAAAATAATCTGTAATCTTCATTTTAATCTGTTCACCTCCATCAGTTTCACCACCAACATATACAAGAGTGATCTTCTGCTCTTTTAAGTAGTCTAAAATAAATCTTCGTATTTGATTCAGTGTTCCTAAGACATAAGGTTTCTCTAAACGACCAACAATTCCAATAATATATTTGGATTGCATATTAGATAGAACATCTTCGAATGGATTTTTTACATCATCAATAGATTTATCAACATTATAAGCACACAAATTTACAATATGATTTTCAGGTAGTACAATATTTGGAAATATAGTATAAATTGCCTCCTTTTTAATAAAAGCCAATTCTTTTCGATTAAACTTAAATAATAGATATGAACGAAGGCATGGGATAGAATACGGCAATTCTGTGATATTGAAAATAAAATGTTTAGCACCTATCCTTTTCGCAAATAATTCTCCCCACGTAGATAATGCAATACTATGACTCTCAATTATACAATTCTCATATTTATAATTAGAAGTTATTTTCTGCATATAAGAAAGAATCCTATTACAACATTTCTTCGTGAAGTAAAACGCAGGCAATGCAAATTCTTTCAAATTACAATTTTCATATTCATTTAAACAATCAAATACAGACTTTCCTATTGAACTATGAAATATAATCACATGATAACCATGTTTTTCCAAATATTCTTTTTTTGACTTTATATGAAGTTGTGCTCCTCCTATTTGAGCTAAGCTACCTGAAATAATAACATAAAGTTTCATAAGATATACATATGTAAGCATCCAATTTTGACGTACTATAGGGAAAGCCTCTTTAGGGAGCTTTCCTCTTAAAGTTTTCAAAAACCAGAGCAAAATAATGGTTAATGAGCAATGATTAATAGTAAATGATTAATCAGTTAATGACATACATTCAGTAACATCAACACATATTAACGTCGGAATTCCATTCTTATTTCGCATAATGATCAAAAGTGGAACTACCATCAAAATCATCCTTATCCGCTTCACGGGAATCGAACTCATGGTACTTGGGCGAAAGTTTCTGGGTGTTACTGCCGAAACGGTTCTTGGCTGACAGCTTCTTCTGTTCCTTTAAGGCGGCAATCTCTTTCTGGAACTTTTCTATCAAGGCGTCACGATCCGACAGCATACGTTTCAACTCATCAATCATTTTGGTCTGCGATTGTGAGCTTTCATTCAGAGTTAGTAGCTGCTCGGTCATACGGTCGAGCTTTTCTAACAGCTGTTCCCTTTCTGCCTTGTCAGCCTTACGCAAAGCAAAAAGCTCGTCGAGCAACATTGATTTTTCCATAGAGTTCATTTACTAACCAGTAATAAAGTAGTAAAGGAAGGTATCAGCTCATCGAATACTATTCGATAGACTTCAGAAGGTATAGTAAATAGTATCACTATAGAAACGGCAGTAGTCAACTATTGAACATTTCTTACTAAGCTGAATAGACTGCTGATAATACTGTATCTACTCATATACTTGAACACAATGTTCTCCTTGTACCATTTGTGAAACAGATTGTAGGGTACTTTGTTTTTCAAACAGAAGTCCTGCATGGACTCACTTTGCGGCATCGGCTCCGCTTTGTAGCGGATGAAAATATCGTTGACTGTGCGATTATTCTCACGCTCGGCATAATAAATAAATTTGCTCTGCACTCGCTTAATCGAATAATTGTTAACAATGCGATTCTCCCAATGTCTTTAACCAAATCAAGCATTGAAAGAATTCATTTCAGTTAATAGCCTTTTTTTGACTGCTTGTAAGCACTCAATTTAGGGCATACCTCTTTGAGAGGGTACTTTTCAGTGCCCTAAATCGAGTTTTGTTAATTAATTAGTTTTGAATTTAACATTGGCTGGTAGCCAAAGTGATTTTGCCAGGAACCATGTTAACATAGTCTCTGCAACCGTTAAAGATATTTTTGAAAAAGGTTCCGATGAAGTTCCAGACAGAACTGCCATGAAGCTTTACCGTTCCTATTACACTATGATAAGTGGCAGCCATCTCAGCACCCGCATCACTGCCATAATGAAGTGAATTGTTGCGTTGAGTAGTCAGCTTTCGAATGGTTCGCTCTGCCAGATTGTTGTCTATCGGAAGATCTCCATCGCCTAGAAAAGCAAATAGTTCCTTCCAGAACTTCTTCAAGTAATTAAGTGCTTCTGTATAATACTGACTTCTAAATTCTGAATTCTTCGACAGTTCACTCTCTAACAGGCTGCGCAATTCTATCAGGCGTTCTTTCGTTTCCAAACTTTGCCTTTCCCGTAGCCTCTCTTCCGGAGTAAGACCGGCTTCATCATAAATATGTTCTTTAGAAAAGAACCACTTTAAAAGCTTTGAAAAACGTTCGGCTACCGCTTCGCCTCCTTGATTAGCGGCTTTAACGAACTTATTGTTCATATGAGACATACAGACCTGATGTATAGTATCCTTAAACCGAGCTGATTTCAACTCATCACCGATAAAAACATAAGCATTGTAGCCGTCGGACATGATACTCTTCAATTCCGCATCACCCAAGAAGTCGGTAAGTACCTCACGACCACGAGAGCCATTCTCATAGAAGAAAATGGCTGTTTTCTGAGCCTTGTTGACCAATACCCAGATATAACACTTCTTGTAGTGGTCATATTTGCGCACTTTACACCAGGTCTCATCACAGTTCACAATCGAGTCCTTTTCCAAAGCAATAGACTTCAATACACGAACCAATTCATCAAGGTATTTCTTGCCTTTCTTAAGCCAGTTATGCAAGGTGTTTTTAGAAATGGTCATTCCCATATCTGTCAGCCATTGGTGAAGAAGACCGAAAGTCACATTCTTTACATAAACCTCATAGGCTATGGCCTGCAGAAATTCAGGAGTGGCTTTAGTACCCTCGAATTTGGTTATTACCTGTGGATGACCTTCTGAGGGGAAATAACCCCACTTCGGCTTTTTACCCGGCTCCGCGTAATGAACCATCTCAAAACATTCTTCCGTAAGGAAAGTACGGAAACTGAACACACGTACCATCCTTCTTTCAATGATACGTCCGGGAACCTTTGCCAAATCAGAAGGATGCTCTATCGATTCACCCGCTACTCCCATCGTTTTATATCCGTCGGGACGATTGCTCAGGTCACGTTCCTTTTGGGGAAAATCCGGCTCATTCCGGGATTCGTTCTTGTCTACAGAATCCGTACGGAGTGTATCGTCCGTGCCGTCATAATCATCTTTCTCCTTTTGTCGGTCAGAAGCACTCTTTTTAGCTTTAGAGTTTATCCGTTGACGTCTGTCGCCAAAACGTTCCTGATTGGCAAAATCAAGTTTTTCCTGAAGAGACTTTGCCTTACGTTCTGCCGATTTGCGAAGCTTGCGCTCTTCCGATAACTGATTTTCCAAATCAGACTGTTTCGAGTGTATAGAGGTCATCTGCTCTTTCAGTTCCTTCATCTGAGCCATGAAATCCTCCAAGACAAGCTTCATGGTGTCATTTGTCAACCTGAGGTCCTGATTCTGCTCAGCAAGGTATTGTATGTACCGGTCTTTTTGATCGTCTGCCATACCTTCACTATAATTTATAGGGTTCCGTGAGTAGGTTTCCCTACTCAACAACTCCCTTTTTGAGTCGATTATATGTTGCAGTTCGATCATCTTTAAACCCTTGATTTATAGACATAAAGGTACTGAAATAATCGCAAAACCGCAAGTAAACAAGCATATTAATTATCTGATTTTTAATACTTTAACTACTGGATTCTCCAGTATCAGAACCACATCTTTCCAGTCAATACGATAAACAGTGTCTGCCCCATTCCGCTCTACTTTCATGAACTGATAGCCTGCCACAAACTTCTTTTCGAACAGGCTGTATGAACGATTGTCAAATGAAAACATACGGACTATTCTTTGATTTCGAGACATGACAATAAAAACATCCCCATCACACGGTTCCCTGTGAAGCCGTTCACGAATGATAGACAACACACGGCTGTGCTTGCAACGCATATCGGTAAAGTCACGGACATAATAAAAATGATTCAGACCGGTAACACTCAGCATAAACCCTCCAGCTTCTCTACCATACGGACCAAATCCTGGTAGCTTAGATTCTTTTGGGATAAGTGTAATCCATTACTGATACGAATATCTATCCATATGCGGACAGGATAGTCAGTACTGCTTTTTGATACTGGTTTAGGTTGATCACCGGTCTTGTCTTTTTCCTCATGAGTAAGCCCAGGAGCACCATCAACTTGAACTTCAACTACTTTTTTGCGAGTATCCTTAAACCATTTTTGGAAAATGTTATAAGGAACTTTGTTCTTGATACAAAACGACTGGAGAGATTCTCCATGAGGCAAAGCCTCGCTCTGGTACTGAAAGTAAAACCTTTCAAGATCTTCACTGCTATACATAATTCTATAAATTTTGCTTGGCAGCGAAGTTATCTATTTCAATTAATAGCCATTTTTTGACTGCTTACTGACTGCTTACTTATTGAACAGATGCTCAAAATCACTGCTGCCATACATACTTATTGTTTTTTTGATTACAGCAGCGAAGCTCGACTTTTTTATACTTTAATTTTGGGACGCTTACCATCAATCTATATTAATCCTCCATTGATATCAATAATACTTCCTGTTACATATTCTGTATTAATTATATATTGAATAGTAGAAAGAACTTCAACAGGATTGCAAAATCGATGCATTGGTATCCTATCCATCATTAACAAACGATATTCTTCTGGCACATCATTAATCCCCATACCAGCATTAGTATAACCCAAATTGATAGAATTAATAGTTATTCCCTTAGAAGAATTTTCTAATGCTAAACATTTTGTAAGAGCATTAATAGCTGCTTTGGAAGCAGTATATGCAGATGTTCCGGGAGTAGGATATTTAGTTACTACAGACGATAAGTTAATTATACGCCCATAATTCATCTTTCTCATATAAGGCAGAAAAAGACGAGTTACATTAAATGTCCCTATTAAATTTACATCAATAACCTTTCTCCATTTATCCATATCTGCCTTGTGAGCAAATGAATTATAACTAATACCTGCACAATTTATAAGAACTATTTTCTTTCCTAGCAAAGACAAATTAGAAATAAAAGCATTTATACTTGTTTCTTCAGATATATCTACTTTAAAAAAGTTATCATCAGCATTCACCGTAGTCGAATTATAAGTGCCGACCACCTCTAGTTCTTCTTTCTGAAACTCATCAAAGAGAAAACGTCCTATACCTTTAGAAGCACCTATTATTATAATCATGACCATTTAATAATTGATGCACCATAGGTCCAACCACTACCTACAGCTGCAAATAAAACGATATCGCCTTTTTTTATTTTATTAGTTCTATTACACTCATCTAATAAAATTGGAATAGTACCACCTGATGTATTTGCATACTTCTCCATATTATGCATCACCTTCTCAAAAGGTAGACCAATAATTTCAGCAGTCTTTTTCAATATCCTAATACTCGGCTGATGAGGAATCATCAAATCAATGTCAGAGATAGACAAACCGGTATCTTGAAGTACTTGATTAATAGCAGCCGGTAAAGCTTGGGTGGCCGAAGCAAAAACAGCCTTTCCATTCATCTGAAAATACTGTAATCTATCATCTATATTATTAGCATTCAATGGAATTTCAGATCCACCAGCAGGTATAGTAAACCCTAACATATCATGAGAGGTATCAGTGTATAAACGATACGCAAGAAAACCTTCAGTCACATTTGCAGCTGAAACTATCGCAGCACCTGCACCATCACCAAAAAAAATACAATCACGACGAGTCCAATCAGTAATTTTTGAGAAAGTATCAGCACCAATAACTAAAACATTATTATAAACACCACTTGCTATATATTGACTAGCAACTGACATTCCAAACAAAAAACCACTACATACTGCAGTAACATCAAAAGCTGCAGCATTAAATGCATTCAATTTATGCTGTACGAACGCAGCTGTTGAAGGTGCTTTACGATCAGGTGTAGATGTAGCTACAATAATCAACTCTATGTCTGAAGCTTGCAGTCCTGAATTTTCAATAGCTCGTCTACCAGCTTCTGCTGCTAAATCGCTGGTTGCTTGATCTTCTGAAGCTATATGTCTCTGCTTAATTCCAACATTTTCATATATCCATTGAGCATTTGTTGGAACAATTGTTTCCAAATACTCATTTGTATATATAGTATCCGGAACATATGAGCCTGTTCCTATTATTTTAACATTTCTAACTAACTGTTTCATCACAAATTATATTTTTGTTTTACATTAATATAATCATCATCTGTTATAGAAAGTAACCACTGATTAATATGCATGCCATTCTTAAATAAAGTTTTTCTCATCAAGCCTTCCCTACTATATCCAACGCTCTCCATCAATTTCAAAGCAACTATGTGTTCTTCCTGACACTTACCAATGCAACGTACCATTCGCAACTCTTCAAAAACGTATTTAAGAATAAGCAAAGCTACTTGCTTACCATATCCTTTTCCAGAACAAGATCTAGATAATTTAATACCACTCCAAAAGCATGTCCCATTTCGATAATCAATATCGGAAATAGAAGTATAACCTATAATATTATCACTATCCAACTCTGTAATAGCAAAATAAAAGGTCGTCTGACTATCCCCCATGATTATATCATGTACCCACTTAGCTTCACGGTCAATTGAAACAAAGCGCTTCATGCCACCAACCTTTGATTCCCGGAATTCATCATTCCTTAATTGATTAATAAAAACCTCATCACCTAATCTAAATGCTCTAAACTTTACACTAAAATCCATTCTTAATCTTATTTAAAATTATATACATATCTTCTAATGAATATCTTTGATCAACAGGAATTGCCAGCAGATTATTTGTTAATTTAAATTCTATGGAACTATCTAAGCACCAATTTGAAACATTAGGCCAATAAGTTGCGATAAAAATTTTATTTTCAATAAGCCTCCTTCGCAGGACAGAATTCTCTGTATAATATGGATAAACCATTGGACATGAAAAATAATCGACAGAGGAAATATCTAACTTATTTATATCACTAAGATTACTATGTAGATACTTGAAATTATTTAACCGTTTCTCTTTAACAGAAGAATAATCAACATTTGACAATAATGCCTTAGTCAAATTGGACATTATACGCATCGGTTGATTTGCCAATGTATGACTATTAGTGTGAAAATCTTCATATCCACCCGATGCACCTAAATCATATCTTTTTAATAAATGACTACAACGACCATAAGAACAATCAACTGATAATGAACCAACTTTACTTGTATCCACGCCCATTGCTATTCCTCCATCAGGAACTCCTACAAATTTACGTGGACTATAAATTGTCTTAATCCCTTTAATAGAAGGACAAAAATAAGCTTGAGCATTATCTATAATCAACTGTTCTTTATAAATTCCTGCTAAAGTTCTTATATAAGAATCTTTAATTCCCAAATAATTTGTTGCTAACAGATATTCATTGCTAGCTAACTGAATAGTATCTTTTAATTCAAGTTTCTCGTTAATTGAATAAAAAGAATAAGGAATTTGCAATTTATGGAGAGGCTCTAAAATAACCTCGCATGTAAAATATGGAATCCATAAACGTCTGATAGGAGAAATACTTCTCAGAATATACTCCAAAGCATTCCTGCCACTGTTCAAGCAAATACCTTCTGAATGAGGGAAAGAACTTTTATGGGAAAGTTCCAGTTCAAAATAGCCTCCTATCTCTTTCACCATTTACTTCAAATTTATCTTAATTAAACTCTCCATTCTCCCACATAAATCATTCATTTGCTTTTCGGAGTCAACATGAAGAAAAAGTATGCCTAAGGCTTTACCTGCTCCATCAAAAGACTCGACTTTATCGCCATCCTTTTTATAAATAACTTTGCGATAAATAAATGGAGCAATCTCATCAGCATAATCTATACCCTCAAATATACCATCTATATTGCTATGCAAAACATGAGTAAAGAAACAACCTGGCTGCTCATTCAATAACAAATGTGGATCTTCTCCCATTGCTGCTAACACATTTGCTTTAACCAAATCAACTCCCCAAGCATCTGATAACTGAAGTGGTATCATATTTCCACCAGCGCGAGGACCTATTTCTAGAAAATGAACATTATTATTAGGGTCTACCAAAATCTCAATATTCATTTCACCAAAACGGATATTAAGCATTGAGATAAGTCGTTGCAACTCATTTAACACTTGGTTCCGTTGAAAATCACTCAAACCAGAAGGTTTCTTCTTACCTATAGGAATTAAACCATTTCCATGATTTTCCCTCAGACAAGCCATTTCACCTAATAAGGTAATACGTCCATTCCAAACAAAAATATCACCACCTATTACATGAGGAAATCCACGTGTAATAAATTCCTCTACAATAAGAATCTTGTTCCTAGAATAAGAATCAGCCCATTGGATAGCTTCGTCAACAGAATTCAAATTATTCAAGACAGATACGCCCTTACTACCGGATGAGTCTGTAGGCTTTATCACTATAGGAAAAGTAAAGTCTGCAACCAATTCACTAAAATCATTCATTGAAATAGTTGGATGAAATGAAGCAGCCTTTGGACAAGCAAAGCCATTAGTCTGAAGAAAATGTCTCCAAGGATATTTTAAGCCCAAAATTTCAACTGATTTAGCAGGATTGGTAGGTAACCCTAATTTTTCACATACTATAGCAGCAGGCAGAGCTGCTGGATCAGAAGCGTATGCCAAAATTCCAGAAACTTGTTCTTTCTTAGCTACCTCATAAACAGAATCAACGTCGGTAGTACTTACATTATAATATTTATCAGCTACATACTGTCCTGGATTATCTGGTAAATAATCACATAAAACGGTATAATAGCCTAAATCTTTAGCCGCTTCAATAGCTACAACCTGCTGAGCAGAACCACCTAACAATAATATCTTTTTTTGAATCATTTTATAACTATCACATCCAAAATACGTTCTACTTCTATTTCACCCAAATTATGATACATCGGCAAACATATTACACTGTCGGCCAATCGGGCAGCCACTGGTAGGTTCTCAGGTTTAGCTGATTCCAAGCCACGATAGGTAGAGAATTCACTTATCAATGGATAGAAATAACGACGACCCAGTACATTGTTCTCTTTCATTTTGAAATAAAGTTCATCACGGCTCATACCATACTTCTCTGCATCAATGAAGATGGGGAAATAAGAGTAATTGTGACGCACACCGGGTATATCTTCCATGAAGCGGATACCCGGAACATTGCGCAAAGCCTCCCTATATTGATCTGCTACCTTGTGACGAGCTTCGATGGCCGCATCCACCTGTTTCAGGTTCAGCAAGCCATAAGCACTACGAACCTCGTCCATCTTACTGTTGATACCGGGTGCAACCACAGTAGTTTCATTGGCAAAGCCAAAGTTCTTCAGGTAGTCGATGCGTTTCTTAGTAGCCTCATCATGCATGACCAAAGCACCGCCTTCGATGGTATTATAGACCTTAGTTGCATGAAAACTCAAGGTAGACATATCACCGGCATTGAGAATGCTTTCACCATTGACCTCTACTCCGAATGCATGGGCAGCGTCATAAATGACCTTCAAACCGTATTTATCAGCAATTTCTTGAATACGCTTCGTATCACAAGGCTGACCATAGACATGCACAGGCATAATAGCGGTAGTACGGGGAGTAATGGCTGCTTCTATCTTATCGGGGTCAAGGTTACCAGTCACCGGGTCGATATCGACAAAAACCGGTTTGATGCCGTTCCACCACAAGGAATGGGTAGTAGCGACAAAACTGTAAGGAGTGGTAATGACTTCACCGGTAATACGCAATGCCTGCAAAGCGGTGATCAAAGGCAGGGTGCCGTTGGTGAACAGGCTGATATAGGGTACCTTGAGATACTCGCACAGAGCCTTCTCCAGTTCCTGATGATAATGACCGTTGTTGGTCAGCCACTTACGGTTCCAGATGTCCTGCAGATAGGGCATGAAATCTTCCAAAGAGGGAAGCAATGGAGAAGTAACCGTAATTACTTTTTTATTTTCCATTTTAATTTTGAGATTGATATTTGATTCTGAATAATACAATTGAAAGGAACTTTCGTGGCACACAGATGACACAGATAAAACAGATGTCCGCAGATGGATATTATTCTATCATTGTCCGCATGCTCATCTTACACTTGATGATGAAATCAATGAAAGACGCGGCACGCCACGTCTCTACAAGCGTTTCCTTAACACACCGAGCAATAACTGTCTGATTTCCATATACTCCGGTAATTTGGTACGCTCGTATATAAGGAATGCGAGCAAAAGGCCAACTACGCACTGCAGAGGCAGCATAACGTAATAGGATATTGGTAATAGTGAAAGACTCCACATGACTGCTGCTACACCAAATGAAATGCCGAAAGTTGGAGCAACATCCTTTATCTGACGTAAAGTAGGATAACCGATAAGAGGAGCCGAATAATAGCTGTTCAGGAAGAATGCAATGAAGGAAGTGCAGACACTGCCCCACAACATTAATTCAATACCCCAAAAGATACCTAACACAATGGGAACAGTGGCAATAATCTTCTTGATAATTTCCAATTTCAAAAATAAATCGGAACGCCCTTTGACCTGCAAAATATTCAAGTTGATGGCATGAAGCGGATAGAGCATACCGGAAAAGCAGATAATCTGCAGAAAATAGACAGCAGGCAGCCATTTTTCTCCTATCAACAACACGAGCAAGGGTTTGGCGACAGCCGCTAAACCAAGCATACAGGCAAATGTTACCAACATCGTAACTTTAATAACCCGCCGATATGCCTCCCGCAAACGGTATTCTTCGTTCTGAATAGAACTTAGTACCGGATAGCTGACACGTTGAACAACCGTAGTCAGGTTACTGGAAAAAATGGTATTGAACTGAGAAGCGCGGGTATACTGTCCCAAATCGGCAGCTGAATAGCAACGCCCAATGACCAAAGAATAAATATCTTTGTAAATTGTATCAATTAATCCTGATGCCAATAATTTAGAACCAAAGCCAAAAAGTTCCTTAAAGCTCTTAACTGAGAATTCCCATACCGGACGCCAACGACAAAAGAACCATAAAAAAATGGTATTCAACAACTGACGGGACAACTGTTGTCCTACCAAACTCCAAACACCCCAGCCAGTCAAAGCCATGCCAATGCCAATGGCGCCACTTGACAAAGAGGCAATCAAAGAGACCTTAGTCTGCGTTTTAAAATCGACATTACGCACCAGAATGGTACGGGGAATGATGGCAAGGGCATTGATAACCAATATCCAGCCTATAACCCGCATGATATCTACCAGTATAGGTTCCTTGAAGAAAGTACTGATAGCCGGTGCGCAAAGAAATAAGACCAGATACAGAAACAGACTGACAACCAGATTGAAATAGAATACAGTGTTATAGTCAACCCGTTCTATCTTCATCTTTCGTATCAGGGCATTGGAAAAGCCACTGTCGACTATGGAATTGGAAATGGCTATAAAAATGGTAACCATGGCCATGACACCATATTCGGCAGGTGTCAGGATACGCGCCAAGACCAGACCGACCAGAAAAGTGATACCGGAATTGGCAATATTGTCAACAAAGCTCCAACCGACTCCTTTTACGGTCTTATGTTTTAAGGATTCTGCCAAAATGTAAGAAAGTGTTTAGAGGAACAAATAATAATGCTGAAAAGATAATATCATCTTAGATACATCTCCTCGTAATACTTCTGATACCCTCCGCTCGTCACGTTGTCCATCCATTCCTGATTATCCAGGTACCAGCGCACTGTCTTCTCAATACCTTCCTCAAACTGCAAGCTCGGCTCCCAGCCCAGTTCACGCTGCAGCTTCGTGGAGTCAATGGCATAACGCATATCGTGTCCCAGCCGGTCTGTCACGTAGGTTATCAGGTTCATGCCCTCTCCCTCCTTACGACCAAGCAGGCGGTCCACCGTATTGATTACCACTTTGATGATATCGATATTCTTCCACTCATTAAAGCCACCGATGTTATAAGTCTCGGCCACCTTACCGTTATGGAAAATCACGTCTATGGCACGAGCATGGTCTTCTACATACAGCCAGTCACGTACATTCTCCCCCTTGCCATATACCGGCAGCGGCTTCCGATGACGGATATTATTGATAAACAGCGGAATCAGTTTCTCCGGAAACTGATACGGCCCGTAGTTGTTCGAACAGTTCGTCACAATGGTCGGCATGCCGTATGTATCGTGGAAGGCACGTACAAAGTGGTCACTGCTTGCCTTCGATGCCGAATACGGGCTGTGCGGATTGTACTTCGTGGTCTCCCAGAAGAACTCCTCGCCATACGCCAAATGATGCTTGCCCGACGAAGCCTGTGTCGTAAACGGTGGTTCTATGCCCTCCGGATGCGTCATCTCCAACGCTCCATACACCTCGTCCGTCGAGATATGGTAGAACCGTTTTCCCTCATACTTCTCCGGCAGACTTTCCCAGTACAACTTGGCAGCCTGCAGCAGGCTCAGCGTACCCATCACATTGGTACGTGCGAAAGTAAACGGGTCTTTGATGGAACGGTCCACATGGCTCTCCGCAGCCAGGTGGATGATGCCGTCTACCTTCTCCTCCTGCATCAGGCGGTAGAAAGCATCGAAATCGCAGATATCCATCTTCACGAACGTATAGTTCGGCTTATCCTCTACATCCTTCAGATTGGCCAGATTACCTGCATACGTCAACTTGTCCAGGTTGATGATGCGATATTCCGGATACTTGTTTACAAACAAGCGCACCACATGGCTGCCGATGAAACCGGCTCCGCCGGTAATGACTATAGTACGTTTGAAAATCGTCATTTCTGATAATGATTAAAGATTGCTTTTCCCTGTCCGTTCTACCTCATCAATCACCTGCAGCAGGTATTGTCCGTACTGGTTCTTCAGCATCGGCTTCGCCAGCTCGCGCATCTTGTCGGCTGTGATCCAGCCCTGACGGAACGCAATACCTTCCAGGCAGGCAACCTTCAAACCTTGACGTTTCTCGATCACTTCGATAAACGTCGACGCTTCGCTCAGCGAGTCATGCGTACCCGTGTCCAGCCAGGCAAAACCGCGGCCCAAGGTTTGTACCTTCAGTTCTCCGTCTTTCAGGAACTCCTGATTCACGGTCGTGATTTCCAGTTCCCCGCGTGCCGACGGTTTGATGTGCTTTGCTACATTCACCACCTTGTTCGGGTAGAAGTACAAGCCCACCACCGCATAATTCGATTTCGGATGCTGTGGCTTCTCCTCGATGGAGAGGCAGTTTCCTTCGTTGTCAAACTCCGCCACGCCGTAACGTTCCGGGTCGCTCACCCAGTAACCGAACACCGTCGCCTTCTTCTCCTCTTCCGCCGTGCGCACCGCCTCTTTCAGCATCGCGCTCAGTCCGTTGCCGTGGAAGATGTTATCGCCCAGCGCCAGGCACGCTGAGTCATTGCCAATGAAATCCGCTCCGATGATAAACGCCTGCGCCAGTCCGTCCGGACTTGGCTGTTCCGCGTACTCAAAGTGTACTCCGTAGTCCGAACCGTCGCCCAGCAAGCGTTTGAAGCCCGGCAGGTCGTAGGGCGTAGAGATAATCAGTATCTCGCGGATGCCTGCCAGTATCAACACTGAGATCGGATAATAAATCATCGGTTTGTCGAAGATGGGGAGCAGCTGTTTGCTCACGCCTTTTGTGATGGGGTACAAACGTGTCCCGCTACCACCGGCTAATACGATTCCTTTCATGGGGATTGTATGTTAGATGAATATTTGTTGTTTCCCCTTCCATTGAGGTGTACTTTCTGCTGACAAGAGGATAGAAGGAGAGAAGTAGATAAAATATGAATGATCAATGCTAAGTTATAGCTAGGCTTTGCGGATATGCTCTGTAGATATAGCATTTTCAGCCTCACTATTCGTCTGTATTTGTTTGTAAGCTTATATTTTTTTACAAATAGTAATGACAGCGCGCCGGCGGGGATGAAGGATGAAAAAGCGGTCTGTGTCGGAACACAGACGGCCCGCCTGCGGCTGAAGACTCTTGGCGCAACACAAACGGTCCGGACTTGCGGAAAGCTCGGATACAGGTTGTTTGTCAGTGTGTTGCGGGTGGAGTAGAGTAGAAGCTGATGCTTGTTTGCGGAAGGGAGGACGGAACGTCCGGGTACGCTACGCGGTCGCCTCTCACAGGTAGATGATCGGAGAGACGGACGTCAAGTTCAGTTTCTACGGGGACAAAGATACGAAATAAATGAAGAATGAAGAATGAAAAATGAAGAATTTTTTATTTTAACGTCCAAGGGACATCATTAATTGAGAATTTTAATTAATTGAGAATTTTTTGTGTTTACTTCCAGGAAGATCCTTCGGCTTGGCTTGAGGTGATATGAAAATGTTAAAATTGTAGTATGGATTATAAATTATTGGCCTGATAGAAAAATGATCTGATTTTAATTTGTACCTTTGCCGATAGATAACAACGAAAGATATGGGTTCATTTTTACATACATCTGAAATAGTCGTAAATGGGAAGACTTCTTTAGGGAAGAAAACGAAGGCTGAACGTTTGGGCTGGCAATCTATGTCTGAAATAAAAAAAGTAGATTATCGTAGTCTGGTGAAAGAAGTGAAGAGCTTTGATGTATCAGGGTTGTCAGAACCTTATGTTTCATGTAGTAAGATGTTCTGATGTGTTAGATAGTCTTAAACCATATAACTTGATTTTTATACAGAAAGCGTCACCGGTTCAAGGTGACGCTTTTGATATGGCATTTGTCTATAAATTTTTCACAGAAAGAAACGAGAAAACTCAGCGTTTGAAGTATATCATAAGAGTTGAAAAACATAATAATGCTTTTGCGCTTAAATTTTATGCGGCTCGTGATCGGAAAAATATAAATAAATATCATAGAATTATTAATGCTCATGACTATAAAAATCTGGTGAGATTGCTTTTGACTTGTTTTGAGGTAATTCCTGATATCCTGTCTAAATATCCTACGGCCTCTTTTGTAGTCAATGGGGCAAACAGTCGGGATTTACGTACGCATACCGAAGAAAATTTTTCCAATAATCAGCGATTCAGGATATACAAGGAGTTGACTTTGAGAAAAATTGGCAATCGTGTTTTTGAGCATTTTTATTTTGAGGAGGCGAGTTCTTTTATGTTGGTGAATCGTGGATCGGCAGATGATATTAATTTAGAGGCCCAACGATTGAAAGACTACCTTCTGGACATTTATTGTATGTAGTTTCTTTTATTCTTCATCATTTTTGGCGGTGTTAAATAGCGGTTAGTATTCCATACTGGGATGGTTACTAACCGCTATTGCTGTTCGTGGTCAGTCTTCTGCCTGGAAATGGCTCTCCAGACGATTGACGAGGGTACGCAAGGTGCGTAGGGTACGGAACTCTTCGTGTGTGGCCGGAAGATGGCCGTGGGTGTAGAGCTGGCGCAGGATGTTGCGGAAAATCTGCGTCAGGGCCAGACGGCGGTTGCGGACATGACTTACTTCGCCTTGCAGGGTATGGAAGTGCTTATCGTCGATCCATACTTCGACACGAAAAATCTTTTTCATAAGTACAGGATTTAAAAGTTTGTCCGGCTAATATGTGAAGATGAAAATTTATTTTAAACGGGGATGTTGGGATAAATGTGCGGAATGGTGCCTGTATAATGCGTCTGAATGGATTTTATGCCCGTATTTTCTGATTTGCAATATTGAGAAAGAAGAAGGAAATTTGTCAATGATTAATGAACAATGAAGAATAAAATGAAGAATGAAGAATGAGGAATGAAGAATTATTAATTATCAATTTTCAATTATCAATTAAACTATGGAGACAACAATGATTTCGGGGTTCCGCAATTTGTATGACAAGGAACCGATGGAGATGACAGTGGCCCGCTTCGTGGACTGGATACGCACGAACGGGGAGGTGAAACGACTGACGGAGGAATACCGCCGGCTGACGGCTAAGGGAAGCGAAGGGGAGGCGACACGGGTGAAACGGGCGCTGCCTGCCGCCACACTGGCCGGTGTGTTCGAAGGGGGCAGGCAGGAGAAGGACCTGAAGCGGCTGACGGGGCTGATGATGTTCGACTGGGACCACGTGGGGGCGGCACGCACGCAACTGCTCGAAAGGCTGCGGATGACGGACTGCGTGATGCTGGCCTGGACGTCGGTGTCCGGCGAAGGGGTGAAGGCGGTGATCCGCGTGGACGTGACGAGCACGGAGGAGTACCTCAGGGCGTATCGCGTCGTGGGGCGATGGATGGAACAGCGGACGGGATGCCAGGTGGACGAGGCGTGCCGCAACGTGGGACGCCTGTGCAGCGCGGCGCACGACGAGGAGCTGTATGTGAACTACGGGGCACGGATGATGGCCTGGCGCGGACTGGAGACGGACGAGGACAGGCTGGAAGCGAAGCGCCGGATGCAGCAGGAGGCGGACGCCGAAGGGGGCGAACCGCAGGGCGAGGGAAGCGGCATGCTGCAGGGGATGCTGGACTACTTCCTGCAACAGAACGGCTTCGAGAAGGGACACCGACACGAGCTGCTGCTGAAGCTGGGACGAACGGCAAGATGTAAAAACCTTTCGCCACAGGAGCTGGAAGAGCTGAAAAAGCTGGTTACGGGGAAATTGGGAAGTACGACACTTTCGGAGTCAGAAATTCGGAAATGCTTATCGGACGGATACAGCTATCTGAGCAGGAAATCGGAGGAAAATGTGTCCGAAAAAAATAAGCTCAACGCTCACGACCGCCACTATGGACACCCTGTCGAAGCGGACGATCGGGACGCGGAACTGGATTTGTCAGAAAATAATGAAAGGCTGAGAGGGGCGTTACCCTACTTCGACGACGCCATCTTCGACGGTCTGCCGCAGCTGCTGAAGGATGGGCTGACGGTGGCCATGGACCGGCGGGAGAGGGACATGGTGCTGATGGCGATGCTGACCCACCTGAGCGCCTGCCTGCCGGACGTGCACTTCCACTACGACCGCCACGACATGCGTCCGCACTTGTATTTTGCCGTCGTGGCACCGGCAGCTACGGGAAAAGGCATCGTGACGCAGGTGTCCTACCTGTCGCACCCGCTGCACGACTACTACCTGGCCCGCGGTGAGGAGGAACAGGCGGCCTACGAGGCCCGGCTGCAACAGTGGAACGAGGACTTCAGCGAGCGCATGCGCAAGGGACGCAAGGGCGAGAAGCCGGAACCGAAGCCCAAGGAGCCGGAACGCATCTATTTCCAGATATCGCCCAACACGTCGAAGTCCATGCTCTACCGCCAGCTGTGGGCCAACCGCGAGGTGTCCGGCGTGCTGCATACGTCGGAAATAGACGCGCTGTCGGCCGCCATCGGGCAGGACTACGGCAAACAGGACGACGTGCTGCGCGCCTGTTTCCACCACGAACCCATCAGCTCGTCGTTCAAGGTAGACGGCAAGCCGGTGTTCGTGCCCTATCCGATGCTGGCGCTGTGTATGACGGGTACGCCGATGCAGTTCCTGTCGCTGGTGCACAACACGGAGGACGGACTCTTCAGCCGACTGGCGGCCTACCAGGTGCAGCCGCAATACGTGTGGCGCGACGCCAGTGCGGAGGGTCAGGTACAGAACCTGCGGACACACTTCCGCGAACTGGGCAAGCGGGTGCTGAAGATGCACGAGATGATGAAGGGACGGCGTACGGACGTGGAGCTGACGCGGGAGCAGTGGCGCCGCCACTCGACTTTCTTCAGCCGCAAGTTGCAGGAGGTGGTGGCCGAAGGGGGCGAACGCATGGCGTCGTCGGTGATGCGCATGGGGCTGATAGCGGCACGCATCGCGGCGGTGCTGACAGCCCTGCGCAAGGGGGAGGACGAGCTGTGGGCGATGTCGACGCGCTACTGTTCGGACGAGGACCTGGACGCGTCGCTGGCCATCGCGGCGGTGTTGCTGGAACATGCCTTGCTGCTGAGCTCGTCCATCCCTGCCTACGAGAGGCGGGTGCGCCCGTTGCAGCCCTTCGCCCGCCTGCTGCCGGTGCTGGAGAAGCTGCCCGGGACGTTCACCTACAGGGAGCTGATGGAGGAGGCGCAGCGGCAGGAACTGCCGGAATCGAGCGTGCGAAGGATTTTGAAAAGAATGACGGAACGAGGCGTGCTGAAACACGAAGGAAAAGTCTATAAACGGCTCTAGAGGCCATTTCGCTCGACAAGGCGTCCAAGGGGTAAACGTGAGCGTTGAGCTTAAAAAATGTTGAGGTTTGGACGGCTGAAGCGGAGGTCTGGAGGGATAGAGTGGAGGACTGGGACGCTAGTCCAGCAACACGAACGGCGCCCAGTAATAGGGCTGCGGATACTGTTCTCTCACTTCCCGGACGGCCTGCTCCAGCGCCTCGCGCACGGGTTTCCCTTCCAGCCAGTAGCGGTAGAACTCGGACATGAGCAGGGAGGTGGAGCGGTCGTTGACGCTCCACAGGCTGACGAGCTGCGACTCGACACCGGCCTGCTTGAAACCGCGCGGCAAACCGTAGACGCCTTCGAAACTGTAGTTGCCCAGGGCCGTCTCGCAGGCGGAGAGCACCACGAGGCGCGTCCCGTGGAGGTCGAAACGGGCCACTTCGTCGGCCGTCAGGATGCCGTCGTTCTCGTCGTGGCCTTCCGCTCCACACCAGGCGGCTTCGGCGCCTGCCAGTGCGATGCCCGCACGACGCATGGAGTTGGTCATGTTCTGCATCCGCTGGCGGTAGTAGGGGATGCGGGAGGCGTCGCGGTCGTCGGCCACGAAAAATCCGTGGGTGGCCAGGTGGATGATTTCGGGCTTGCGGGCGGCCAGCTCCTTGAAGGCGGCTTCGGTGGCCGACGCGCCTTTGCGGACGGTGAGGTCGGCGGAGGAGAGGCGGTGTTCCGTCAGTTTGCGTTCGATGTTGGCCAGTTCGTCGCCCGTGAAAGGCAGGTACTTGAAATGTTCGCGGCTGACGCCCCGGTTGTCGAAGTCGTCGAGGGCGAGGTCGTCGTCCGCTCCCCGGGCTTCGTCCGCACGTCCGCTGTCGGCCAGTAGCTGCTGGCGGGGCGAGTAGTAGATGTCGCCCATGAGCAGGGCCGAGCGGGGTGTCTGTCCGGCTTCACGCGGCTTCAGCAGGGCGGCCGTGGTGGTGAGCTGGCGCAGGCGGTACTTGTCCGTCAGGTAGCTGCCGTCGGGCGTGGCGAAGGCGGCGAACGAGAGGTTGTTCAGGATGCCCGGCGTGGTGAAATAGACCGTCCTGACGCCCTGGAGGCAGGGCTCCAGAGGTGCCCACAGCATGCCGTAGAGGTCGACGGCCTGTTCGTTGTAGAGCTTGACGGCCAGCCGGGCCGAGGTGTTGGCGTCCAGTGTCTTGAGGCGGGTCACCAGGGTGTCGCTCTCTACCAGTCGAACCGGGCGGGGAGACGGGCTGTCCGGCCTGACGACCAGTGCCATGACGTGCTTGCCGGCGTACACGAACTCGATGGCGGCTTCGTCGGGGGCCAGTTTCTGCCGTATTTCGTCCCAGCTGACATGCAGGGCGTAGCGTTTCCGGTAGGGTTCGGAGGCCTCGATGATCTGCTGTTCCAGCACGTTGGCGGCGTAGGCCAGGCGGCTCTGTTCGGTTGCGGCTTGGGTGTCCTGCAGGTTTTCGTAGGCCTTCATCGGGATGCTGCGCTGACGGATACGCAGGCGGTCGAGGCTGTCCAGTGCTGCCACGAGGACGCTGTCGCCCGACTGGCGTATGGCCTGAAGGGTCTGCCGCTGGGAGCGCAGCTGCATGCCGGTGCGGTAGAGCACAGCGTCGTAGGCTTCGGCTGCCAGGGTGTCGGGCATCGCTTCGAGCAGGGTGGTGAGCCAGAATGCCGGATCTTGATATCTTGCCATGAAATTGTTCTGCTCGTTTTCGGTCATCAGCTGGAAATTGCCGTCCATGATCCGGCGGATGGAGGTGTAAAAGCTGCGTGCGTGGGGGAGCGCCTTTGCGAACTGCCCCTGCTGGCAATAGAGGCCGCACAGGCGGCTTTCCAGGGCGGTGTGGTCGGCGGGAGCAATCTGTTCCAGCAGGTCCAGCTGCTTCTCGGCTTCGAGATAGGTCTCCAATGCCTGAGTGGGCTGCTGCTGTCCGTTATAGAAGTCGCCCAGGGCAATCCAGGCGTAAAAAGCCTTCTGAGGCTGATTCTTTTGCAGTTCTACATATTGTTTCAGGTAGTGGAGTGCCTGTTCGGGGGCGGGTATCAGGGTCTGGTAATACTGTCCTATCCGGTAGATGAGGCCGATATATCCTTGGTTTGACCGATAGGTAGGGTCGTAGACGGGAAAGTCTTTTTCGAGTTGCTTGATGATGGTTTCTGTCTGTTGCCGATAGTTGTCCAGCATTTCCCGGTTCTGTTGCCAGAACTTTTTCTGTTCGGCTGTCAGCCGGCTCATGTCTATCTGTTTCTCCAGCATTTTCATATTCAGCAGGTAGTCCACGAACATGTTGACCATTTCTGTTCCGTAGCGCATCAGGAACTGCGGGTCGTTGCCGCTTTGGGCATGCAGCTTGACCGTAATCTGCAGGATAGGCATCATGAGGGACAATATTTGTTCGAAGTCCTGACCGTTTTCATTGGCTATCAGGTAGTAGGATCGCCACAGGAAATCCAGAATGTCTGTCGTATAGTAGGTGATGCGGTCGGGATTGTAGTCCTGTAGTTGTTGGCTGATGAGGCGTTTGGCTTCGACCATCTTGTTCAGGTTGTTGTAGAGGATTTCGTTTTTCAGAGCTGCCATGGACAGGTATTGTGGGTCTGCTACGTTGCCCCAGGTCTGCCATTGGTTCAGGGCGATGCCACGGTCGAGCATGTCCACGGCTTCCTGGTAGCGTCCCTTCTCCATCAGGTAACCGGCTGCCAGTTCAAAGTTATAGGTGTTGAAATTCAGGGAGTCTTCGATGGCTGTAAGCATTCGGGCGGCCTTTGCATAGCTGTCGGCTCTTTCCGTCTCGCTGCCTCCGGTTTTTCCCAGCAGGTCGGTATAAATCAATAACTGCCAGCAGATTCGGCTCTCTGCTTCATGGTCTGTGTTTCCGATCAGCTGCCGGCATAGCTTGAGAGCCTGCGGATAATCTCCTACGGTGTAGAGGTAATCGAGGTAGGTATTCCGGGCTTCCGTACAGTCTACTCCTGCTGCCTGCATCCGGGCGATGAGGTCGGGATACAGGTCGCGTGCTTTCTGTAGGTCGACGTAGGCGGTAAAAGTAGCCAGGTCCAGCTCCTCACCAAAGGCGATGGGGGAAGAGGCTCCGTAGCGGGCTTTCGCGTCGGCGCATACGTAACCTTGCATTTCCAGTGCCATCCGGTTGTTTGACGTACCTTTGTGACAATCTTGTACGATGGCTCTGCCCAGCGTGATGGACAGCATGCTGCTGTCGTGATGGGTGCGGTAGAGCGTATAGACTTGTGTCATCCGTTCGGTGGACCGTTCCGGGAAACGGTCCTTTAGCGAAGAATAGGTGCAATATTGTAAGTAGGCTTTCTTCAGTGGTTGGGTTGCGTAGCGTCGGTCTAGCAGGTTGTCGAAATAGTTCAGGATACTTTCAGCTTCGGCAAGCCCGCTGGTGCCTGCAAAGGCTGCCAGAAATCCCATCAAATTGACGAAATGGTAATTGTCTTCTCCCCAGTATAGCTTCAACTTTTCTATCAGGGAGGAACAATCGGCTGCATCCGGATTGGGGATTCCCATCATTTGTCTGCATGCCCAAGTTTCTGTACGGATTAGCAGCTGCTTTGCAGATCCTTCGGGATGATAGGCGTTCAGGTAGTCGCGTATGAGCAGGCAATACTGTAACGTATTTTCGTCTGCAATTGACTTGTTGGCAATAAAAATGATATAAGATCGTTGTAGGTCGATGACTTCGGGATGACCGTCAGGATATAGACGGCTGTATATTTGGTAGGCTTGATAAAAGTAAAAGTCGGCGTTGCTTAAAACTCCGTTGCTCAAGGTGTTGTATCCGGTACTGTCCTGCCAGCCAAACTGATTTTGTGCCCGGTTGGCTTCCACCCGATGGCTCAGGATGGACTTGGCTTCTGCCAGCAGGTAGTAGAGGAAGGCCCGGGTGTGGTCGACGGTTTCCGACTGGACGGGGTAGAGGGTGAGGACTTCCTGCTCCGTCTCGAGCAGCTCGGGATAGGTTTCGGGATCTTCGACGAACTGGTCCCACAGACGGTTGGTAAACTGGGTCAGCCTGGCCGCACAGAGGAGGGACAGCCTTTCGCGGTCGGTCCCGGTGGTGGTGGGTTGTTGCAGGTCTTTGATCAGCTGGTCTACCTGGGCGGTGACGTCCTGCGTCGTGCTCAGCTGGATGGAAAGGAGGAGGCGGCACCATGCGGTGGTCAGGTGGCGGCTGCCCAACTGTTCGCCGGATGCCCAGGTGAGTGCCTGGAGAGCCCGGGTGCCTGCTTCGGAACACGGATCGCTTTTTCCGCTGTCCAGCCAGTCGGCATAAGCCTGTAGCTCGGGGACCTTTTGGGCGGCTGCCCGCAGCAGGGTTTTGACTTCCGGTTCGCGCTGTCCGTCGTAGATGGCCCAGAGGGTTGTTCTGAACAGTGTTTCCGTGTCCATACCTTCCGGACGGGGATAGTGTTCCGCCATCCAGGCCCGATATTCGTTGATGAGTTCATCGGCCGACTGGGCTTTCGCTTCCGTATTGTTTACCAGCAACAGGAAGAGCAACAGTGCGCAACAGATCCACTGTGTTTTGATTCTCAACATGGTCCCTCCTTTTTTCTCTTGGGACAAATGTAGAGATTTTTGTTTTAAAAATGAAAATAGAAGTGTACTTTTTCCCTATTTCCCTATTTCCCGTTCTCCATTATCAATTCTCCATTTTCAATTGTCTCAAGGCTCTCCCAGCGCTTCTACAATGAGGCGGACCTGGGCGGGGGTGAAGACGCGGGAATGGGACGTGAGACCGGTGGCGGCCAGGCGTGTACCCAGGGTGGGATGATGGTTGATCCATCGCAACAGTTTCCGCCAGGCTCCCTGGGCGGAGAGTTCGGGGGAGTAGAGTAGGGCCAGTTCGGTGCGCCCGTATGTCTTTATCTTGAAGGTTTCCATACGTCAAATTTACGCCTTTTCTGTCAGATTTCCAAAGGTTTAAACGAAAATAACGGTACAAAAGCGTAGGGAGGTGGAGAGAAGGGGAAACGGGTGGAAGGAGGGGGTGTTTCTTTGTGGTAACAAATTTCCAATTATCAATTAACAATTAACAATTAACAAAATGATTCGTTACAAAAAGTATCAAGTGACTGGAGAGAACAGTCCGCTGAAGGGGTTGTGGTATGCACGCCCCGTGATCGAGGAAACGCTGGACATCGACGCCTTGTCCAAGCACATGTCGAAACACAACACGCCGTTTTCGCCCGGTGTGATCAAGGGAGTATTGGCAGATATGGTGAGCTGTATCAAGGAGCTGATTCTGGACAGCAAGAACGTGAAGCTGGACGACCTGGCCATCTTCTCGGTGGGCATCGTCAGTGACCACGGGGCTCCGAGTGCCGCCGAGTTCAAGGTGAGCGAAAACGTGAAGGGACTGAAGCTGCGGGCACGTGCCACGGGCGAGCTGAGCAACGCGAAGCTCAACCTGGAGGGTACGCTCCGCGAGTTGTCCGAGTATGTGGTAGACGGCGAGACGGCCGGAACAGGCGGTACGACGCCGGGAGGCAGTGACAACGAGGACGAGGAAGGAGGAAGTCCGCTGTAATCATGGAGAATGGAGAATTGAAAATGGATAATTAGCCTGTCCGCAGGTCATTGTCAGTTTTCAATTCTCAATTATCCATTCTCAATTTTCAATTATCCATTCTTAATTATCCATTACCAAAGTGAGCGAAACAACAACGAAAAAGAAAAACGTGTGGAGCCTTGTGCTCAAGATTATTGTGACCGTGGCGACAGCCCTGGCCGGTGTGTTTGGTGTAGCGTCGTGTATGTCGTGATGAGGACGCACTGCCGCAACCACAACCGTCACAGCATCGGCATCTGCTACGAAGGCGGGCTGGACGCTGGGAAGCAGTGCCCTTGTTTTGAGGTGGGAGGGATGAGGTGAGGGGGGAAGGCTCGTAAGCCGTTCGGAATAGTGATTTACGGTTTTTAAGGAAGGTGTGTCAAACTTGGAGAATGTCTTTCCGGGTTCGGCACACCTTCCTTTTTGCTGATTCAGGGTAGGAATGACAAAATAGATGAAACATGTTGGTAGAGAGGAAGTATAGAACTAACGAGGGATTATTTATTTTCGTCAAGAAATCTTTTGTCGTTTAAAATAAATCGCTACATTTGCGTCAGCCTTAAAATTAGTATTAAAAATAACAACGACTGAACGACTATCAGAAATGCTAATTTATAGTGAAATTGATTTTGTGATTTCGTAGACAAATAAAATAGGTTGCTATATATGGGAGCATTAATGAACATCTTTTATCATTCACTGGGGAGTATGCTGGTGGGTGTGGTCTTGACCATCATTGGTATTATATTGATGTATGTGTTGATTCGCTTATGGTGGCGCAATTCGACTTTTTCCATTGCCAGTATTGCTGTAGGCATTATCCTTTTTTTCTTTCTTTCTTTTCAATCAATTTTGCTTTGTGGTGCCATCACGATCAAATCATATTGTGATGATGTTGAATTTTATGTAAATAAGTTGGTGCAGGATATACCTAGTACACAGGCTTTTTCGACGGAAGACAGTCAGGTGATTCTTGATCATATAAGTGAGGAATGGCCTTTAGTGGGATATTATGTGAATATGGCAGATTTCCAGGGTCATACTTCGGATACGATTGCTGAAGCCATGAGTGACGAGTTGCGGAGCTATATGAATTGGTTTATTTTCCGACGCATCTGTTGGTCGCTCTTGTTTGTGGTGGTAGGTGCCGTTATTGTAATAAAGACTATTTCGATCCGTAACGACAGTCATCGGAACGCCAGACGGGTGGGAGCTTCCTCCGGGAATCGGACCTCTGTAGGACATCCCAGCAGAAGACGTATGACAAGAAGATAAGTAAAGCATATTAAATAAAATCAATAAGATATGACAAAGATAAATTATTGCAACAGCAACCACATTCTGGTTGGTTTGGGAGGTACGGGCGGCAAGATTCTTCGTGCCTTTAAGATGCGTATGTTTGAAGAATTTCCTACCCAGGAGGAACGTGAAAAGTTGCCAGTAGCGATTCTGTATGTAGACTCTACAGACGAAATGATGCCTAAGGACGGGAAGGCCCGCCCGGACTTCAGAGTCATGGGGCAGGACGCTTCGTTTACGAACAATGAATTCCTGAATATCAAGGCTGTCGATGTTGAACATATTCTGAACCATATAAGTAATTATCCTTCTGTAAGAGGAATTGTAAACAATGTGGATGCGGTCCGATCGGCAATAGGCTCTTTGGGGCAGGCTGCCGGGCAGAAACGTCGTGCCGGTCGTCTGTTGTTTGCAGCTAATGCAATCGGTTATGTAAATAGCCTGAGGGATGCGTATGCACGTTGTGAACGGGTGTCGGGCGATTCGAGCCGTACCAATATCCATATCTTTGCCGGACTCTGCGGCGGAACAGGATCGGGTTCGATTGTGGATGTCATTACTCAGTCCAGAAAAACATTCCCGAATGCTAAAATAGCCGTTTATGCCATGATTCCTGAGATGAACCTGCCCAAGAGCGATATGGATCAGGGACGTTATTACCAGAACGGATATGCGGCCATGAACGAGCTGAACGCTTTGCAGGCCGGACGCTGGAACCCGCAGGATGTTACAGGCGTGGGTGAGCTGGCATTGTATAACGACCGTGTAAAAGGTGTGGCAGACGGTTTGACGATTTACAGCAATGTCAACGAGAACGGTTTGACGATTAATTCGCTGACGGAATTGCCAAAGATCGTAAGCGATTATATTTTTGCCCGCATATTCTTCGTGAATGATGAAGACCAGATCAACGATGATATCATCCGAGCTTATAATTTTGAGAACATGGATGATTTTGCTTTGGAATATGACGAAGCGGCCAATCCCGGAAGCAACGGACGGATTCCTGTGGCACGAACCAAAAAAATAAATTCGTTTGGTATCAAACGCGTGATGTATCCTGAGCTTCGTATCCTGAAACATATTACCTATACGGTAGGAGAAAGTATTCTGTATCAGTTCAAATACAATAATTGGCGTGAAAACCAGGGATTTGTCAATGAAGAAAAGAACAAGGACTATCGGAAGGAATATTTGAACAAGGACAATCTTTCCAATTGGATGCTGGACGATGCGCATCTGACATTGGATGTGAAGATCCTGGAATCGGATACGGATTATCCCCGTTTCAATGAATATTGGCATGACAAAGCCATCGGCTATGCGGAAGAGGCGAAGAAAGCCGATTGTCCGTTGAACGAGCTGGACAATATCATGGGCGAATTTTATTTGCAACATTTCCGTGAAGAAGGTGTCGAAGCTTTCTTCAAGGGAAAAGAACGGGCGATCCCTGAGATGGCCAGAGAAATTCGCCATAAGATAGAAGCGGAACTGTTTGAGAAATGGAAAATCGGTGATGTGTCTATCGTCGAGCTGCAAAAGGTTTCTAAGTTGCTGTTGGAATGTGTGGGAGAGATCCGGACAGATCTGGACAAGAAGGCCAATGATGAGAAAAACAACTATGAAATTTGCGATCAGGACCGTATTGCTACGGTAGAAGACTGGAGCCAGTTGGGTATTCTGCAGCGTATGGTAGGTAAGGGAGCACGCCTGTATGCCGACCATCAGAATATCCTGACTGATTACTATACTTCGAAAACAATGCTTCTGGCCTGGGAATTCGCCAAGAAACTGGCCGCGAAACTCGCTGTGGAGCTGGGTAAGATGGATGCGGATATCTCGGCGTTCGGTCAAAAGATCAATGATGCCATAGAGGAAACTGAACGACTGGTTACAGCCCAACGGAAAGTGAACAAGGGTCTGGAAGACATGAAGGGAGCCATCATCGAGGTTAGTGAGGACGATACGATGAGCGAATTTGAAACGGACCTCAGAACGGACAAACTGGATATGCCTAATATCGCCAGACAATTGCGTGATTCGATCCTTCCAAAGACTGAATTTATCAACTTTGGTAATCTGGCCAATGAAATCAGCATCGATGACATCAAAGATGCTTTCGATGTTAAATTGACCCAGATCGTAAAGACTAAACACGATGAAAAAGCGAATAGCGACAGGAAGGTGCTGGGCCTGAATATCCTGACACAATTGCAGCAGAAACTGAAGACGGATGATGACATCAAGTTCTTCGCTTCGAAGATTGTAAGCCAGAGTGGAGTATATCTGAGGCTTAACAATGATCAGGTACAGTTGCATCTGCGTAACAACGAAGGGAATCTGAGTCCTACCAATCCTGCCAGCATCAATAAAAAAGCGATATTGGTGTCGATCCCTTCGCCCGATGATAATGAGAATCTGAAGAAATTTGCGGATAAGCTGGAGGCTGCTTTCAAGAACTCGTTCAATCAAAGTACTGCACGTACAACCATCACGGTTAACCGAAAGAGTCCGCGTAAGGATGAGTTGTCTATTATTACGGTGGCTTATTGCTTCCCGGTACGCGCCATTGAGTGGATGGAACCCTATAAAAAACGCTATGAGCAATTCTTGCATACTGGAAATGTGGCAACGGATGCCAGCAACGCGATCTTGCTGCATAGCGAGGGCGATGGAAGCCAGTTCCCTTCTCTGTTTGCAGTAGACAATGCTGAAGAAATAGCTGCAAAAGCTGCTTTGGAGGCTCAGCAGGCCCAACAAGCTCAGCAAGCCCAGCAGGCTGGCATGGCAGGAATGGCCGGTATGGCGGGGGTACAGCAACCCGGTGCCTTCACCCAGCCGACAATGATGCCGCCTCAGACTCCCCAGCCGCCTACGTTTGGCGGAGCACCTGTTCCTCCTCCTGTTACACCGGCTATCTCTTTATTTATAGCTGTGGGTGGCCAACAATACGGTCCGTACAATATGGATATGTGCAGACAGATGGTGGCTGGAGGTCAGCTGACACCGCAAACCATGGTATGGATGGAAGGACTGCCGGCTTGGGCTCCTGCAGGAACGGTTCCGGTTCTTCAGGCATTGTTTGCGCCTCCGGTAGCACCTTCGATGCCACCTCTGCCTCCTACCAATGGCTCGGTGCCTCCTCCCCTGATGTAAAAAAGTAAGCTAGTGAAATATAATGAAATATAATAAAGTAATAAATAATATAGTAATATGGTAAGATCTGGTAATTCGGAACATGTACGTTTCAGATATGGTATGTGTCTGAATGAAAATTGTTCTAAATGTAAATCGAAAGAAGTTCAAACGATTTCAGCTCGTAAGGATTTTGTATGTAGTGAATGCGGAAAGGCTTTGCGTGAGTGTCCTCCTCCGGCACGTAGTAAAAATAAACTGGTAATGATTATCGTTGCAGTGGTGGTGGTTGCGGCAGGTGTCATTGTGGGAATCAAATTGTGTGGTTCAAAGACTCCCGAAGTTACAACTCCTCCAACGGAGACTCCGAAGGGAGTGGATACGACAAACGTGGCAAATCCACAGCCGATAGATACGCCTGAGGTAGAAAAAAAGGAACCTGTGAAAGTGGATCCTCCGAAACCGATTACAGGACGGGGAACTGTAGACTTGGGTTATGGCATTTATACCGGTGAACTGAAGAACGGAGTTCCTCATGGACATGGAGTCATCAAGTATACACAAAAACATAAGATTGTCAGCTCCAAAGATTTTGTGGCCAATCCGGGTGATGAATTCGAAGCTGATTTCCGTGACGGACGTGTGAGCGGAAATATCGGTTATTGGTCTCACGATGGCAATAAAACTGCAATCAAACCCTGATAATGAAGAGGATAATCCTTTATGGGATCATTTTGGCATTTACGATACAGGTAAATGCCAAAACTTCTTTCCGTACCGAACGGTTGAAGACAATTGCCGGTATGGTGAAACTTAATGTGCCTGACAGTTTGGAGAAACATTTGACGATTGACAGTTTGGGCAGGTATAAGAACAAACCCGTAAAATTGAAAACCAACAGTTTCGGGGATGTATCTCATATTGGATATAAGCTTTTTAATGGCAGAACGGATGGGACTCATGATCCGATGATGCCTTTTTTTGATTTCATCGAGCGCTATTTCCTGGAGCTCGATTTGGAACTCGACGGGAAGAAGCCTGCGGAACGGATATTTCTGGATAAGGTAGATTGTATCCGTGGAAATATTGCTATGCGGCATAAGGTGACGGACCAGACGGGTTTCAGTATCAAGCATGTCGGACGACGTGCATATACCATTCAGTGGGTTCTTGATAAGGATACGTTGGAATTGTTTGTCCCGGCAGATTGCCAGCTGATCCTGGGAGCGAATGCTGTGGAACTGGAAACAATTTTTGAACGGGACCTTAAACGGGTGGTCCCTTCTGCTTTTGATTGTGACTGGGCAGAAGAAGACGTGTCTTTATCCGATGATGGACTTTCCGTTGCAAATCCGGGAAGTTATTTAAGCGATGAAATAAAGAGTGATCTTTATCTTCAAAAGAAAGAAGGCAAATGGGCCTTGATAACGGATGCGGAACATCCGATCGAGAGTATCAAAAACATCTTGTTGACAGGCTGCTTTACGCGTGATATAGCAATGGCTTTGACAATAGACCGTTACGGATATCGGAAGACGTCGCTGAGCATTACGCTGCAACAGTTTGTGGAATATTGCCGGCTGGATGGTTGTGTGCTGTATGTGGGTATAAAAACACATACAGCAGACAACGTTACAGCTACGATTTTTGCACTGAACAATGAATTAGGATATAATCACGTTTTGGCCGTTAATTTTCCTACTGGCATATTGTCCGGGAGGCAGAATTCAATCACCGGGACATCGTATGTCTATATTCCGTTGCAAAATGTGACAGAAGATTTTTTTATGCAAAAGATGAAAGAAAAGTAAAATGAAAAAGAGATTATTATTCATACCGTTATTATTGTTTTGTATAGGAATTCAGGCTGATGATACAGAAAGCGTAAAAAAACAGATTAACAGCATTAAAAAAGACAGCCAGTATATTTATGCGGATGTTACAGCTGGTTCTGTTGAAGATGCCAAAGAACTGGCGGAAGAAGCGCTGTATACGAATATCAATGAATGGTCGGCTAATCAAAAAAAGCTTGGCAAGAATGTGGCGTCGGATGCCCATAAGGAAAAGTGGACTACCATTGTGATACCCCGAGGAAACATGTTCCGTTCGTTTATGTATGTGCAGAAGCTTGATTTGTTGAAGGAAGGGAGTGCTGAAAGCCAGTCGGAGCTACCCAAGCAGGAGGTCGCTTCGGCTACACCGTCTGCATCGACATTTCCCGATGTTGTCATGGACATCGCTTCGTGTACGGAATATGCTGATCTGGCAGCCAAGATAACGAATCTGAAAGAAGCAGGAAAGATCAGCAAATATGGTCGTTATGCTTCGTTGGACAATCCGCAGGATTATTACCTGGCCATATATAACCGGGAAGGAAAAATTGTTGCCGTCTTATCAGCGGGCACTGATCGTGTCAATGTGCAGACAAAGCAGGCTGACAGTGAAAAGAATTATAAAGGATGTGGCGCTATTGGTTTTAAAATGACAAATTGAATAAAACAATGAAAAATAGAATCGTTTGTATATTGTTATTGGGATGGCTTAATGTGGTGATGTGCTGGGCTTCTGTAACAGTGACTCTTACCGTGGACGAAATGATGCCGGCTCCGGCCGCCTTAAAGACTGCGGAAAAGAATCTGTCGATTGTCCTGAGCGAGATCAACCGGGCTCAAAAGGCGAAGGAGATATTGGTTACCAAGCATTTGCCGATGGATGATTTTTCTTTGAAATCTCTTATAAACTTGTGGGCCGTGACTCCTTTTTATTGCGATGATAGTGAAGTCGTAGAGCGGTGCTGGGTGTTCAAGGATGGAACAATGATGGTCAGCCATATCCCCTTGATTATAACGCCGGAAGATGAGAACTTCGGTTTCGGAACTTATCAGGAGGCAGTCGTTGAATTTGATAAATACGGAAGGCTGACCGATTTCCGCTTTGCACTTGATGCACACATGGCGGAAAGCATGGAACGGTGTGGGTCGGTCGTTGAAAAAGAAACGCGGATGATTATTCTGCAATATGTGGAGCGTTTCCGTACAGCCTATAACAAAAAGGATATAGCGACGATTGAACAGATGTTCAGCGACGACGCTTTGATTATTACCGGAAAGGTGACAATGAGCAGAGCCAGCGAAATGCAGCCTGCAGTAGCGAAGGTGGAATATACGAAGCAGAACAAAGAGCAATATATACGTAACTTGAAATTGGCATTTGCCCGGAACAAATGGATTGACGTGAAATTCAGCCAGATAGGTGAAAATGGAGAAACGGGTGGATGCGGAGGTATCACACGTTCGAAAGTTGATCCGACGAAATATGGGGTACGCTTGCGTCAGGAATGGCGATCGAGTACCTATAGTGATGAAGGATACTTGTTCCTCTTGTGGGAGTTTCCTAAAGATGGGGGAGATCCTATCATTCATATCCGTACATGGCAACCTCAATGGGTCGGAGGAAAGGAGCAAAAACCCGATGATGATATTTCTACATTAGGAGCATTTGATTTGTAACCACGTAAACAGCACTATGAGTATGAAGAAAATCGTCTGTCTGTTATTGCTGTCAGTCGCACTTTGTGAAATGGCGTTGGCGCAATCTCAATACATCTCTTACAAGCCGTTGGAGAAGGAAAATAGGGAAGCTCAGTTGCTTGATATGGGGGGAATTCTGGTCTATTCCAAACGAGGCGATCTGGTCATAACACTTACTAATGTGAAAAATCCCATTATCAAACGAAACGGAGTGAATGAAGAAGGATTGTATGAATATGAGATTTTGATAGATCCTTCTGCGGAAACAAGTCAACCCAAACTGGAAATCAGTAAGCGTGGAGACATAAACCGCACAACGATTATGGCCAGTCTTCAGCCTAATTACTATAAAGCGTATCTGATTGAGGAAGTAGAAAAACCTATCCGCGTTGAGGACCAGACCAGGAGCCAGGATGTGATTCTGGATGAGAAACTGGCCGAAATAGAAATAGAAACTCCTTTGCAAGACTTGCAAGTGGCTTTCTCGGAGGCTTTGCATGCTGAAAAAGAAACGAAACGGAAGGAGAATGATAATAGCGTTTTTGTGACTACCATAAAGATTCCTGTGGCTAATCTGAAAGAAGCGGAAACAAAATTGGAAGAAGCGGTGAAAAAGCGCGATGAGCTTTATAATAAGATGCTTGATCCCTCGGCCAAAGTTTCAGAAGAAGAGGAGCAGATGTACGATAAGCTGGATAGAGAAGAGATACCGGCGTTGGAAGCTCTTGTGAAAGAAATGAATACGATAGAAGTTTTTGCACAGGGTACTAATCGTGTAAGCATTGATATCACAGGAATCGGGCCAAGAAGTAAGCGACGTTATGGAGTCATCGTACTGATAAAGAAAGAAATTGTTCATGTAACGGAATATGATGCAATGCTGGCAGAAGGTGTACGTCAGTGGAATAACCGCGACTATAAGGCTGCCAAAACGGCTTTTGTGAGTGCGTTGAATGCAAAAGATGCACCTGCTGAGAAGTCGTTGGTTCGAAGTAATATCGCAGACTGTGACTCTTGCTTGATTTATAATAAGTATACGAGTTACGCATTGAACCGTATGGCAGAACTAAAAAAGCAGGGACATGCTACACAAGATGAAGTGAAAGAATATGCTTCGTCTGCACTCGAATTCATACAGATCCTGAATAATTATAATCCGTGTGAGTTTTATACCAAGATTATTGATAAACTGGAAAAAATGATTGAAAACATTCCATTGGTTATCAAATTTACGGTGGCACAATGGGTGAGAGGCGCTACTGGTTTTCATCAGGGCGATGAAATGAAAGGAGTGGAAGTATGGGTTAATAACGGCTTAAGACATCCGGAAGAGAAGGAATATCAGTCTGAAAGACGATTTAAGAAGTTGACAGAAGGTTCTGCATTCTACAGACGGATTGGTGAAACGGACGAACAAGGTACTATTGTGGTGGATTTGGACCGTAAAGCGTTGCCACGAGGCTTTTTCTTTCATTCAAAAGAAACTGGTAAAATCGAATATGTCAATATGAGTAAAATAACTCGTGACTCGAAAAATGATTATCAGATGAGACAATTTCGTGTAATGATGTACACTAAAGATTAAATATTTGTTTAACCTATTATTAAAAAACTAATTCAATGAACAAAACATTTATGGGTAAGGTCGTAATGCTTATTGCATTGCTGTTTGTAGGAAATCAAGTTTCAGCACAAAGTTTCCTGAATAAATTAAAGAAGGCTACTGATAAAGTGACAGAAACCGTTTCTTCTGTTACAGATACAGATTCATCCAATGAGGCTGCTCAAGCAGATACGGCTTCCGTGAAGGTGAAATGGGATAAACTTCCCGTATACCATGCAGAGATGGTATATTTGCTTGATCCGGTATCTGGAGATACGTTGAGAAATGAAGATGGAACTGTACAATATGAGGTGGCTTTGAGAGATCAATTCGGTAATCGAAGAACACCTGAAACGATCAAAGCACAAAAAAAGGCCGTAAATGATGCGGTTGCCGCGATATTGGTTAAGGTAGGCGGTGGAGCTCTTATCGGTGGCTTGGCAAAAGGAGGAAAAGGTGCTGCTATCGGGGCCGGTGTAGGAGCTTTGGCAAGTGCTGGAGATATTGACCAGGCTGTGAAATGGAAAAAAGTGCTCAAACAGCAGGATAAGTTGATGGATGCTTATAGTGAACATTTTACAGATGAAGGGAAACCGAAGGACGCTTCAGTGGATCCGATGGCGATAGAAGATCTTTCTTTGGAGAATTCTCAGCCGACCAGTGCATCTACTGATAAAATTAAGGAAGAATTTGAAAAGGCTAAAGATTTTGAAGCCGAAGGAGATAGTGCGTGGAGTGATTTGATCGGATAGTCCTCCAGGAATAGCTGTTTTAAGGCTATGTTTTCTTATTGTATTGGGATGTGGTTCGGAGAACCGCATCCCTTTTTTGTTTTTAGATGAATGTTTATTTGATATGGTTTCGGAAGGATTCTTAGTATGGTGTTGTGTGGTAAGTTTTTGTGAGAAAAAGTTGATTTTATGATTTTATTTCTGTAAAATTAGATTATATTTGCAGATGACATTTTCGAATGTGTAAGAGGCTTATTGGAGAGGGAGAAGCCGATTAGAGAAGTCTTTGTATTGAAATCTTATAATTAATCCATTATGAAATACGCATTGTTTTTTTTATTCAGTTTATGCGCGTGCTTACAGGGAAGTGCACAGCAGGTAGAGTTCAAGACATTTATTTATACAAGCAATGACCTGGGGGAAGAAATAGCCAGGCATAGTGAGTTGGTGAACAGAAAGGACAGAGGGTATCTGGGAGATTTGTTCAATGCAAGTAAAGAATCGTTGAAAGGAATCGCTTCGGGATATGTGACATCTTTTATCGACTTGGGCGTAAATGCTATCGGCAGTCTGCTGACCCGGAACGCACGGCTGAAGGAAGAGTGGGAAGAAACGGTGAAAGCCGAAAATATATACAAAACAAAGATCAGCACGGTGTCTGAAATCAATGATTTCTATAAGGAAGCTTCGTTCGAAGGGGCGATGGACCCGAAAGGCATGCGCTTTGACGGTATCGGTTGCCTGAGGCTGGAGGACAACGATACGGTCTTCTACCTGTCGTGCCATATCGATCGGAGTAAGATTGACCGGATTGTGAAGCATTCGAAATTTGAACTGGTGCTGGATACGCTGATCGTGAGTCCAACTCATTCGAACCTGCCCAACACGTATCTGGATCTGCCATATTCCTTTGCCGAACGCGACAACTTTACCTTGTCGATGAATATCAAGCTGATATCATCGTGGATGAATGAAATCGTACAACTGCAGAAGAATCAGGAACTGGGAGCATTTGTGCTGAATGTGCCGGTAGATCCGGAGGAGCTGGATGAGAAGGGCTTCCTGAGATATGTGCGGAATCGGGATGAGGAACCGGTCTACAAGATTGTGGGAGAGAGTTTTATCGTGCCACGTTCGTACATGGGGTATCGCGACAAAGACGACAATTATAAGAATATCTGGGGAACCGGCGAATACAAACTGGAAATCGAACTGAAGGAGACATGCGACGTGACCGAACAGTATCGGGAAAACTGGAAGAAGGACCGGAAACGCCGCAAGAAACTGATGGAGAAGGAAAGTATCTGGGAAAACGGCTGGCAGACGATTTCCAACCAACGCTGGGACGAACTGGCACAGTCGTGGGTAATCACTACCCTGCAGGCACCGGCCGGAATTATCACCAAGGACGTGATTGACAAGCTGGGACTGGCACCGGAATGACGGATCGGAAAAAAGATAAGCTATGAAAAGAACCGCCTTGCAATGGATAATGGTAGCCGTCCTGCTTGTACTGGGGCAGGCGGTGCAGGCACAATCGGCCTACGACTGGATAGAAACCCATCGGAAGTGGATGAGCGAGCACTATCCGAAAGGGGAAGAACTGAGTAAGGAAGCGCTGCTGAAAGAAGCGGCTTTTGCCGTGCTGGACGGCCTGCGAGAACCGGAAGCCAAGGCTTTGTTGCGGGTGGCAGAGAAGTGGGTACCACAACTGGGAGCTTACCTGGACTGGCTGGAGAGCGGACAGGTAGACGAAAAGTATGCTATCTTACTGGGTACGTTGAAGGGGGTAGCCGATGCGGCGGAAGAGCAGCTGGGGCGGGAACACGTAGTGACCGGCTGGTGCAGATATTTGTATCTCAGCCAGCTGGTGAATATGGAAGACGTAGTGAAACCGACGGACGAACTGATCGGGATGTTGCAACAGGCCGTGAAGCAGAAGCCGGACCGTGAGACGAAGGCTTTGCTCTGCATCGTGAAATTGTCCCAGTTTACCAATAGGATGCGTAATAATCTGGTGGACGATCCGCGTGATTACGAGGACGTGTTGCGTACAGAACAGGAAGCGCTGGCCCTGTATCCGGCAGATGACAAGACGGTGGACCATACGCGGGCATTTCTTTATTTTACATTGGCTCAGGTGAAATCGTCCATGTCGCAGGTGGACGAACTGAAGCTGGCACAAGAACGTGTGGGAGGTATAGAGAATACTCCCTACAAGTCTCTGGCGAACGGAACGATAAGTAATGTGGGCTTCTATTTTGAAAAGGCTGTCTTGCTGTACAGGCAGCTTTATTCGGAGGGGCATCCGGAACTCGTCATGATACGCAGGTGTCAATTGAATTTTGAGATAAACAGTCAGTTGTTGAATGAGGAGCTGGAGGAGGCGTGTCGGACAGCCAAACTGTATGCGGATACTTATTATTCTTCGGAATCGTCTGAGAGCCTGTTGGTGCGGTTAGATTGGTGGATGGCCCGGTGGAGAAATGGCATGAAGAACCACGATGCCATTTTCTGTTCGCAGATGGTTGAGGGATTCAAGCGGTATCTGGGAGAGGATAATTCGTATTACTTCAATATGCTGACGAATGTTGTTCTGATTGCGGTGTATGATTATCCGTTCGGAGCGGACCGACTGCTGGATGAATGGGACCAGACGATGGAACGGATTTATTCCGGCCAGCCCTTGAAAAAAGCCTATATGCTGTATTGGCTGTATTCTTCGGTTAGAGATCGGCAGCCGGAAAAAGCGGCAGGCAAGCTGGAACAAGCTTATGCCCTATATAGGGAATACCACAACCCCAGTGGATTGTCATTGGCATTGGGAAGACTGATTGTCTGGGACTGTTATTCGGTAGTAGGTAACATGAAACAGGCTATGGAAATGCAGGCGTATGTCTGTTCGGACGCTCAGGGATATTATGGGAAGGAGTCGCCTGTCAGCTTGAATGAAGAACTGTTCCAGTTGATCGTATGTCAGAATGACGTAGAGAAAGAAGAACAGGTGCGGGCTGCCTATCCGCAGTTGATCGAACGGATTAGAAAGTACGGAGTGAATTATCAGATTGCCATGATGAATTATGCGGAGTACTTGTTTGGCATTCGGGATTACAGGTTGGCGGAAAAGCAGTATACGCAATTGGTGGAGAACGCTACGGAGGAGGATCCTTGTGCCCAACGGGCCAATTTCCTGTTGAGACTGGCCTATATCCGGGAGTTGATGAACAAAGATAGCAGGGACTGTGACCGCCTCTTTGAGGAGGGAAAGAAATTGCTGGCTCGGGGAAAAGAAGAACCGGATGTCTGGATAGAGAATTATCAGACGGCTGCTCAGTACCTGATCGAAAGGGGACGGTATCAGGAAGCGGTCACTATACTGGATGAAGGCATCGGTCTGTGTCTGGAGCGGAATGGGGATAATATATACGACACCCGGTATTTGGAAATGATTTCCTTGAAAACACATGTTATGTATAATGGCTTGAATCAAATGGTTGAGGCCAAGCAGTTGATGGTGGAGCAAATGGAAAAAATGTTCCGGAATAAAGAGACGGTTGGATCCCTTACGCTATTGAATTATTTGTGGGAATGCTATTATTTGGTAAAGGGAGAAAATGCTTACGACATGGTACAGAGAAACGAGTTCCTGATGCCTCTTTTGCAGGTATCTCAGATGCTATATGCACAGAATGGACAGGATCCTTTGTTCATGATGAATTATGTCACTCCATTGTTGATTGAATTTCTTGATATAGCAACGCAGTCCATGGTATGGACAAAGAATATGGACGTGGATGCTTTGCATGAAAATGATAGAGCTGTGTATGAAAAACAAATGAAGTACCTGAAAGGGATGTTTCCCAATGTGAAGGAGATATTCGGGCAATTGGAACAGATTTTTAGGGAACAGGATAAGAATTTCAGTAAGAACGTTACTTACAGAAATCTGGTGAGATCTCAGATTTTGTATTATCAGCATATGGAATACAACGAAGCGGAGAGAGACCGTTGCCTATTGGCATACCGGGAACTGGTGGAGCAACAGGAAACGGATGATTGGGATGCCTGGTTTGACTTAGGGGACTTGTATTGGGGAATGGACAAGAAACAGGAGGCAGTTCCTTTCTATGAAAAGGCGTATGAACAGTTGACTTCTTCGCCCAGAGTAACTGTGAATGATAAATTGAAAGGAATTGTGAGACTCTGTAACACGTATGTGGAAGAGCGGAAATGGAAAGAAATGGTGGCACCGGCTCGGGCTTTTTATGCCAACGTGAAGGAGATGATGGACGGGAATTTCCAGCTGATGACAGAGAGCGAACAGAACAATTTTATGGATACTTATCGGGATCCGGCCATGTGGTTGACCTGTCTGTTGGAGCAGATGCCGGAAGGGTTGGCAGCGGAGGTATATGACGCCGTGCTGTACAGGACGGGAATGCAGCTGCGTTCGCAACGGCAAACGCGTATGGCTATCCTGGCTTCGAAGGACACGGCACTGATCCGGCTGGTAGAGCAGATGAATCGGCTGCAGCTGGAACGGAAGAATTTCAAGGTGGACTACGGAGTTTTGGGACTTGCATTCAATGAACAGATGCGGAGTATGGGACAGCTGAATTATGAGATAGACGCATTGGAGCGTCAACTCATCGAACGGTCCGAGCCTTATCGCAGGCGATATGCAACGGAGGCCAGCTGGCACCAGATCAGGGAGAAACTGAAGAACGACGAGGCGGCCATTGAATTTGTCTTTTCGCGGGAATACATCATGGCGCTTGTCCTGAAGAAGAACAGCCGGAAACCGATTCCTGTACGGTTGGGGAAAAACGAAGAACTGATGAAGGGGTTGCAGGCATTGGATGCCAAGACGTCGGCACGGATGGCTGTCAAGCTGTATAACGAACGGGCATTGGACTTGTATGCCTTGCTGTGGGCGCCGTTGGAGCCGTATCTGAAGGGAGTCAGAACGGTGTACTATGCTACGCCGGGAATCCTGAACAACCTGTCGTTTGCTGCTTTTGCCACACCGGACGGGGGATACTTGATCGACAAGTATGATTTGTGTCCGCTGACGACGACTGCCATGCTGCTGAGACCCCAAAGCGATGAACGGCCGCAGAGTGCACTGTTGATGGGAAATATCTTCTATTCGGAGAAACAGCGGTTGCTGGCAGGGACGACGAATGCAGAACAGGTGAGGGGAACAGTAGACGATTTCGGTATCGATGATTTTGAGGAGCGGGGAGTGAGCAAGGATCACTTCAAGTATCTGCCCTTTACGAACCGGGAGGTGGAAGACATAACGGCCGAATTGGGACGGAACAACTGGAACATGGAAGACATCACCGTAAAGAAAGGAATGGAGGCTAGCGAACAGGCATTGAAGGAACTTGCAGCAACCGGCCCGGCGGTAATCCACCTGGCTACACACGGATTTTTTGTGGCAAACCGCAAGCAGGCACTGGATATTCCTTTCTTCCAGAACCGGGAACCGGATTATGCGATGTACCGGGCCGGAGTGGCGCTGGCCAATGCGGAAACAGCCTGGTGTGGAAAGGGAACGGATACCGGAGAAAATGACGGGATTCTGACTGCTGACGAGGTTTCCAGACTGAATCTGCAACATACGCAGCTGGTGGTGCTTTCGGCCTGTGAGACGGCACTGGGGAACTATTCGTATGAGGGTGTGTTCGGTTTGCCGCGTGGGTTCAAGCAAGCTGGCGTTCGGTCGCTGCTAGTGAGTCTGTGGAGTGTCAACGATCATTCTACCTCGTTGCTGATGTCGGCTTTCTACCGCTACTGGTTGGAAGGCCTTTCGAAACGGGAGGCTTTGCGGAAGGCGACAGACGAAGTGCGGAAGGTATATCCGCAGCCTTTCTACTGGGCGCCGTTCGTCTTGCTGGACGCGAATTGATGTATAAAGATAGCTAACAATGATAAACATGAAAAAAAGATGGATCGTATGTCTGCTGGTTGGATTATCCATCTCGGCAGGGGCGCAGCAGGCCGGAATGTCCGGACCGATGGCGGACTATCGGAACGGTTGCCTGAAAATGCTGGAGGCCATGGAGGAAAAGGATAAATATGATCTGTATGAAGCCAAGGAATGGTTCGGACGGGTCAAGGTGAGTACCTGGCAGGATGTGGTGGCTGCAGATACAGGGGTGAAAGAGGCGGACAAGGTGCCGGAAGTGTACTTTGATGCAGAATTTGCCGACTCGCTGCTGCGCCATAACTTTGATTTTGTGCCGTTGGACGAAATCAGCCTGATGAGAGAAGTGGATGGTGTGGGGGATGCTGATTTGCTGGTGATGAACAAGGCGGTGCCGGCTCACGGAACACTGGAGTTCAAGGCAATGGGGAGCGGGCAGTGCCAGCTGATGTTGCTTTCGGCCCAGGAAGCCGGACTGACACTGACGGTGGTGGAAACGGCTACCGGAAAAGAATATGCAGGAAAAGCGGAACCGGACGGTAGGGTAGCCTGGGTAGAATGGAATATGGGAGAAGAAGAAGGTGTCTTTCTGTTCCGGATTGAAAACAGGGCAGATCGGAAAGCTTCCTTTGTAGTTGCAGTAAATTGAGAAGGGTTTCTATGTGTAAATGGTGGTGGATAGGATTGTTGTGTTCGGTGCAGCTTCAGGCACAAAGCTGGATTGCAGATTTTAGGCAGGCGGACGAGGCACGGGCTAATGGCTTGTACAAGGAAGCTGTGGCACTCTATTCGCGTGTGATAGCTGCTACACCCGATCCGACGGCACGGATGGACTGTCTGAACAGCCGTGCGGGCTGTTATAAGCAACTGGCTGATTACAGGCAGGCTTTGGCTGACTATGGACAGGCGGAAGCACTGGCGGATATACCGGAGCTGAAAAATAGAATCCTGTTTAATAAGACTGGGGTGCTTTTGCAGACCGGACGTTATGAAGAAGTGGTGGATCTGCTGTCCGGTATGGAATTTGCGGAGGAACAGCAGGAGGGGAAGCGGCTTGCCAACCTGGCTGTGGCCTATGCTTATATGGGCGACTGGGAACAGGGTATCCGACTGTTGGAACAGGTGCCGGAGGACAGGTGCGGGAAGGAAACACAGGCTACGCTGCTGCAGAACAAAGGATTTATCAAGTGGGAAATGCATGACTATCGGGGGGCTTACGAGGACTTGAAAAAGGCGTCGCTTGCGCTGCAGGGAGAACGTTATTACCTGACATTGGCCAATCTGGCAGTTGTTGAAGCGGAGCTAAGGCTTTATGAAGAGGCTTTGTGCCACATTGATTCGGTACTGGCGTGGCAGGGCAGACAACCGTCTATCGGTACCGAACATCCGGACTATATCATCTCGCTGCGGAAGAAAGCGGAGATTTTGCTAAAGAAGGGAGAACGGGAGGAAGCGTTACGTCTGTTTCGCTCGTTCTATAAAGCGGAACTGGACTATGTGAAGCGGAATTTTGTCGGGATGACCGAGCAGAACCGGCTGGACTTCTGGAAAAAGGAGAAACCGCTGCTATCGGAAATTTTTTCCTTGGGAGAGGCTTGTCCGGAATTCTTGTATGACGTGGCGTTGTTGCGAAGGCACATTGCTTTGCTGGACAGAAAAGCGGTTGCGGACAGAAAGTCGTTGGACGAGTTTTGCAGGATAGACTCCCGCCAGGTACGAAAGGCTTTGCGGCCGAAAGAAGTAGCGGTGGAGTTTGCCTGCTATATAGATCTGTTGTCGGCAGACACGATGTATATTGCATTGGTGGCCAGCCGGGATCGGGTGCGGCATGTAGCGCTTGGAACCCGCAAGGATTTGCACGGCCATCGGGTAGGGAAAGTGACACTGGACGAGGCGGTTTGTGCCGGAGTCCGTTATGTGGATCAGATTTATGAAGATACGGTGTTGGCCAAAAAAATCTGGCAGCCGATTGTGAAGCTTTTGCCTGCAGGGACTCAAACTCTTTATTTTGCTCCCGACGGGTTGTTTCAGATGTTGGGCATCGAATACCTGTCATCTGAGGACTTGAAGGGATTGGAGATGCGCAGACTGTCTTCGACGGCGCAGATTGTGTCCCGGCAAGTAGAGCCGGGAAAGAAAAACGGTGCGGAAGGTGTTCTGGTTGTGGGAGGACTGGCTTATAATGAATGTCTGCCGGAGCCGGATACGGTATCCGTATCTAACAGGATTGCGTATGACTACGTGATACGAAACTACGGTCGGCCTATGAACTTCGCTTATCTGAAAGGAGCAGGAATGGAGGCTGACAGCATTTCTGCTATACTGAAGACGGAAAGCATCGTAACAGCGGACGAAGCATGGTTGAAGCATCGATTAGGAGAAAGCCGTATTGCGCATCTGGCCACGCATGGGTATAGTCTGAAGGTGTCTTTGGACGAGCCGCTTTATTTTATGCGTGACAGCATACAGGAAGATCAGTCGTTGCTGGCAAGTGGGATCGCGTTGACAGGGGCCAACGTGGCAGGAAAAATGGAGCGGGCAGAAGACGGTTTGCTGTCGGCGAGAGAATTGTGTGATATGGACCTTACCGGTACGGAACTGGTGGTATTGTCGGCTTGTCAGACGGCACAAGGAGTGGTGTCGGATGAAGGTCCGGCAGGACTGGTACGCGGATTGAAACGGGCCGGAGTGAAGACGGTCATTGCGACGTTGTGGTCGGTAGACGACAAGGCAACGGCACTGTTCATGAAGGCACTTTATGAAAACTGGAAAGTGAAAAAACAGGATCTGTATGTCGCATTCCGTCAGGCGCGGGAGGCATTGCGCAATTATAAGATTACCAAAAAGGTGGTGTTGCAGCGGAAAACACTCAGGCGGGTAGTAGTGGATTGCAGTAAGGATCCGATCTATCCGTACCGTTCTTCCTATTACTGGGCGCCGTTTGTTCTGATCGATTAGAACTGTACCCCTATATGCATTACGCGGATCTGTACAGTATCTTTTTTCCTGTACAAATCCGCGTAATGTTTATAGAAGATATTGGATATCAGGCTTGTTCTTTGGAACCTTTGAACTGTCGGAGCAGGTCTCTGCCGAAAAGAATCCAGCCTACGGAACCGACACCGGCCAGGAATACGAAACCGATGAGGATCATGGCTTTGGAAGGCTTGGAGGCACGGAGGGGAACGGTGGCGGCCTGGACTACGGTGTAGACCGGCGTGTTCTCCTGTACCTTGGCCTTGGCGAGCTGGAGCTGTTGGGCAGTCTGGTTGTAGAGGTTGTAGGCCAGGTTCATCTCGTTTTGCAGACGTTCCTGACGGGTCTGGACGCTGCGGAGCAGGATGTTCTGGTTCTTGTCTACATAGTCGGCATAGCGCTGCTGGGCTTCGTAATATTTCTGCTGGGCTTCGTCGTAGAGCTTCTGTGTGAAGTCGAGGTCGTGACGGGCCTTGTTGGTACGGTAGTCAGTGATGTAATCCTGCAGCTTCTGCATGACTGTATCGGTGAGCGTGGCAGAAATGAGCGGATCCTGCATGGTGACAGCAATGGATACAGTGAGCGATTTCTTGTCCACACTTACGGCAATGCGGTCGTTGAGAGCTTTGACAATCTCGTTTTCCTTTTTGGTGAGCTGGAAGGGATTGACGGTCGCCGTGCTGTCAGCCTCTTCTTCGTCACCGGAGAAGAGGGAGACGGTCCAACCGATGCACTTGAACGGCAGGGATATCACAGCGCTCCACCAGGGAGAACGCTGATGTTCCTGAAGATAATCGTAGACAGTGGTCTGGAGTTCGCCGTCGGCATCGCGTACGGGTACGTCGAATAGTTCGGTCGTAAAGGCGACTGAAGAGACGATGTCCGGATAAAGGTCGGGTGAAAGTGCATCGGCGCTGCTTCCTGCATTCAAGTTGATGCCTGCCATGCCTGCCAAGGCAGACAGGCCACCCATTGAGCGGCTGCCATTGGTACTTTCGGGGGCGATGGTGACGTTGGTCGTGTACTCCTTGGGAATGCTAAAAGCTACGACCAGTCCGACTACAGCAGCTATGCCGCACCACTTCAGGACAAGCTTGCGGTCTGCCCACACTTTACGGGCCAGTTCGAGGAGGTCGATTTCCTGCTCCTCAACAGGGAGTTGTTTATTATCTTGTTCCATATTTCTCCATTTTCCATTATTTAAATATGTTGTAGAGCGTAGCAGCCATTGTACCCAGAGAAGCGGCAGATGTACCGATAGAGAGCACTTCGGCAAGGCTTATCGGACGGCGTTCTTTCTTGCTGGGAACAATGATCTGGCATCCAGGTTCGATCTTGGCATTGCGCAGGCGTTTGACACGGCTGACAGTACCGTTCATATAGACAATGTAGGCGCGGCTCTTTTTAGCAAGGCGGCTGTAGCCACCTGCCTGGTCAATGTAATGAGATACTCCTTTGCCGGCGATGTAAGCCACGGTATTGGGGAACTGTACTTCACCGCTGATCTTAACAGTGCTGATTTGACCAGGAATGTAGAGACGGTCGCCTTCGCGCAGTACGATGTCGTGGTAGCTGCCGGGATTGGCCAGTGCTTTGTCGAGTTCGATACCTACTACATAGGTGTCGGAAACATTGAGTTTGGCGAGCGAAACGGAGTCGCTGCCTGCGCTCATGCGGGCCATGGCAATGGCGGCGTCGCGCTGGGCTATTTCTTCTTCGTTCATCTGACGGATGAGACGGCCACCGCGTACATAGGCAGAGGGGGTAAGACCACCGGCGCGCTTAACAAGGTCGGAGAGGCGTTCGTTCTTCTGCTGAAGAGTGTAACCGCCGGCGAAGACTACTTCACCACCAATGTTAACACGTCGTTGTTCCTGATAGCCGGGACTACGGCGAACTTCTACCATATCATAAGGGTAAAGGACAAAGCCGGGGGTACCGTCAACTACGAAACCGTCTTTCAGCGAAAAGGTGAAAGTTTCACTTAATCGAGTCGTTGCTTCAAGACTTTTAGGGTCTTTGAGGCGACGGGATATGTCAACACGGACTGTAGAAGCACCGTCTAGTAGGCCGCCTGCCTGTACGATGAGATCCTCGAGTGTCGTATTTTCGGCATACGGATAAACACCTGGGCGGGTTACCTCGCCATTGATGGTAAACGCTCCCTGAGCTTGCAATTCGTGGATACTGGGAATAACCAACACGTCTTCACGGCGCAGTGGAATATCAGGAACGCTTCCTTTTAGAATACCGGCCAAGTCTATTGCTATCATTTCATGGGTGAGATCTTCAAGTTCACGTGTCAGTATAACACGACCAGTAAAAGCATCGCCGGTAAGTCCTTCGGCGCGTTTGATGAGATCTTTGACTGTAGTAAGACCACCACCCAGTTCGTACATGCCGGGGCGGTAGACAGCACCACGGATCTCGACGCGGTTGGCATAACGGTCAAGGATTGCACCTACACTGATGAAATCGCCGTCTTCCAGTTTCCATGTTGAGAATTGATCGTTAGTAATGCTGAAAATTTGCTTTTCTGTTCCGGTACGACGAATGAGACGTACTTCATCGCTGTAAGCATCACCAGAAAAATCACCTGCATATTTAATTAAGTTATCCAGATGTTCATCTTTCTTCATTTCATAATACATGGGTCTTTTGACATTGCCTTCAATGTTGACCAAGATGCTGTAAGGAGGAACGATAATCACATCTCCTTCTTGTAAACGGATATCGTCGGAAGTGTTTCCATGAAGAAGATAATCATATATATCTATGTCTTTTATTTTTTTTCCGTTGCGGATGACGTTAATATTACGTAACGAACCTATTTCGGTAATACCTCCAGCTCGATAGAGGGCGTGAAATACGCTTGAGAAAGAAGAAAGCCGATAGGTACCTGGCACACTAACTTCACCCATGACATTGACCTGAATGCTGCGGATTTTTCCTAGTGTAACACTAATCTGTGATTCGTCGCCCGAAATTCCGGCATATTTGCTAGATAATGTTTGGCTGATTTTCCGGCTTGCTTCTTCAATCGTCATTCCACTTAAATAGATGGGACCGATTTGGCTGACCATGATGTTGCCTTCAGGCGTAATTTCCTGACGGATGGTAGTTTCATTAGTTCCCCATACATCAATGATAACTTCGTCACCAGGACCAAGGCGATAGTTGGCTGGAGTTGCCATGTTTTCATTGGGCTCAAAGGTCAGAGCAGGGTTGGTGAAAACGTTATGTCCAAAGATAGCCGATTTAGGAATAGCCTTGGTGCCGAAAATAGATGAAGAATCACTTACTAACTCTGGAATTGGTGCTTCAAAAGAACTGGAGGAAGATGCACGTGCTCGACGTTCGGTATTGGAATTGCCCGTAACAACCTGATTACTGTTTTGGCTTGCTTCGTAACGCTGTTTGATACGTTCCATTTGGGCACGGGTGACTCCACGAGACAGAAGTTCGCGTCCCATTTCTTCCTGATTTTTTCCAGCGGCATGAGCTTCTTTGACGTACTGTATGACCTGTTCGTCGCTCATTTGAGCATGAACGGACAGAGAAATCAGCATACATGCAATAGCAAATAAAATGGATTTCCTGAAATGTTTCATCAATTTTTAGTTTAGTAAAATTATCAATCGTTATTGTTCGTTTTTGGTATTGACTTTTGTTACGTAAAATACCTTTCCGCTTGTATGACACTTCATTCCTTTTTTGTCGGACGGATATTTGCGACTGCAAAGATATGAAGAATTGTCGGAATAAACGATGGAAAGCTGCAGATAGTTTATGGTCAATCTGCTATTTTTTCCACATAGCCTACCGGAATCTCTACGTGGGCACACCCCAAAAGGTCGATACGAATGACGACCTGGTGCTTGCCATGTAAAGTAATCAATTCCCCTTCCAAGCCAGTTAAAGGTCCTTTGATAACTCGGATCGGGTCGCCCGGAGCTAGTGAGGTAGCACTAAAACTGACAGCTTCTGGACTATAATCGAGCATGAAGCGGAAGCGTTCCATTTGCTGATCGGGGATGACGGCCGGTGTATGCTGGCCACGCAGGACCATGTAGCGGCTGACCGCTGACAGGGTAAGGGGAAGTGGACGTTCCTTGGGCGTGACGTGTACAAAAATCATTAGCGGAAGAACCAGTTTTTCCATTCGCTTGATGCGGTCGCTCCAGCGGCGTTCTACTGTCTGCATAGGAAGGTAGTGTTCGATGCCCATGGCGGTCAGGCGTTCGGCGGTCTTCTTTTCCATGCAGGACTTGACATAAGCTACCAGCCACTGTTTTTGGGGAGCGGGAGGCGGGGTTATCATGGTGTTTTCTGTATCCGGATAAGCGTTCATTTCTTGTCTGATGGAATGATTCATTTTATTTGCGTACAAATGTAAAGAAAATATATGTTATAAGGCTCATTTAAATGAAAATAGTTTAGAATTTTCTTTTACGCTTGTCATACTTCTTTTTTCAGGATGTCTTCCATCTTGAGCAATTCGTCGCGATACTGTGCGGCCTGAAGGAAATCGAGATTCTTGGCGGCTTCCTGCATGAGGCGACGTGTGCGTTCGATGCTCTTCTGGAGCTGCTCGGGCGACATGTGGAGGGTGACCGGATCGGCTGCAACGAGGCGGGACGGTTCGGGCTCGACGTAGGGACGGGGAGCGGCGGAACGTTCGGCCGGTTCGGGGGCAGGAGAAGCAGAGGCTGCCAGCGGGTTGAGGTTGTGGGCCTTCCGAATCTGTTGGGGCGTGATGCCGTGTTCCCGGTTGTAACGAAGCTGCTTTTCGCGGCGGCGTTCGGTCTCTTCGATGGTCTGCCGCATGCTGTCGGTGATGTGGTCGGCATACATGATGACACGCCCGTTGACGTTGCGGGCTGCACGACCGGCAGTCTGCGTAAGCGAACGGTGGGAGCGGAGGAAACCTTCCTTGTCGGCATCGAGGATGGCTACCAGTGACACTTCGGGTAGGTCGAGTCCCTCACGAAGGAGGTTGACGCCGATGAGGACATCGTAGACGCCTTCGCGAAGGTCGGACATGATCTTGACACGTTCGAGGGTGTCGACATCGCTATGGATGTAGTTGCAGCGGATGTCGTGGTTGAGGAGGTATTCGGTCAGTTCTTCGGCCATGCGCTTGGTGAGGGTAGTGACAAGGGTACGCTCGCCCTGTTCGATGCGGAGCTGGATTTCTTCCATGAGGTCGTCGATCTGGTTGTGGGTGGGACGTACTTCGATGACGGGATCGAGCAGTCCGGTGGGACGGATGACCTGTTCGACCACGATACCTTCGGAGCGTACCAACTCGTAGTCGGCGGGAGTGGCACTGACATAGATGACCTGACGGGCGAGGGCTTCGAACTCGTCGAAGGTGAGGGGGCGGTTGTCACGGGCGGCAGGCAGACGGAAACCATATTCAACAAGGTTCTCCTTACGGGCACGGTCTCCTCCATACATGGCACGTATCTGGGGCACACTGACGTGGCTTTCGTCGATGACAATGAGATAGTCCTCAGGGAAAAAGTCTAGCAGACAGTAAGGACGGGTACCTTCGGCACGGCCATCGAAGTAGCGTGAATAGTTTTCGATGCCGGAACAATGGCCCAGTTCGCGCAACATTTCCATGTCGTAGGTGACCCGTTCGTAGATGCGTTTGGCCTCCAGCATACGGCCCTCTTTTTCGAAGAACTCGACCTGCTTATGGAGGTCGTTTTCGATTTCGTGGATGGCACGAAGCGTGTTCTCCTTGGTGGTCATGAAGAGGTTGGCCGGATAGATCTTATAACTGTCGAAGGTGCCGAGGGTGACACCACTGACGGGATCTACTTCCTCGATACTGTCTACTTCGTCGCCCCAGAAGACGACACGCAGGAGGTTGTCGCTGTAGGCCAGGAAGATGTCTACCGTATCGCCTTTGACACGGAAATTGCCACGGTTGAGATCGAGGTCGTTACGTTGATAGAGGCTGTCTACCAGGCGGCGCAGGAAGACGTTGCGGCTGAACATCTTGCCCCGGACAACGTCGATACTGTTGTTGTAGAAATCGGCCGGATTGCCCATGCCGTAGATGCATGACACGGAGGAGACGACAATCACGTCCTTTCGTCCGCTGAGCAGGGCAGAAGTGGCAGCCAGACGGAGCTTGTCGATTTCGTCGTTGATGGCCAGGTCTTTTTCGATATAGGTATCCGAAGAGGGAAGATAGGCTTCGGGCTGGTAGTAGTCGTAGTAAGAGACATAATACTCGACGGCATTGTGAGGAAAGAATCCCTTGAACTCACTGTAGAGTTGAGCCGCCAGGGTTTTGTTGTGGCTCAGGATGAGTGTAGGCTTGTTGATGTTGGCAATGACGTTGGCGATGGTAAATGTCTTTCCGGAGCCCGTAACGCCAAGCAAAGTCTGGGCGGACAGTCCCTGCAGGATGCCGTCGGTGAGCTGGCGGATAGCTTCGGGCTGGTCGCCCGTGGGCTTGTAGTCGGATGTAAGCTGAAATTTGTTCAATGGTGTCAGGTTTTGGTTATGAATGCAAAGGTAGTGAAAAAAATTATTTCACCTTCCGGTAATAGGCATCGGCCTGCGCTAGCGTTTCGGGCTTGCCTACGTCGAACCAGCCTTCGGTATCGATGGGGTAGCACTGGATACGGGCCTGGCGGCAGATGTCGATGTAGAAAGGAATAATGGAAAATTTTCCATTCCACCTGTCGCTGCCCATATAATTGAAAATGGAGGGCGAAAGGACATGCACACAGCCGAAGGCGAGTTCGTTGTAACGGCCTTCGGCGTAGACGGTACCCGCAGGCAGGGGTTCGCC
>ULVG01064741.1_pt1 | contig 54478 bp, 37 predicted proteins | sample 1959221 | NCBI WGS metagenome assembly ULVG01 (sample SAMEA4835780, study PRJEB28245) | human gut metagenome | biome: gut microbiome; material: fecal sample | place: Denmark | collected 2008
TCTCACGCTACTTGAAACTGCACTATGCTTTCCGCTACAATCTGCTGACGGAGCGGACGGAATGTGCTCGTCTGAATGCAGAGAAAGCCGATGAGGCTCACCACCTTACTTATACACCCGTGGATAACCGCATCCTGAACGGCATTGCTCTCAATGCCATCGAAAACGGTGTGGATTGCTGGGATCGTGACATCAAGCGATATGTGGAATCCGACCACGTACAAGCCTACCATCCCTTTGAACTCTATTTCAAGAACCTGCCCGAATGGGACGGCAAAGATCGGATAACGGAATTGGCAAGGCGCGTATCCGATGAGGATGTCTGGGTACGTTCCTTCCACCGCTGGATGCTGGCCGTCACAGCCCAGTGGACAGGCTCGGGCAATCGTGGCCGCAGGGCCAACAGTGTGGCTCCGCTGTTGGTCAGCCCCACACAGGGCCTGGGTAAATCCACTTTCTGCCGTATGTTGCTCCCCCAAGAATTGCGTGACTACTTTACGGAGAGCTTCGACCTGACCAACGCCTCGTCGGCGGAGAACAAACTGGCCTCCTACGGCCTGATCAACCTCGATGAGTTCGACCGCCTTCCCGCCAGCCGGATGCCCCAGCTGAAGAATCTGATGCAGATGGAAGACCTGCGTGTGCGTCGTGCCTACCGCCGTTCGGCCGAATCGTTGCCAAGAATCGCCTCATTCATCGGTACAAGTAATCGCTGCGACCTGCTGACCGACCTTTCGGGCAGCAGACGTTTTATCTGTGTGGAGGTGGAGCATGCCATTGACTGTACGACGCCCATCGACCACGCCCAGCTTTATGCCCAGCTGCTGTATGAACTGAACAGTGGCGAGCGTTGTTGGTTCAGCAAGGCGGAAGAGGCCGAAATCCAGACGGCGAACCGTCCGTTCTACCGCATAACGCCCGCCGAAGAACTTATAAGCAGCTGTTTTGCGTTTGCCGAGGCAGGCGAGCAGGGTGCCCGCCTGATGTCTGCGGCAGATATTTATGCCGTGCTGAAGAAAAAGAATCCCACAGCCTTGAAAGATTGCTCCTGTACTTCGTTCAGCCGCTTGTTGGCCCAGTTGGGGCGGAGGGTGCATACAAGGTATGGGAATGGGTATTGGGTAAGATTGTGCAAATAATATGTGGAAGACGTGTGGATTTTATTATATGATTATAATTTGTAAAATATGATACTTTTAAAATTTAAGCAAATGGGAAAATACAGAAATTGAGCTCTGTATTCCTATTTACATAAATATGTAAAGCGTTTGAAAGTTTCGTTTTTACTTTTTAGTTACATCTGTATTTCTTAAAATATTTGGTAAAGAAAAGAATCTGATAGTCAATAGAGTTTCTCCAATATATATAATTATGTTCTCCAGGTTTGATGATAAAATCGTGTTCAATGCCTTGTTTAAGAAGTTGGTTGTGCAGAGCTTTATTGACATTAATAAAGAAATCGTCTTGTCCGCAATCTATGATTAATGAAAGTTCCTTGTTTGCAACATGATAAATCTGATTAATGATGGTATGCGTCCCATATTCTCTTATTTTGAGAGTATTCTCCTAAAAGTAGTTTGATATCCCAGTTTTGAGGAAAGGGGCGTATATCAACTCCTCCACTGGTACTTCCTGCTGCTCCAAAAATCTCTTTATTTCGGAATGCATTCCATAATGCACCTTGCCCTCCCATACTTAATCCTGTGATTGCTCTTCCCTCTCTATGAGGGATTGTGTTATAATGGGTATCAGTGTATTGAATAAGTTCATGAGAGATGAATGTTTCGTATTTTGAGGTCGTATCTTTTGGACTATCCCAATACCAACTGTTTTTACCATCAGGGCAGACGAAGATAATACCTTCTTTGTCTGCTATCTGGGGAAGTTCAGGTTTAACCTTAAGCCAATATTTTGCATCATTTCCATATCCATGTAATAAATATATAGTGGGATATTGGGAGGATGTTACTTGGTTGCTGTTATCGGGCGTAATAAAGACTACTTGTATGTTTTTATTCATTGTCCTACTTTTGACAAAAACAGTGTCTACTGTGGCTGCGAATGTATCAGTCGAACATAAAAATGCAATGATTGCGAAAATTATGAATTTCATCTTGTAATATAATTATTGGGATTAATGTATGCAAGATTCTATGTCTATAGTTTGTTGTTTTTTTATAGATTGTTTAGATAGTGGGGTAACAGATGTCCATAGCATAAGGTCGTGGATGTTGGCAGGGTATATATGTCTGTGGCATAAGTCTTCCTCTATCGCTTTTAGCATTATGTAATCCATACCTTTATGGTGGGTATCTATATTTAAAGCTTCGTTCCCAAAATATTTCCAATAATAATGTTCATATTTACGGATGTATTTTTCATCGGATTCCCATGTCTCATTCGAACTAATATTTTCAATATAAATCATTCGACGCTCTCCTTGCCAGATACCTCTTGTCCCTTGTATCTCAAAATCTAAGCTACGTGGTCTTGGTAGTGTTGTGTCATGTGTTAATGTTAAAAGAATCCCTTTTGTAGTTCTTATTTGTGTTATTATTATATCCCCCATTGAGATCTGGATGTTGGTATTACCTTTTGCCATTTTAATGTATTCTAATAATCCTACAGATTTAGAGGAAAAAGAGACTAAATATTTAAAATTATCATTTTTCCCTATCTCTGCAATATAACAAAGAGGGGCCAAACCATGGGTTGGATAAATATCGCCGTTTTCTTTTTCATAATAATGGCTTCTCCAGGAGCCTTCTCCCTTTTTGTGATATCCTAGATTCCCGTTTTCATCTATTAGAAGTTTTCTCAAATCGTGTCTATATCCTCCTCTTAAACATACAATTTCTCCAAGTATACCTGCTTGCACCAAATTGTACATTGCCAATGTTTCGCGTAAAAATAGAGTGTTTTCTAAAGGGAATATCCGTCGTCTCATTTTGTTCGCTAGATTGGCTAACGGTAAATATTCATCCATATAAAGTCCCCCTTTTATCTCAAGTGCTATGTCACTGTTATATTTTATACAATCCATCGCATGCTGGACATGATACTCCCAAGGGGAAGTTATAAAAACCAAATTGGGCCTCTGTTCATTTAGCATGTTGATATAGTCATCATTCCCATGATTATAATACCTAATACCTGCTATTGGGAGGTCTTGGGCTATCGCAGGGTCAGCTATGGCAATTATTTTAAAGTTGTTGAGATGCTGAAGTATGCGTAAGAGTTGTGACCCTCTATAACCTAAACCGATAAATGCTGTCTTTATTATCATGACTAAGATAAGTGTTTGTCATTGTCTATGTTATTGTATATAATATTACGGATTTTTATTCATCTACAAATTGCTTGAGCCTTTTATAAATGACTGAATATCCTTTTCTATTGGGATGTAATCCGTCTCTGAATAATTGGCTTCTGATTTTTCCTTGTTTATTAGTTAGGTGTTTTGATAAATCTATCATTTTAATATTTCCATTTGTTCTTAATTTTTCCTCAAGGAATCTATTTAATTGGAAAATGCGTTCTTCATATCCTTCTCTAGGCAGCATTTGTATCACATAGAGTTGGGCATTGGGTTGTTTATATGAAATAGCATTTATAACGTCTATTATGCCAGTGACAATTTCTTCATTTGAATTTGAATGTAAATTATTTGTTCCAATCATTAGAAATATCTTTTTTGCGGAATATCCATCTAATTCACCATGATAAATACGCCATAAGACATTCTCAATTTTATCCCATCCAAAGCCTAAATTGGCAACGTTTTTTTTTGAGAAAAGTTTTTCCCAAATATCATTAGCGGTTTGAGGTTTGGCGATAGGTTCTCCACCCCAATAATGAGTTATAGAATTTCCTATCATAATAATATTAGGCTGGTGTTGAAGATTATGTTTTAAAATATCACAATGTCGTTGATGCCAATTATAGTTACAAATTTCTCTATGTTGTCTTCTGGGTCGGAAACTTAGTCTGTCCATGCCTTTATATAGAATTTGAATAATTTTTTTATAATAGGCATCTGCATACTCTTGCATATCCTTATCTGTGGCATGACATCCGTCGACTTGACTATCTTGATCTAAGTTTAGCTCTTCATATGACAAATAATATATATTCTTATAGATGTTTTTAATTTTGTAATATGTTTTTTGAAGAACTTCATTGGCTTTTCTGAAACTTTTTTCTTTCGTCAATGACATTTGGTCTCCCATAAGTCCGTCATGTTCTACTAATAAAATAGGAGCTTCGGATTTCTTTCTCAAAATCTGTATTCCTTGCTCTAAACGCTCTTGTATTAAAGAAGTGTTTTCTGCTGTCATGTTAGGCATGCAGTCGATGATAAATAAACTAGCATCAATTTCTGATAAGATATGAAATAGATTTTTCTCTAAAAGTCCATTGCCGGAAAATCCAAGGTTGACAATGGGGCTGTCCAGTTTTCTTTGTAAAATATTACTCCAGGCCATTCCTGGGCGTGAGGCACATGCGCCTTGGGCTATCGAGGTTCCATAAATGACTATGGGTCTTTCTATCGAAGGAAAAAGGAAATGAAACTGACTATTCGCTTCTACGCCTATTTGTAAGGTTTTCACATTATTATATAAAGGGAGAAATAATGTGAATTCGTTCCCTATGGAGTCTGTGTTATTGTATGTTAGATCGTTATATTGGAATAGTATACTGTCTCCAAATTGATATATACCAGAGCACCAGTATTGATTGCCATCGGCGTTTGTAGAGTATAAGTCTATTCCGCTAACACCAGTTGCTGGCATATGTGGTAATGCATGTGGCCCTGATACATCATATTTAATATGAATTTTATTAGAATTCGTATAGAATTTAATGTACATACCGGCGCTTTGTTGGGACAAATACCATACGGCTTGTCGTACATTTTTTTTATGTCTTTCTGGTAAACGGTTAAAATTTTTTCCTATTTCTTCGTTCCAAGCTCTTCCGTGGATGGGATAGTTGGATGCATTCATAGGGTTGTACCATTTCATTTGTCCGAGTGCGATTTGGCATGTGGATATTATAAAAAAAAGTAAATAGATAATAGATTTCGTCCTCATGATATACTTGGTTTTTATACAGGGTATGTAAATAGTGAGAAGATCAGTTAGTTATTACACTTAGCCCATTCTTTTGCACCTTGTTCTTTCAATTTAGCAGTGAAAGCTTTAGCTTTCTCCATGCTGGCAGCCTCATCTTCGGGGCTTGCATAAGCGTGCTTGTAACCTTTCACTACATTCCATTCACCACGAGTGAAGTCGGGGAATTCAACAGCAGCACAACCATTGTCCATAGACAATTCGCCCAGCTCGGCCAGACAGCACCATTCTGCCAGGTCATATACATCCATATCCAAAGGCAGACCATTCTGCAAACAGTATACCAGACGGCTGTCCATGATGAAGTCCATACCACCGTGACCACCTACTTCCTTAGCCATCTCACCATATTTCTTCAGGATGGGGTGCTGATATTTCTCTACCAGTGCCTTCATGTCTGCGTCAGACATGAAACCATGTGCGCTCAGGTCATCAACCTTAGGCTGTACACCAGAAGCACTCAGCTGAGCTGCATCGAGAGCATAACCTTCTACAGGATATTTATTGGCAAAGCCTTTGGTACCAGTCAGCTGATACAGACGGTTGTAAGGCTGAGGAGTCATCACGTTGTGCTGGATTTCAATCACTTTACCATTGGCAGTGCGGATCAACGTCGTAGTGTGGTCGCCGTTACGGAAGTTGTTGCAAGTAGAGTCTGTTCTTTCTTCAACCAATGCCTTACCGATAACAGATTTGGTATCCATAGCTACCAGTGTAGTCATACGGTCGCCACGGTGAATGTTAAGTGCCTGTGCAACAGGGCCAAGGCCGTGAGTAGCGTATACGTCGCCACGATGACGCATGTTGTAATCCAAACGCCAACCTAATTTGTCATCTTTATTAGATTTCCAATTGCGGCTGAAATTATTTGCCAGGTGATGAATATAAGCGCCTTGTGCCCGGATTATTTCACCGAACACATTATTTTGTGCCATATTTAATGTATTCATTTCAAACCAATCGTAACAACAATTTTCAAGTATGATACAATGTTTTCGAACTTTCTCACACATATCTACTAAAGACCAACATTCTTTTAAATTCATTGCGGCAGGTACTTCTATTGCGACATTCTTGAGATTTTGTAAGGCGCACATAGCTATTGGAAAATGATGTATCTAGTCAGTTGCTATATATACGAGATCAAGGTCTTTTCGTTGGCATAGTTCCTCATAGCCTTTTGCACCATAATAAATGGTTGCTTTAGGCATGGAAGCTTGCTTTAGAAATTGTTGGCAGTTTTTTGCCCGTTCTTCTTCATAATCGCATAATGCAACAATTTGAACACCTGGAATGTGAGTATATCGTTCTACTGCAGCAGAACCGCGATTCCCCAATCCTACAAATCCGATTCTTACTATTTCAATTTTAGGAAGTGCTAAATTTATGACGTTTTTTTGCCCTTTTTCCCGTTGTGGAACTTCGGTGACAATTCTTCCTTTATCCCATTTCCATATCCCTGAAGAAGAATTTGTTGCTGCATCTTGTGTGGAGAAAGAACATGCTCCTAATGTTATGAGCCATGTGATTAGAAATAGAAAATATGTTTTCATGATGATTATTTAGAAATATATACCAAGAGCCTCCATTTTAAAGTTATGTTATTCTATATAAAATGGAAGCTCTTGTGCCTGTTGATGATTTAGATTAGGTTGTAGAATTGTGCTTTGCTACATTACATAGGAAGGTAGTCAATGGTAAATTTTTGACTACTATTAGGTGTTATAGTATTGTCATTACCTATTGTGATTCCATCCTTTAAATCGATTCTGACTTTATAATATCCAGCACCAGTTGGCAATAAAAAACTATTGGGTACAGAATTGACAAAAGATCCTGTAAAGTTTGTATTTGGTAGAGGAAGATTTGCACTTCCAGTTGGTTGCTTAACATAGAAAACAACGTCTCCTCCCCATGCGAAAACATAAAAAGTAGCTTCATAAATATAATCGGATACTTTGACTAATGGCAAAACTTGGCTGTTATCCCATGTTACTGCATTGCTCGTTTCGGACGCTGCCCAACTCCAACCATTCATGTATAAAAAATTAGGATATCCTTCTTGTGGACATGCATAAAAGGCACCACTGAAAGCATCTACTCTAATTATATAAGTGCCGGAGTATGCTTCTAAAGTCCATGAACTATTTCCTTTGCCTGAGAACAGATCGGAATTGACTGCAAATGTGGCTAAATTTAGGCTTGTAGAAGTAATTTGCTGTTTTTGCGTTAAGGAAATTGTCGATTCGTAAATATAATCAGTGCCTTCTTTCTTCTTAAGTGAGTTGTTCGCAAAGTCTACAGACTCTCCCATTACTGTTCCATTAATCTTGACTCCTTGATTGGTGAATTCTAATAATCGAGTAGGACTGGTTATCTGTACTTGAGTACATTGCTCCCCTTCAAAGCTTATTTTGAATTCAAAGTTACCACCTGCCGTAATGGGGAAGCTTTTACTTTTATCATCTGTGTTACTCATGATGATTTGTTTTCCGTCCCATAAGATATATTTTTCTTCTCCGCCTTTTTTAATTCTGAATGTACCTGCAGCTGTTGATCCCCACATGCCAGTTTCAGGATTGTCACCCTGCGGCGGAGTCCAAGTGTAATATTTTTGAGTGTCACTTTTGTATCCTGTCATTTTCATTTTTGCCTTTTCTGTGTTGATCTCTCCATCTTGCCAGTGCCCGGATATTGTTCCAAGTATGTATAGACAATCATTTTCCGGTAAGGCCTCCCAAAAATGTCTTTCACCGAAATTCAGCTCAAAAGTTTTAGGGTTGAAAGAAACTTTACAAGAGGCATCGACATCACTACCGATTACTAAAGAATCTTTTGCCATGCTTTGAATTACTCCATTGTCCATTCCCCAATATATGCCATTTTTAGATGTTGTTGTTGAGATAATCCCTTTTATTCCAGCGGGAAATGTTTCTTCGGCTTCAAAAACTTCTCCATTCTTGTTCATTGTGATGACAGAATTATTTCCAAGTATCAGATACAGTTTCTCAAATTCGGGAACTTGTACATTAGCCAGTTCGAAAGTCTTTGTCTCAATTCCTTTACGGCTATTGTAGATGTTAATTTCTACATCTAAATTTTTTGTGGTTGCATTTTGAGGCAATGGAATTAATAGCTGTTCATTCATTTGGAATGATTGTCCCAATAACATTTGATACTTCTGGGCTAAAATGTTGTTATCTTTGTCTTTTAAAGAAACAATATATTTCTCCAGATTTCGTGTATCGGTTAGACTTCCTGTAATATAAAGCTTATCTCCATACTTTATGTTGGTTTGTGGGGTGACAACAATTTCAGCATTGGGCTTACTGCCGTCGGCCACAATGGAGTTGTTATCATCATCACAGCTATGTAATGAAATTAATAGTGATATAAGAATCAATACGTTAAAAATCTTTTTCATAATATGTCTTTTTATTTATACTTTAATAAATATTTGATGTTTATACATCCAACGTAGTATTAGAAATACGATAATGCATTGGGATATTGTCCCTATTAAAGGATAATAGATCCCCAGCCATTGTTCTAATCCAAATAAAAGAGAGTCTGCTATGGATCTAAAACTTATCACTTCAAAAATACAATAGGCAATGATAGAATTCATTCCATAGTATTTGAGCCATTTTAATTTTGTTACCTTTTTAATATCAATGATATAATAAAATAAACCCATCAAAATGAAACAGATTCCTCCACTATACATTGTCATAGAACTACTCCAAATTTTTTTAATGATAGGAATATAGGGATCTAATATTAGAGAGCTTATAATAAATATAGCACCTAGGCCAATCAAAAGAATGAATTTTCTAATTTCACTATATGAATTATTTTTCAAAATAATTCCCGCAAACATTCCTAACATGACTGTTACTATAAAATTTAAACTACTCAGTATCCATGTATAGTGATATGAATCATCGAAATGCCATATACCATCTTGCCAAATTATGCCATCTCTTAGTTTCCCAAGAATTGTACGGTCAATTGTTTCTGCAATATTCGTAGTAGGAGCAAAGTTCATATTTCCCCAGTATGCAAATACAATGATGTACAATAGAAAGGAAGTTACGCAGAAAAGGATTTGTTTCGTTGTTGAGCAATGAACATATAAGATTGCAGCTACAACATATCCTACTGCAATAGCTTGCAAGGTATTCGCAAAAACATGAAATTTATCCATATCCAATGCTAACAAATTACCTTGAACAATCCAGCCTAAGAAGAATAACCAACAAAATCGTTTTGCTATTTTTATGTAGAATGTTCTATCTATGGACTTTTCATTTTTATATCTTGATAATGCAAAAGGAATTGTTATTCCAGACATAAACATAAATAGAGGCATAATCAAATCCCAAAAAGAAAAGCCGTGCCATTCTATATGCTCAAATTGTTTTTGTACTGTTGTTAGAGCTGGCATGTCAGCTATTTCCAGCCAATGTATTAATATTGGCTGGAGAAATAGCAGACAAAACAAGTCAGCTCCTCTTAATATGTCCAGAGATGCTAATCTATTGGTCCTCATTTCTATTATTCTTTCGGAAGAAATTTTAATGTTGAAGTGCTAATGGGTAAATCAAGACTATCTTCTATTAAAACTTCATAATTCAAATCATTATATCCAGTCTCTTCGTCCCAACAATCATTATTTGCAAGCCGAACCGCATACTCAGGACGATCATGGATCGTTGATTCTGGAGCGGGTAAGAATAAATATAATTTGTATTTTCCGGAAGGAATATTAGAGGGTAATGCAATATTAGCTTCAAGTTTAATAGGCTTGTACGGCTGCCAGAATCTAGGATCTTCTGGGAGCTTGGCTACATACGTATTATTGTCAGATTTGAGAATTAGTTCAACATTTCTGGCATTATAGAATGGGGCATATCCTAAATTTTGTAAAGATAGTATGAAGGTAAAATCACTTCCAGGTGTATGCTGATTGGAAAAATCTCCTTTTATTAGGGAAATTCTATAGCCCATATCCCTGATAATGTTCTCCATGCATCCTTGTAATACCCAATTATCTAAAACACCTTTGTAATAATCTTGATTTAGATAAGACCATCGTAATTTCCGCATTTCGTTTTGGGCCTTTTCGCAATCTGCCGGTTCGATGCCGCTTGGAGGACAGGTCTCTCCACCCATTGGTGCATAAAGCCCTTCGGTATTTAAATATTCTTTGTCTTTGACCACATCTGTATATGTTCCATAATCGTCAGGACTGGCCATGAAACAATCATTGTGATGCCCGATTCTTGCCGTAAGAGCATTGGTGAAAGCTTGTTCTTCAGATATAGGGAAAGAAGTACCAATGTATTTCCTTTTATATTCTGGGGTACGAACTTGTACGAAACGATCTACAGGTAACACTTCCAATATTTTATCAAGAATTTCTTTTCTGGCTTGGTCGTTGTTTAAATTGTTGGTAGTATAATACCATTCTCCCCATGAACCAATAAATCCGGCTTGTAAAGCTGCTATTACATCTGTATTCTTCTGAAAAATAGGTTTAAGTTGTTCCAAATGTTCCAGAATAATTGATAATAGAGCATCTGGTTCTTCTATACTTTCTGAATAAGCAAATCTTAATATTGCCTTCATCCCTGATTCCCTTAAAATATCCATGTCTTTTTGAATGTACTGTAGCATAGCATCATTTAAAGGGTTATTTCTAAAATCTTTAAAATAGTATAGACGTAGGATTAAAGAAATATTCTCTTTCCTCAATCCTTTAAGCGTGCTACTAGATAGTGAATTGTCTCCATATCCAGTAAATTGTTTATAGAAACCTCTTTCTGGATTGGGGAATATTTCTTGAGATGGTACATATGCAACTGTTGATAATTGCTTGTCTGGAAGAATATCATCTGTTTCCTTTTGCTTATTCCCACAAGAAATAAAACTTATTATTAAACAAATACTTATAATATATAATGATATCTTATTCATACTGTTCTTTCTTATTTGTCATAGCCTGGGTTTTGTTTTACCGCACCTTTTCCGTCAACAATAGCAGATAAGGGAAGCGGATATAATTCTTTATACTCATTGGCGTATGGGGTCTGAGTTACCTCAATAGCTCTTTGTACAAATTTATTATGTCGAATTAGATCTGCTCGGTATTGGCCGTTCTCACACCAAAACTCATGGCTACGTTCTGTTAAGAGTTGATTGATAAACTTTTCTTGAGTATCCACATCTGAATAATCTAAACTTGCAAGTTTTGCTCTGTTTCGAATAATGTTCATATATTCTAAAGCTTCTTTATAATCAGCTGCGGATGCGCCTGGTTTCATCACTAGAGCTTCAGCCAATGAAAGATAAACGTCTGCATATCTGTAAATTATGATGTCTATTGCAGTTAAACCTCCAGCGCCTGTTACACCTGGGTCATAACCGAATTTCATAGGTATTGGTCCTAGTGCTAAAGGTGAAGATGGGGTGTTTCGGTCAATGATGTCTCCTGTACTACTTGTATAATGATCTAATAAATAGGTTTTTCTTGTATCATTCGGTTCAAATGTATCATAAAACCACCATGTACTTGTAATGCTTCCATATCCTCCATTCATTCCACCTTGTTTGAAATCTGTCGGTAGAGCCATCATATGCCATTGATTTGCATTTGGCCCTTCAATAGACGATGGAATTGCCCAAATAATTTCTTTATTGCTACTACCTTGTCCTTCAAGTTCAAACATTTTGGGATAATCTTTTTGTAGTTGATATCCATATTGAGAAGTCATTAGTTCTCTTGCGAGCTCCTCTACTTTAGTGTAATAGTTGCCATCTTCAGGACTTTCATGTAAATATAGTCTGATTAATAGCATTTTAGCTAATCCTTTGCTGAATTTTCCATATTCTACCTTTGAGGGATACGGTAAATATTCAGCGGCATATAGTAAATCTTCTTCTATGAATTTTACCATTTCTTCTTTGCTTAAACGTGCTAAGGGTTTTTCTTCAAGAGGATTTAGTAATAATTCGATGGGAGCCACAGTAAGTGGGCCATACATATCGTACAATATATAAGCTAACATACCTCTAGCACATCTGACCTCGGCTGAATAACGAGTTTTAAGTTCGTCGGATACGCTACTTTCTTGTATCTGATTTAAAACAATTGTGCATCGACTTATCTTATTGACATACCCATTCGGGGCGCTTGGGGTGTAATAGAACCAGGTGATTTCAGTTGTTTCAGGGAAAAAATTTAATTCAGAACAATATTTTGCCGGTCCCCAAGTATGTGTGAGTATTTCTGTCGTAGCGTCATTGATAAACATAACTCCACGTTCCGAGGTTGTGTGGATGCCATCCCACCAATTCCCTCTAAGAGGATAGTAGCAAGATAAAACTAACGCTTTTAAATCTTCTTCTGTCTTGGGGAAATTACCAGGATTGATTTCAGAATAATCTAGAGGTGTTAATTCTACACAGCTATAAAATAGAGTGCAAATTATAATAGAAAATAGTTTGCAGAATTTGTAAAATAGTTTTTTCATAATGATTCTGTTATTTTAGAATGAAACATTAATACCCATAGTAAATGTGCGTGCGTTGGGGTATGCTGCAGTATAATAATCTGTTTCAGGATCTAGCCCTTCATACGGAGTAATGATAAAAGCATTGTTTATACTTGCATATAACCGCAAACTTGATATATATTTCGTTTTTTGTAAGAATGAATTGGGAACGTTGTAGCCTAAGGTAATATTTTGAGCTCGAATGAACCAAGCTTTCTGAAAGAACCAATCTCCAGATCCGTAAGTGTTGTCCCATCCATTAAATGTGCTTGGCTGTTTTGTGGATGGATTATCCCATGTCCATCTGTTTTTAATACTGCGTAATGCATTGTAACCATATTGAGCAATACCATCTCCTGATATACCATAAGCCATAGCTGTGGGATCTTGCATGAGGCGGTCAAACATACCATTTAATTGGATTGTTAAATCAAAGTTCTTGTATTTAAATGTATTAGTCATACCTGCTAACCAACCTGGATCACTGGTGCCAATAAGTTCGGTATCTGCATCGTCAATAATTCCATCTGGATGCCCTAGTAACATAAAACGTCCGTTTTCATCGACGGCAGGATCTCCATTCTCATCTCTTACATATCCGTTTAAATCTTTGATAACGAGTTGTCCGGGTTTCAAATCTGGTTGTGCAGCAGGTGCTTCTTCTCCTATTTGAAGGATATGGCTAGCGCGTCTGGAATAGATAGCTCGTATTGGGGCGTCGTATTGTTCATAAACTGCAGGCTTCCAATCTGGAGTTCTCTCTTTCCATCTGTCTTGATATTTGGTGAAAGTAAGATCAGTAGACCAGAAGAAGTCTTTGCTCACAATATTTTTTGAATTTAAGGTCACTTCAATACCCCTACTTTGTGTTTTACCTACATTGGCAATGACACTTGTGATTTCTTGATAAGAGTTGAGTGGCTTATAGTTCAACAAATCGGAGATGACTTTTTGATATAATTCGATTGTAGCTGATAGCCTATTCTTGAATAGGCCTATATCAATACCAAGATTCCATTCTGTTGTGGTTTCCCATTTTAAGTCTGGATTTTCTAGTCTGCCTTGGAATACACCTGTTTCTTGGGAACCATCCTCTTTGTTCCATGCATTGCTTGCATAATAGGCAGCAAAAGCGTTTGAGCCGATTTGGGAATTTCCAGTTTGTCCCCAACTTAATCTTAGCTTTAAAATATCTAACCAAGAAGAGGCCTTTTTCATAAAACTTTCTTCACTAATAGTCCATCCTAAAGCGACTGAAGGGAAGTAACCCCATTTGTGATTCCTTGCGAAAACGCTTGCTCCGTCTGCGCGTAACGTGGCTGTTAATAAATAACGATTTTTTAGAATGTAGTTACTTCTAAAAAAATAGGATAACATTTTATTTTCTGAATACCCAGATCCCACTCCTTTTACACCAATTCCTGCTCCTAGATTGTTATAAATGAATCCATCCGTCAAGAAATTGTTGTTGCTGAGGTTAGATGATTCGTAGTTGAACTGCTCATAAGAAGTACCTGCCAAAAGATTTATTTGATGAATGTCGGCTAAAACTTTAGAATAGGTTGCTGTTCCTTCCAGTAAGTATTGGTTGTTGTCTACGTTGTAAATAGCTCCCACTCCTTGTAGTTTATTACCATTTAAGGTCGTTTTGGGTTGGTATGTTCTTCTTTTTTGTTCGGCTTTGTCTATACCGGCATTCACCTTAAGGGTTAAGCCATCAATTGGTGTAGCTTCGAGGAAGATATTTCCCAAAAAACGATCAACAGTACCTTTATCTATATTGTTTAATAAAGAATAAGGGTTCGGTTGAGTTCCTAACAAAGGATTAATTGGATATTCCCCAGTTTCTGGATCGTATGCTTTTATATGCGGTCCCATTTGTATGGCAGAACGAATAATACCGGAATTTTCATATTGTGCAGATCCTAGCTGAGTGTTGTCATTTTCTATACGAGTCAATGTCAGGTTGGTACCGATTTTGAATATGTCCAAAAACTTTTGATCAAAATTAGCTTTGAGAGTGTAACGATCCATGCCTGAATTCTTTACAATACCATCATTGGTATAATAATTGAATGACAGCGCATATTGGGTTTCTTTACTTCCCCCTTGGACACTGAGATTATGTTCTTGAATCTGCCCGTTTCGAGTAATAAGTCCCAACCAGTCTGTTCCTTGACCGGCATTTGCAATTTCTTCTTCTGTATAAGGTAGCTCATAAGCAAGGCCATTAACGGGATTGTTGATGGCTTCTTCCAATGTGCGATTGCCCCAAGGAGCTACTTTGTTATTCCATATCCATAATTCCCATGTCGTTTTGTTCTTTTCTTCCATCCATTCTGACAGGGAAAGCAAATCATATTTGTCTGCATATTTTTGGAATGAATAATTGTAGGAGTAATTAACTTTAGCTTTTCCTTCTTTTCCTCGTTTGGTTGTTATAATTACAACGCCATTGGCTGCACGGGCTCCGTATATAGAAGTTGCACTGGCATCCTTTAAGACTTCTATAGATTCTACATCATTGGGATTTAGGAAATTTAAGATACCTTGTGTTCCCGGATCCATCTTCGCGTCGCCACCAGACAATTGATTTAATTGGGCAATTGGAAAACCGTCAACAATATATAATGGCGTATTGTTGGCATTGATGGAACCTGCGCCACGTACTAGTATGTCTAAACCGCCACCGGGCTGTGCACTGTTTTGGCGTACATATAATCCTGCAGCTTTACCTCCTAAGGAATGGGCAATAGAAGGGGCACCACTTTTTTCAAGATCACTACCGCGGACACTAGATACAGAACCTGTGAGATCGCGTTTTTTTACAGTCCCATAACCAACAACGACTACCTCATCCAGCATTTCATTATCTTCCTTTAATGTGATTGCCAAAGTCTTACCAGTTACGGCTTTCTGTATTTCAGTTTTATATCCAATGAATGAAATTTCCAGTGAGGCGTTAGGTTGTACTGTAATAGAGAAGTTGCCATCAATGTCAGTAATGGCACCATTATTTGTGCCCATTTCTTTAATCGTAGCGCCGATTACAGGCTCTCCTTTCATGTCTACGACCTTTCCTTTAACAACATTACCTTGTTGTTTGATGCCTTGAGCGGAAGCTTCTAATTCTGTAGATAAAATAATCTTTTTATCGAGCACAGTATAATGAACTTCAGTTCCCTCAAATACTTCATTTAAGATAGTGAATATATCACTATTGTGTGCAGATACGGATACACGACGGTCTAAATCGACATGTGAATTGTTGTAGAAGAAATCAAAATCTGACGCATTCTCTATTTGTTGGAGGATGTTGGCGACGGTTTCTTCTTCTACATTCAAAGATAGTCGGGCATTTTGCGCGTAGCTTTCTACGGCTTGCAACATACCGATGGAGCAGAAGAGGTAAAAAATAAACAGTTTCATAACTAAAGGAATTTTTTTTGTGAAGGCATACAAGGGCCTTCCGATTTCCAGCTTTTGGAAATTTCGGTTGTTTTTCATAACTTTGTAATGAATTTAGTGAAAAATAAAGTTTGTGTGTCTCACGGACTTTTTTGTACGGAAAAATGTTGGCGCATTTTTCCGTATTTTTTGTAGTTACGGGGCTCTGTTTTTCATGATCATGGTTTTTCTGTTAATGTATTAGTCTTTTTAGTTACAGTGGGGACAGTGGTGTATCTTTTTAATAAATTTCAATTCGTATCTTTTCTTGATAAATATCAGGATCGTTCAAATATCGCCAGCGGATACGGGATGAAATTTCAAAATATTTCAGGATTTTCTCCAACCGTTGGGTTGTAAAGGTTCCTGTAAAACGGCTGTCGTTCAGTTTCGTGTTTTTCACTATAAAGTCTACATTAAAGCGCTTTCCTAGCATGTGGAGAGCTTCGGGCAGAGGTGTGTTTTCGAAAATGATTTTTCCTTCGGTCCAAGACAGTTCGGAAAGGCCGGAAGTGAGGTGGCGCGACAGACGTTGGTTGGTTGTGTCGTATATCAGCTTTTGACCGGGATTTAACATGGCCCGTTTAGTGATGGTACCTTCTTTATAAAGGAAACCTACTTTGCCTTCGGTCAGCGTGGTTGTAATGTTGGGATCGTCGGGATAGGCTTCTATATTGAAGTGGGTGCCATATACTTCGACGGCTGATTGGCTGGGAGTGTGAACAACAAAGCGATGTTGGGTATCTTTGGTTACTTCAAAATAGGCTTCACCAACCAAATGAACCGAACGCGTATCGCCTGTGAAACTGGATGGGTAAATCAATGTAGAACCTGAGTTTAGACATACGTAAGTGCCATCGGGTAAGTGCAGACGGGTAGTCATGCCGGGATTCGTACGTATTTCCAATGTCTCGGCTACAGGAGAGACGGATTGCATACGGCTTTGTTGCCAAATCAAAAGCCCAATCAAAGGAAGGATGAGGATAGCGGCAGCACGCTGTCCCCATTCCCACCAACTGATTGATTTCTTTTGTGCAATCTTTCTACCTTTTACCTTCTTCAATGCCTTTTCTGTATCAATCTCTTTGCTGACTTGATGTACATCTACGGCCAGCAGTAGTGAATAGACACGGCGAGCCATACGACGGTTTTCTTCGGACGAGGCAATCCAGGCTTTGACTTCATCGTACACCGTTCCTTCGAGTTTGCCTTCGTAATACTCGATCAATCGTTGCTCTATGTTGCTCTGTTGTTTGTTCATAGATGGCTCGTTTGTAAAAGAGACAGGTGGGAACGGAGAGTTCCTAAACTCTTTTTCTGATTTTATCATTCATTAACATTTGGCGGGCTTTGGATTTTCTTGCTTTTCCTTATTGAAGCGAAAAATATGCTTCTGAGATAACAGTCTTTTTCATTAGAAAAACTATTTTTGCACATTGAATTGAATGAGAGCAAAGCTATGACATGGAAACGCTGCATGTAGATAATCTTTTGTTGAGCAGGCTTCGAAATGGGGAGGCAAAAGCTTTTGATGCACTTTTTCGGAAATATTATCCGTTGTTGTGCGCATATGGGAAGCGGTTTGTCAGTACCGAAAATGCGGAAGAAATTGCTCAGGATGCTTTGTTGTGGCTTTGGGAGCATCGGGAAGAGGAAATCGTCCAGACTTCTTTAGCAAAATATTTGTTGAAAGTGGTTTATCGTAAAGCGTTGAATCGGATCGAGCAGGAACAAGTAAAACTGCAAGCGGACACACGTTTTTATCAGGATATAATAGAAAATGTCCTGGAAGAAAGTGATTTGTGTACGATAAACAGCTTGAGCAGGAAATTGAATGAAGCCATATCCCATTTGCCGGAAACGTATCGGGAGGCGTTCGTTATGCACCGTTTTAAGGATATGACCTATAAAGAAATTGCAGAACGGTTGGATGTATCGGTTAAAACGGTGGATTATCGAATCCAACAGGCTTTGAAGCAGCTTGCTGTGGAATTGAAAGATTATTTGCCTCTGCTAATCTTCCTTTTGCGCTAAATGCGATTTTATTGTTTGGGAGGATATTACTATATTTGTACAACGAAACTCACACATGATTACGAGCACTATGAAACTACGATTGTCGATTGTTTTCTTTCTTTTATATATCATTGTTCTGACTGCTTTTTCACAGTCGGACGAACGCTTTTTCAGTAAATACAATTATCATTATATAACAGAGAGTGAGGGAGTTCCTCATAGTTTTGTGGATGATATTCTCTGTGATTCAGAAGGCTTCATATGGATGGCTACTCATAATGGTATCGGTAGATATGACGGTTACCAGGTCATGAGCATTAATACACAGACGCAGCCGTTAAAGTTGAAAAATGATTTTGTGCATGTACTTTGTGAGGATAATTTTCGTCGGTTGTGGATCGGATCTGAGGGAGGACTTGAAGCCATTGATTTGAACACCTATGCCGTTATTGATTTTTATTCTTTATCGAATGATACATTGCAACCATTGGCAGATGGATATATTCATTCTCTTTATAAGGATAAAGCTGGGAATTTATGGGTCTCTTGTAGTAATAGTTTGTGGTGTATAGAGTGGGATGAAACAGGAGGTATCGGTAATTATTATTGTTTGAAAGAATCTTGCTCTTCCCCCGTTAAAGCCGTGATGGATGTTGGAGATCGTATTTGTGCAGGACTGGATAATCAGGTATATGTACTTGAAAAGAAACCTGGACATCTGTTGGAGAAAAAGCCTTTATCGAATGATTTGGTTCCTTTTAGCGAAGACTGGAGAATTTCTTGTATGCTTGAGGAGAGTGGTTTCTTGTGGATTGGAACAAATAGGGGGTTATTTAAATATAATGAGTCGACCCATCAAATGCAGCGATATCGTTATTCAACTCATCGTCCGGGTATGTTGAGTCAGGCATATATAACGGATATCAAAATGACGGAGCAGGGGCATATTGTTGTATCTACATTGAATGGAATAAATGTTTATCATCGTGAAACGGATACTTTTTCTTTTATTCGACAGAACCGGACTCAAGGAAATGGAACTATTAATTGTAATGCGATAGATTGCATTTATACGTCGGGTGAGACGATTTGGCTGGGTACAGAAACGGGAGGGATTAATCTGCTTTCTCCCAAACGTCTTCAGACGGAATTATGGTGTCCGGATCAGGACGCGTCTGCCGTTGGAGAAAATTTCCCGGTTAATGCTATACGTGAAGATCGAGACGGAAATTTATGGATTTGTATGTTGGAGAAAGGTCTGGCTCGTTGGAATCCGGAAACTGGAACATGCGAGCGTTATGTGTTTGCACCGAACGATCCAAGCTCACTCACTAATAATACAATAAATGGTCTTTTGATTGATTCGGGTCATCATTTGTGGGCATACACATGGGGAGTCGGGATCAATGAATTGGATTTGAATGTGGCAGGAAATCGACGTTTCCGACGTTATACTCGTGAGGAGTTTGCAACGTTGAAGGGAGATTTTATTAGTAGTGCATGTGAAGATGTTATCAATGAAGGGATATGGTTTGGCTCTACACGTGGTGTGTTGTTTTATGATAAGCATTCGAAAACGTTTGAACGGGTCTTTTTTGATGGTATCGACAATGAGTTTGAGATGATACCTACACTTTGTGTCGATAAAAAGAAACGTTTATGGATAGGGACGACTCGTGGGTTGTTGATGTTGGATTTATTTGTGTATGCCAAGTCACATAAAAATGTTAGGTATACCTACTTTAAATATAAATTGGACGAGCCGAAATCAATGAGGTTGGAGAAAATCAATAGTATTTTAGAGGATAAGGATGGAACCTTGTGGCTAGGCGGTAATGGAAGTGGGCTGTATAAGGTTTCGGAGGATGAAAGAGGGCATTTCGAGTTTACGAATTATACGGTTCGGAATGGATTGCCGGACAATACTATTATTGGTATGACGCAGGACGGGCAAGGTAATCTGTGGATTATGACTCACGAGGGAATTTGTAAGTTGGACAGAATGACGATGTCGTTTACGAATTATACAGCAGGTGACGGTTTGCCGTTTACACAATATTCTTGGAATGGTATTCATTATTCGTCCAAATATGATCGGATCTATGTTGCGACTAATATGGGGGTATTGATTATCAGACCTGAAGAACTCGCCTCATTTTATGCAGATCGTGTCGTTAAATTGACTTCTTTAACGGTGGCTGGTAATCTGATTTATCCTTCAAGTGGTGACTATCTGGATCGTAGTATTACACAAACTTCATTGATTACCTTGCATGAGAGAGAAAGTCGTTTTTCAATAGGGGTGACAACGGGGGATTATGCATGTAGCAATCGCATTCGTTTTTCGTATCGGATGAAGGGGTATGAAAGGGAGTGGAATGAAACAAGGCCGGGAGATTGTGTCATCAGATATACAGCTGTGCCTCCTGGCGATTATGTTCTGCAGGTTTGTGCTACCAATGAGATGGGGCAGTGGTCGGAGCATGTGACTGAGGTCGAAGTACACATTATTCCTTATTTTTATAAAACGATCTGGTTTTATTTAATCCTGTTACTGGCATTGGGGGCATTGATTTGGGCATTTTATCACAGAAAGATGAAGCGTTATCGTCAGCAACGGGCTGAATTGGAGCAGAAGGTGGAAGAACGTACCCAGGAATTGGCTGTGCAAAATAAACAGCTGGAAGTGATGGCTGAACAGGTAAAAGAGGCTACGGAAGAGAAAATAACGTTCTTTACGAACATTACTCATGAGTTCAGGACACCTGTGACATTGATTCATGGCCCCATTGAACATGCTTTAAAAGTCGTTGAAGATGAGGAGGTGAAAGCCCAATTGCAGATAGCAGAACGCAATTCTGGTTATTTGCTTTCATTGGTGAATGAGCTGATGGACTTTCGGAAGTTGGATATGAACAAAGTGATTTTGGATCGGAAGGCTTGTAATTTTGTTGACTTCGTTTCAGAATTGTTGTTACCGTTTAAGGTGTTTGCACGGGAGCGTGGAATTGAGATTTGTCTATATACTCATATCGATCATCCTTGTGTAATGATAGATGTGGCTTATATGCGTAAGGCTTTGGTCAATCTGGTGGCGAATGCCATTAAGTTCACACCGGATAATGGACGTATTGATGTGTTTGTTGCTGCCATTCCGAAAGGTGGAGAAAAGGGGCCACGACTTTATATTAATGTCTGTGATACAGGATATGGGATAGTTGAAGCGGATATGGATAAAATCTTTGATCGTTTCTTTCAGTCTAAGACTGGCGATAAACATCCGATTTTCGGGCAAAGTGGTACAGGCATAGGACTCTTTTTATGTAAGCGTATCATTGAACTACATGGTGGCGTCATTTTTGCTCGTAATAATCAGGGACGTGGAGCGTCTTTTCGGATATTGCTTCCTTTGTTACAGGCTGAGCATGAGATTTCTTCTACTAATGTTGATACTGTTATTGGGTCACAAACAAGACAGGAAGACTTGGTTGGGGAAGATACTCATAAAGAAACGATTCTTGTTGTAGAAGACAATCAGGATATGCGTGCCTATGTTTGTTCTTTGTTGTCGAAGGATTATCGTTTTCTTGAGGCGGAGAATGGGGAAGAAGCACTTCGGATTGTACAAAAGCATTCGGTAGATTTGATTGTAAGCGATCTGATGATGCCTGTTATGGATGGCATGGAACTTTCACGGCGTATAAAAGATAATTTGCTTACATCGCATATTCCATTTTTGATGCTTACGGCTATTTCTTCGGATGTACAAGAGAAGAAAAGTTTTGAGATTGGAGTTGACGAATATATTTGTAAACCTTTTGATGAAGAGGTCTTTTTGTTGCGCATTCGAAACATTCTTAATCTTAGGAATAGTTACAAGAAAAAATTCTCAGCCAGTGGTAATGTAAGCGAATTGCATATAAAGGAAGAATCCAGAGATCAGCAGTTTGTTAATAAAGCTATTGAGTTAATGGGAAAGAATTATGCGGATTCAGAGTATAATTTGGAATGTTTTGTACGTGATATGGGATACAGCAAAACTTTGGTAAATAGTAAAATGCATGCACTGGTGGGACAGCCTATCGGACAATTTATGAAGAATTATCGATTGAATGTAGCTCGGCGAATGATTCAAGAAGGAAAAGGCGATATTAATGTTTCCGAAGTTGCTTATGCTGTAGGATTTAATGATCCTAAGTATTTCACTAAATGTTTTAAAGAGTTTTTCGGTTATTTGCCCAGTAGCGGATTTAAGAAGGACTAAGGAGGCCATTTGTCTTTTCAGGTTGCAGACTGGACTATATTCTTCCTAAACTTTTCTATTTTCCACTTATAGCTAGATGAAAGTCTCTATATTTGTTGCATAAATAGAAATAGTATCATGAAGAACAAAATCAGTTTACTTATCCTGTTAATATCCGTGTGGAGTGTTCAATTGTTTGCAAATCCTATTGATGGGTTGCTTGAAAGGATAGATAAGGGAGCGTCGCACAAGTTTGTCATTGAATTGAAGAAAGGTGACAAAGATTTTTTTGAATTAGACCAGAAGGGTAAGAAGGTTGTGGTACGTGGTAATACTTATGTTAATATTGCTACGGGACTCAACTGGTATCTGAAATATTATGCTGGCATTCATCTTACCTGGAACGGTATGCAGGCTAAGTTGCCTGATGTGCTGCCACCTGTTGAAGAAAAACTGCGCAAGGAGACGGATTTGAGTTTGCGTTACGATTTCAATTATTGTACCTATTCTTATTCCATGGCTTTCTGGGATTGGGAACGCTGGGAGAAAGAAATCGACTGGATGGCTCTGCATGGTATCAACTTGCCTTTAGCGGCTGTCGGTATGGAGTGCGTGTGGCGTAACATGCTTTTGAAGTTGGGTTATAGCAGCGATGAGGTGAACCGCTTCATTGCCGGTCCGGCTTTTCTGGCTTGGTGGGCCATGAATAATTTGGAAGGTTGGGGAGGCCCCAATCCCGATAGTTGGTACACCCAACAGGAGGCCTTGCAAAAGAAAATCCTGAAACGAATGAAAGAATACGGCATTAAGCCTGTTTTCCCAGGTTATAGTGGTATGGTACCTCACGATGCCGACAAAAAGATGGGACTTAATATTGAGAAACCAGAATTGTGGAACGGATTCGTTCGCCCGGCCTTCCTGCAGCCTACCGATCCTCGTTACAGCGAAATAGCTTCTCTTTATTATAGCGAGCAGCAGAAACTTTTCGGAAAGGCTGACTATTATTCCATGGATCCTTTCCATGAATTGGAAAACGCAGATGAAGTGGATTTTGATGCGGCTGGAAAGGCTGTGATGGCAGAAATGAAGAAGGTGAATCCGAAGGCTGTCTGGGTGGTACAGGGATGGACGGAAAATCCCCGTCCTGAAATGATCAAGAACCTGAACAATGGTGATTTACTTATCTTGGACCTCTTCAGTGAATGTCGTCCGATGTGGGGCATTCCTTCCATCTGGAAACGTGACAACGGATATGAACAGCACGACTGGTTGTTCTGCATGCTCGAGAACTTTGGTGGCAATGTCGGTTTGCACGGACGTATGGATCAGTTGCTCAATAACTTCTATCTGACTAAGAATAATCCGTTGGCTGAACATCTGAAAGGAATCGGACTGACAATGGAAGGCTCAGAAAATAATCCTGTGATGTTTGAACTGATGTGCGAACTTCCCTGGAGGCCCGAAAAGTTCACCAAAGAAGAGTGGCTGAAAGATTATGTCTATGCCCGCTATGGCGTACGTGACGCCAAGATTGAGCAGGCGTGGATGATTTTGGCTAATTCGATCTATAACTGTCCTTTCGGTAACAACCAACAGGGACCTCATGAGTCCATCTTCTGCGGGCGTCCCACGCTGAACAACTTCCAGGCCAGCAGTTGGTCGAAGATGCAAAATTATTATGACCCCACCGTGACGGCCGAAGCAGCTGCCCTGATGGTGGAAGTGGCCGACAAGTATCGTGGCAATAATAATTTTGAATACGACTTGGTTGACATGGTACGTCAGGCCATATCTGATGAGGCCCGTATTGTTTATAATCGTACGGTGGCCGACTTCAAGAGTTTCGATAAGCGACGTTTTGCCCGCGACTCCAAACGTTTTCTCGACTTGCTGATGATGCAGGACAGCCTGCTGGGTACGCGTAGTGAATTCCGTGTAGGCCGCTGGATTCAGCAGGCCCGCAAATTGGGTACTACACCCGAAGAGAAAGACCTTTATGAATGGAATGCTCGTGTGCAGATTACGACTTGGGGCAATCGTACTTGTGCTGACGACGGTGGCTTGCGTGATTATGCACATAAGGAGTGGAACGGTATCTTGCGCGATTTCTACTATATGCGCTGGGCAGCCTATTGGAGGACCTTGCAGGATCAGCTGGACGGTAAGCCCGAAGTGAAACTGGACTATTACGCTATGGAAGAGCCTTGGACGTTGGCCAAGAATCTCTATACTGCCGAGCCCGAAGGCGATTGCATTGAGTTGGCCAAGAAGGCCATCAGACTGGTACAGAACGATTAATGTGTAAAGAAAAATGCCATGACGGAGGTTTTGCCGAAGAAAAGATTATTGTCGCTCGATGTGCTGAGAGGGATTACTGTGGCAGGAATGATTGTGGTGAACAATGCTGGAGGGCGTCTGTCCTACGACTCGTTACGCCATTCGGCATGGAATGGCATGACCCCTTGCGACCTGGTGTTTCCTTTCTTCCTGTTCATCATGGGAATATCGACTTATATAGCTCTCCGTAAATTCCATTTTGAGCCGTCGGGGACTGTCGTGTGGAAAATACTGAAACGCACTTTACTCATCCTGTTGATTGGTATTGCCATCCATTGGTTCGACCATATCTGTGAGGGTGATTTTCTGCCATTTGCCCATTTGAGGTTGACTGGAGTATTACAGCGTATTGCCCTTTGCTATTGTGCAGCTTCTTTTTTGGCTTTGTATGTTCCCCATAAATGGATGGGGTGGATAGCGGGAATATTGTTGGTCGGATATGGTATCTTTTTGCTGGCAGCCAATGGGTATGTACCCGATGAGACCAACCTGCTTTCTGTGATTGACCGTGCTGTGTTGGGCGTCGGCCATCTGTATCAGAAGAGCCCTATTGACCCTGAAGGGCTGTTCAGTACTCTGCCCTCCATAGCTCATACCTTGATAGGCTTTTGTTGTGGGCGTTTAATCATGGAGGCCGATACACTAGAAAAGAAAATTGTCAGACTTTTTGTAGTGGGTTTCTTGATGATGTCTGTCGGTTTCCTGTTGACCGAGGCTTTTCCGCTTAACAAGCGTATCTGGTCGCCTACATTTGCCTTGACTACTTGCGGCTTGGCGGCTATGTTCCAGGCTATGTTAATGTACTTTATTGACTATAAAGATAAACGGCGTTGGTGTCGTTTTTTTGAATTGTTCGGTGTTAACCCATTGTTTTTGTATGTGCTGAGTGAAGTCCTTGCTATTGTGATTGGCGTTACAGGTGTCAAGCCGCCAGTTTATGATATGATACATTCGTTGGTGGCCAATCCTTATTTGGCTTCTGCTGTCTATTCGTTGTTGTTCATGTTGCTGATGGCAGCAGCGGGTTATCCGTTGTATAAGAAGAAAATATATATAAAGTTATGAGAATGTCTGTGATTGCAGCAATAGGGTTGTTCGTGTTCTGTCTGTGCTTCCATGCTGGTTGTACTGATGTTCCTGTTGGAACATCGTATCTGTCATACGTGGATACACGAGTGGGAACAGCTGCCAGTACAACAAGGACAGCTGGTATGTTCGGCAAGAATACCGAAGAATACGGACAGACTTTACCTGCTGTTCTCGAGCCTAACGGCATGAATTTTTGGACACCTCAGACCCGCGATTCCGAAAAGAAATGTATCGCTCCCTATTATTATCGTGACAGTCTTTTTCAGGGGTTTCGCAATTCCCATTGGATTGTGGGCGGTTGCACGCAGGACTATGGTTCTATGACATTGATGCCGTTGTATGGCACTTTGCGTTGTCAGGCTGAGGCTCGTGCTACACGTTTTTCCCATGCTGATGAAGTGGCTACGCCTGCCTATTATGCTGTTACTTTGCCTGATGAAGATATTCTAGCTGAACTGACGGCCCGTTCGCGTACGGCCATTTTTCGTTTTACCTATCAGAAGGCAGGTAAAGCCTATCTGGTGGTCACTCCTAACAGTGATGAAGGTCTAGGTTCCGTGCATATCGATACGGTGAATGGCCGTATTTATGGTTGTAACCCCGTGCATCGCATTTATCAAGGTTGGGGAGAACCGGCTGGATTCAGTGGTCATTTTGTGGTCGAACTTCAGAAAAAGATAAGCGGTTATGGAACCTTTGCGACAGATTCATTGTTTGATGCTTCTTTGGAATTGAATGGGCGTCAGGGAGTGGGAGCTTATTTGGCTTTCGAGGTGAAAGCAGGAGAAGAGGTGTTGGTGAAGGCTGCTTCGTCTTTTGTGGACGAGAACGGTGCGGAACAGAATTTGCAGGCAGAAATACCCCATTGGAACTTTGAACAGGTGCACCGTGAATTGACGGATATTTGGGAGCGGCGTTTTAATCTTGTTCAGGTGGAGACTGATAACGAAGAAGCATTGGCCAAGTTCTACGGAGCCTTTTATCGGGCTAGCTTCCTGCCACGTACGTTTAACGATGTGGACGGTCGCTATCCAGCTTTCGCAACCGGAATTCCAATAATGCAGACAAAAAAGGGACAGACTTATTACGATGACTACAGCCTGTGGGATACGTATCGGGCCTTGCATCCACTGGTCAATCTGATTACTCCTCAGAAGGGAGGTGAGATGATGCAATCGTTGGTCTGCAAGTATGAGCAAGGTGGCTGGATGCCCATTTTCCCCTGTTGGAACAGTTATACATCAGCCATGATTGGTGACCATGTGGCGTCGGTAGTAGCCGACGCATGGAGCAAGGGGATACGGAACTTTGATATCAATAAAGCATACGAGGGACTACGGAAGAATGCGTTTGAATGTCCTGCCTCTTTGGAAGAATATCGTAATGGTATGGGACGGCGTGCGCTCGACTCTTATTTAAAGTTTGGCTATATTCCTTTGGAAGACAGTGTGCCTGATGCGTTCCATACCTGCGAGCAGGTATCGCGCACCTTGGAGTATGCTTATGATGATTTTGCGTTGGCACAAATTGCTGCTGCTTTAGGGAAGGAGGATGACTATAATGCTTTGGTGGAGCGTGCCCGTAATTATCGTCACGTCATTGATCCCCGTACCGGTTATGTCCAAGGACGCCGGGCTGACGGTACTTTCCTGGATGAGAATAATGCATTCCGTTTTACACGCTTTATTACCGAAGGTGCTCCTTGTCATTATACGTGGTATGTGCCTCAAGACCCATACGGCCTAATGGAAAAAATGGGAGGCAAGGATTGTTATGTTGCCAAGCTTGATTCAATGTTTTCTGAGGGCCGTTATTGGCATGGTAATGAACCTTGCCATCAGGTAGCTTTCATGTTTAACTATGCTGGGCAACCATGGAAAACGCAACGGGTTGTCCGCCATATTATGGATACGGAATATCATAATACCCCTGGTGGATTGGCCGGAAACGATGATGCAGGACAAATGTCGGCTTGGTATATGTTTGCAGCTATGGGTTTCTATCCTGTTTGTCCGGGTACGCCCTATTATATGTTGGCGAGTCCTTCTTTTCCGTCCGTTACGCTCTGTCCGGAAGGAGGTCGGCCGTTTACTATTCAGGCTAGAGGGACTTCGGAGCAGAATATTTATATCCAGCGTGCTACATTGAACGGACAGCCTTATCTCAAAAACTACCTGGATCATGCCGACATTGTGAAAGGTGGTACGTTGGAGCTGGAAATGGGACCTGTCCCCAATCAGGGATGGGGCTGTTTGCCAGGGGATTGTCCACCGGAGGTAATAAGAAGGTAATTGAAGATTGATCATTAATCATTATTATAGATATGAGAATTAAATACATCTTTTTCGTTTTCTGTTGTTTGTTGCTAGCTGCCTGCGGTGGACAAAAGCAGACAGGTAACGTATTCAATATTATGGACTTTGGTGCAGCTGGCGATGGGAAGACTGATGATGCGATTGCTATTCAAGCTGCTATTGACGCCTGTGCACAGGCTGGTGGCGGACAGGTGCTAGTGCCTGCTGGGCATACTTTCTTGTGTAGCCCCTTCAAACTGGCATCGTTTGTGGAACTGCACTTGGAAGCCAATTCACGCCTGTTGGCCAACCCCGATGAGTCTGTCTATACAGAAAGTGCTTTTCGCGAGAACCGTGGAGAAGGTATGATGTGGATTAGTGGAAAGAATCTGGAGCAGGTTTCTATTACTGGGATGGGAACCATCGACGGTAATGGTGTAGCTTTTATGGGTAAGGAATTGGAAGATTCGTATGAACTGAAGCCGGTGACAGACTTCGATCCACGTCCTCATGTGTTGACGCTGGAAGCCATCGACCGACTGGTTATCCGTGATATTACTCTTTGCAACAGTCCCTATTGGACTGTGCATCTTATCGGATGTAAGGATGCAGTGATAGAGGGTATTAGTATCCGTAATAACCTGAAGATACGTAACGGTGACGGTATTGATGTGGATCACTCGCGGCATGTCCGCATAGCCAACTGCTACATCGAGTCGGGCGACGATTGTATCTGCCTGAAAAACCGTCGTGAGTTTGAGGAATACGGCTCTTGTGAAGATGTAGTGGTGACCAACTGTACGATGGTTTCCCGCTCTTGTGCCATCAAGATCGGTTCTGAGAATATGGATGTTATCAATAATGTTTTATTTAATAATTGCATCATTCGTGATAGTAACCGTGGTATTGGCATTCAGAATCGTGATGAAGGTACTGTAACGAATGTTGTGTTTGACAATATGATTGTAGATTGTCGTCTATGGTCAGATGTGTGGTGGGGAAAGGCTGAGCCAATTTATGTCACTTCTTATCCTCGTGCCGTGGGTAATCATAAGGATGCGGGCTGGCGTTTTCCAAAAGGAGCTACTGAAGGACGGTGTGGTGAAGTGAGCCGCATCTGGTTTTCCAATGTGAAGTGCATCAGTGAAAATGGTGTGTTTGTCGGTGGTGATGTGCCCGGTAAGGTGAACCATATTTATTTTGACGATATTGATATTCAATTGTTAAAACGAACGGATTATCCGGGAGGTGTATACGACAAACGACCTTGTGTGGGTGAAGGTTTTGTGAATGACAAGGTTTATGGCTTCTATATTGATACGGCCAGTGATATTTATATCAATAATCCTCGTCTGAAGTGGGGAGACACCCGTCCTGTGGCGGCTTCCGGGGAGCTGCTGAAGCAGAAGGCTTCGACAAACGTCGTTGTGGCCCGATAAAATATACTTTAATTTCTGATATGTTATGAACAGAATAGTTGTCTTACTATATGTATGCGTGTGTGCAGTGGGGATGGCCACTGCACAACTAAAGCCCACCAACGAAGAACTGGGGAGTATTTATTTTGCCTATCCGACACCGGCTGTTGTTCAGACTCCGCCTCCTGCTGGTTTTGAGGCATTTTACATCTCGCACTACGGGCGACATGGTTCCCGTTGGCGTACCGATGATGTGCATTACAAGCGTGTGGTCGATGTGTTCGATTCACTGGCTACCGTGCATGCACTTACGACGTTGGGCGAGGATGTACGTGGCCGTTTGCATCGCGTGTGGGAAGATGCTCGTGGGCGTAGCGGCAATATTACGCCGTTAGGCGAACGTCAGCATCACGATATTGCCTACCGTATGTTTACATCATTTCCGTCGGTATTTGCCGACAGTGCAGTGGTCGATGCCCGCTCGTCCACGTCGTTGCGTTGCGCCATGAGCATGAGCTATTTCACCGAGGCTTTGAAGGAGCAGAATCCCCGCTTGCGTGTCAGTCGCAGGGCTTATCAGTGCTACATGGGCTACATCGCCCATACATCGCCCGAGGCCGAGGCTTTCTGTTCCGATACGGCGGCGTGGCGTGCCGACTTCCGCCGTTTCGAGTGGGAGCAGATACAACCGGAACGTTTCGTGAAGGCTCTGGTCACTTCGCCCGTCCGCATGTCCTATGAGCAGGAACGGAAGCTGATGGAAGATATTTATTGGATTGCCATCGACATGCAGAACTGCGACCATTTGAAGGGTATCGCTTTCTTTGACCTTTTTACCTACGACGAGCTAATGGCCCTTTGGAAAGTGGTAAACGCCCGTATGTACGTGTGCAATGCCGCCGCTCCGCTCAATGGAGGGCTGATGCCTCGCCAAGCTATTGCCTTGTTACGTAACATTGTGGAGAGTGCCGACAAGGCCATTGCCACCGGGCAGCCTTGCGCCGACCTTCGCTTTGGGCATGATACTCACCTTATTCGTTTACTTGCTCTGATGGGTGTAGAAGGATGCAACGGGCGTGAAGCAGATATTGAGAAATTCCACTTGGCTTGGCAGGACTATCGTGTTTCACCGATGGCAGCTAACCTGCAACTCGTATTCTTCCGCAATGCTGCAGGGCGGGTGCTGGTGAAACTACTCCATAACGAGCGCGAAGCGCATTTGCCCTTGAAGGCTGTTGAGGGACCTTATTATGATTGGGCGGATTTACGTCGCTATTTTTTGGAGTTGATGGATTGAAAGAGGAGTTTCTTGAGGTTCATTGGCTGAATCCCCGTCAGCTTACTACCTGAGTGTTCATCAGCTTATCACCTGATGGCTCATCAGCTTACTACCTGATGGCTCATCAGGTTACTATCTGAGAGCGCATCAGGTTACAGCTTGTATAGACGGCATATCCAAACATCTGTATCATTTCACGATGTCTTCCACCCGCCAGTTTATTTCCAGTGGATTGTTTTGCATGCTCCATACAAGGGGGAGGGCAGGGTTGTCCAGAATCCACATCTCACCGCCCTCCAGTGTATCGCGCACGTGCAGGAGGGCAAAGTCTGCAACACGCTCGTCGCTGTCCAGTAATATGTATTCCGTATGGTTGTAATCGAAGCGCTGCCGTGCCTTGAGGCTGCGGTAGGCTTGCTGCGAAAGAACGTAGGCGGTCTCATGCTCGGGCAGCGTGACGTGCCTGCCGTCTTCGGGCATCAGGAAACTAAGGACGGTGCCTTTTTCCACGGCCTGTGGCGTCAGGGCGTACGAGCCTTTCTGCCACTTCAGGTTGCGCAGGATGCGCCAGTTCAGGACGAGGGCATCATTCTTGGGCGTAAAGGTCATCTCATATTTGCGTGTCTGTCCGTGCAGTTTGAAGACAAAGAGCAAGGTGTCGGGCAGGGCATTCTGTGCGGCTCCTCCGATGGCAAAGCCCAGCAGGAGCAAAATCATTACTATTTTCTGTTTCATATCTCTTGTCTGATTTTAGTTTTCGGGTTTAAACATTTCCTTTCCCCATTCAGAGGGCTTCTTCCCCATTTTCAGTACCAGCGTGCCGCCCTTCGTCAGGTCCTTATGGCGTAGGGTGGAGTATGGGTAGTCCTGTCCGTTCAGAGTCACGCTTTGGATGTAGCGGTTCTTCTCCGATAGATTTTCAGCCACGATGCGGAAGTCGTTCCCATTCTCCAGATGCAGGGTGGTGGTGTGCAGCAGGGGTGTATTGATGAGGTAGTAGTCTTGTCCCGCATTAGGATAAAGGCCCATCATGTGGAATGCCAGCCACGAGGACATGGCGCCCGAGTCGTCGTTGCCCGGCAGGCCTACGGGGCCGTCGTTGTAGCTTTCGGCCAGGATCGTGTGGATGCGGTCGCTGCTCTTCCATGGTTTGCTCAGCCAGTGGTAGAGGCAGGGAGTCAGGAACGAAGGTTCATTGTTCACGTTATAGTAGTTGCGTATGAAGAACGTGTCCAGCCGTTGTTCGAAAGCCTGCGGTCCGCCGCATTTCTCAATCAGCCCCGGTACGTCGTGCGGAATGCTCAGCGAGTATTCCCAGGAAGAGGCTTCGTAGAAGAACATGCTCCACCAAGGGGTGTACCAAGGACCTTCGAAGGTCATGGGGGTATAGACGTATTTCGGCTGCATCACACGACTGTGGCCATAGGGCAGACTGTCCAGCCACTGGCCTTGCGCGTCACGTGGCATGATGAAGCCCTGTGCCCCACTATGACGGTAGTCGTCGCGCCACAGATTCTTCCAATTGCCACTCTGTTTCAGGTAGTGCCGGTAAAGTTCTTCTTTACCCAGCCCTTTTGCTACGAGGGCGATAGCATAGTCGCAGTAGCTGTATTCCACGGTTCGGTTGCCTGCGCGGTCGATGCCCCAGGGTACGTAACCCAGTTCCAGATATTCGCGTAGGCCGCCACGTCCTTCGGCTTCGTGGTTACTACCCGGATCTACGGTGGCATCCTTCAGCATAGCTTGTAGTGCCAGTTCATAGTCAATGCCTTTCAGTCCCTTCACGAAGGCGTCGGCGATAACAATCTCGGCATTTGAGCCGCCCTGCGTTCGTCCGTTGCAGTTGCCGCTGCGAGCGTCGGGCATGTAGCCGTCTCGTTTGTATATGTTTATCAGTGAGCGTACGATATCAGCTTCACGTTTGGGGTCTATGAGTGTGATAAGTGGCGATGAAGTACGGTAGGTGTCCCAGATAGCATAGAAGTCGTCATAATAAGGCTCCGGATCACTCCATAGCGGGTTTTCACCCGTGCGGTCAACAGGCATCAGCATGGTGTGGTACAGGCCGGTGTAGAACATTCGTTTGTGGGCTTCGGGGGCTTTTTCGTCAATCTCAATTTTAGAGAAGAGAGCTTCCCATTTTTCCAAAAGCTGTTTGTGTACTTCTTCGAATGACCAATGAGGAATTTCGTTGTGGGCGTTGGCTTTGGCTCGCAGACAGCTCAGGAAAGAGATTCCCACTTTGAGTTGCAATGTGTTGCCACCCTCGCGGAAGCGGAGCAAGGCCCCGGTTTTCTGGTGGGAGTCATATTGAGAACGGTCGTCAGTGATGCTGTCGCCTTTCCATGTAGCTGTTTCGCTGAAAGGTTGGTCGGTTTCGGCATAGAAATAGACGGTGTATGCCCGGCCGTTGTTCCAGCCTCCACGGATGCGTGTGTAGCCGCATACTTCGTGGTCGGAGAGAATCTGTATTTCCGAACCTACGAACTGCTGTGCTTCGCGTGCATCAGGCACTGGACTTTCGCCCAGGAAGAAACCAGCGTCAATGGCTAGTGACTTGTCGGTCTGTGGATAGGTGAAGCGGTAGAACGACGCTCGTTCAGCTGTTGTTATTTCCGTACGGATACCACTCTGTTTGAAGCGTGTATCGTAATAACCCAGCTGGATGTTTTCGTACTCACGGTAGTCGATGTGTTGTGTACGGTCTAATGCACCGCAGAAAGGTGCTACTAAAATATTACCATACTTTGGCCCACCGCCTGTTCCGCTGACATGCACTTGGGCAAAGCCGTCCACCCGTTCGGGCATGGGCAGCCAGCCGCTGTTGGGCGAGGGGGTACAGTCGGGAGAAGGCTTCACCATACCAAAAGGACAGGATGGGCCGATAAATACGCGTCCTAGTCCTTCAGAGCCTATACGCGGATCAACGTACTGCGATAGAGGGTAGTTTGTCTCATTGTCTTTACTTTCTATTCCATAGGTTTGTAGATTCAAACTAAAACAGAAACCTAGGAGTAGTGTTCTTAGAATGTTTCTTCTCATATTAATAATAGGTTATGTTTGTATGGGCTAACGATGCAAAGATAACATATAAAAAGATAAAAGCCTTGCATTGACATCCGCAGAATGGCATTACTGCGGATGCAATACAAGGCCCCATTTTTAAAACTCTAAATAAAACAATCGCTTGCTTTTACCTTAAAAATGGATATCTGAGTGATTAGTTTCTGTTGTATCCGGCGTTCTGTTCCCAGTTGGTATTGGTGTTCAGGACATTGACACTCAACGGCCACAAACGGTATTGCGGGTTGCCGGCATCGGGGTTGAAATCATATTTGAATCCCCAGTCACGTTCAAAATCGCCAAAGCGAATCAAGTCGTTACGACGCCAGTGCTCATCCAAGAATTCACGGCCACGTTCGTCCAGAATCTCCTGCAGACTCGGATTGTGGTCGAGAAGTGGAGCGTTGACATAAGCACGAATCTGGTTAAACAGACTCATAGGCGTGTCACCGTTGGTGGCATTGCCACCGCGTGTAATGGCTTCACATTTCATCAGAATCACATCGGCATAACGGAAGACAGGTACATCGTTGTCCTGATTACGGCTGAAGTTGTTATAGTCGTTGATGTCCGGGAAAAACTTGATGGAACGATAGCCCTGAGTCCAACCTTTCATGTCTGCACCACAGTTTAAGTCTGCATTGGGAAGTACAGGTGGGTCAATGGTCAAATCTTCTTTCAGGGTAATGGACTTGGTAAATGTAACCTCCTCATTGTTGTATGTGTTGCGGACATTAGTCGGCATACCAGTTGTGTTGTCGTACTGATAAACATCGAATGATGGGAGATTGATATTCTCACCTGTATTACCGGCTATGACATCATTTCGACGGTCACCAGGCAGACAGAACAATTCAACAAATTCTGGGGTTAATGTCATGTTTCCGCCTACAGAATTGCTCATTTCAATGCTGTAGAAGCCGTTTTTATTCTGGCCGCGGCGCCAGGTGCGGAAACGTGCGAAAGTCATACCTTGAACGGTTTCAGCATCAAACGGCATGGCATAGATGAAGTCCTTGATATGTGAACCGTTGTTATACATGAACTTTGTCTTGTAGTCGTCGTTCAGGTTGAAGTAGCCGGAAGCAATTACACGGTCGCAAGCAGCAATACAGTCATCCAACTTTTCATTGGCAGCATTAGCATCCCAGCTTGCACTGGTGACATCTTTCGTATATACATTCCAGTTGATGTATAATTTGGCCAACAGGGCATCTACCATCCAGCGTGTCGGCTTGCCATAAGTAGAAGCATCCACATTTTCGTAGCAGTTGTCGCGGACAGCAAGCAATTCCGATTCGATCCAGCGGGCCACGTCAGCTCGTGGAGAACGGTCTATTCGTTCGTCGTCGCCCAGCAAGTGGTCAATGATAGGCGTATCACCCCAATGGTCCATAATCATGAAGTGGTAGAAGGCGCGTACAGCACGTACCGGAGCCAAATCTTCTTCAGATACGCCACCTGCACTCAAGTCAAACATTACACGGTTACAATTTGTGATACCTGTTTGTAAGTCATTGAATACGTCTAATTGAGCTGCTGAATTTGTCGGGCTGATCATATGCAACGAGAAGTTTGCCATATCACGGTTATTCAAATAGTCACCGTCAAAGCTGACAGCTGTGTATTCATCCGAGTTACAGGATACACCTTCATCGAAACGACGGCCGATAGCTGCACGGAATGAATAGAAGGCGTTACTCATCTGGGCCTCAATGGCAATTTCTGAATCAGGCATTTCCGTATATTGAGATTCTATCTCTACGTTCAAATCGGTACAACCGATAGTCGTAAGTGCCAAAAAGGCACCGGTCAATATATTTCTTGTTTTCATATCTTTAAATCTCCTGTGTTACGAGTTAGAAATTAACGTTTACGCCCACCATGAAAGTACGTGTACGCGGGTAAGTGGTGTTACGCCAGTCAATACCTGGAGCCAAACCACCCAAAGAAAGTTCGGGGTCTATACCTTCGTAACCGGTAATGGTGAATACGTTGTTGCAGGTAGCATACAGGCGCAGGTTGTTGATCCAGTTACCCATCTTGCCGAAGTTGTAGCCTAATGTCAATGTAGCCAGACGGAGGTATGAACCGTTTTCCAGATAACGGTCAGAAGGAGCTTGTGCACGGGAATCGTGTGCATTTTGACCTTGAGCAACTTCGGCCAAAACGTTCTTACCGTTGTTTACCAAGCTTACGTTGTTGTAGTAGCAGCGGGTAGCGTTGAAGATCTTGTTACCGGCCATGCCTTGGAAGAAGGCTGTCAGTGTCCAGTTTTTCCAAGTCAGGTCATTGTTCCATCCATATACAATCTTCGGCTGTGCAGACCCGTGCATGCGTTTGTCCTCCAGCTCCGGAGAAGCAGTTGTTCCTATCAGATTGCCGTTTTCATCGTAATCATTGAAGATGGAAAGGCCGTTTTCATCATATCCGGCCCACTCCCAAAGACAATACTGGCCGATAGGATATCCTTCCTGGATGCGTTGCACTTCTGCATTGGTTGAATAACCGCCTACATCGGGATTTCCTTGTGGAATATAAGGTACAGAATATGTTTCATTAGACAGTTTCTCAACCACATTCTTGTTGTGTGACAGGTTCAAGGAGGTACTCCATGTGAAGTTACGGGTTTGTACCGGAATGGCGTTGATGGTGATTTCAATACCTTTGTTGCTGATGTCACCCACATTGGCAGTCATTCTATTATACGGGTATCGGTTGGTAGAGACTTCATAATCGTAAATCAAGTCCGAAGTTTTCTTGCTATAATATTCGATGGTACCAGTCAAACGGTTATTGAAGAATCCAAAGTCTAAACCTATATTGAACATGCCAGTACTTTCCCACTTCAAGTCGGGATTCGAGTTACGGGTAGCGCCCAATACACGATATTGCGATTCTGTACCGTTGGCATCTACATAAGTAAACCAACCGGTAGAACCATATACTGGACGGGAATAGAAAGCATCAAAGCCCAGTGAGTTACCGCTGACGCCATAGCCGACGCGCAGTTTCAAGTCATCGAATACATTCTGGTCTTTCATGAATTCTTCTTCCGTGATACGCCATGCTGCTGATACGGAGGGGAAAGTACCCCAACGGTTGTTGATACCAAATGCAGAAGAACCATCACGGCGGACTGTTGCCTGCAACAAGTATTTACTGTTGAAACTGTAATTGAGACGTCCGTAGAATGAAATCATGCGCAGGGTAGAAAGATTGTAACTGATCACATCATTGATAGAGATGTTGTTGGCCATTCCCATGTTGTGATAAGTTAGGTCATCGTTGTAGAAGTTGTAAACTTTCAGGCCGAAACCGTCGTTATTGTCGGCTTGTTCCCAAGAATAACCTAACATGACACCTACCTTGTGTGCATCTGCAAAAGTATGATTCCAATTGAGGTAAGTCTCCATCTGTTTGCGGATATTTTCCAGGGTACTGCGGTCAGCCTGACCGTTACGGGATGCTACGCTAGGCAATTCTGTTTTACTACTGTTGTAATTACTATAAATATATTGTTGGTTTTGGTAAGACAGGTTTAAGTTCCAGTCCAAACCGTCAATGATATGCAGAGTTGCTTGTGCGGTTCCTTGCAGTAACTTTTCTTTCGTGTCATAACGGTCTTCGTTAATCATACGGACTGGATTAAAGTTCTGAGAAATCTGTGTGTTTCCATACCAGGAGCCGTCTGCGTTTCTTACAGGTACCAACGGACTGTAGTAGTACATAGCATCCAGTACACTTTGACCTTGTCCGCCAGTCGGACCAGTTGAACTGTTGCGTACACTTGCATTTACGCTGAATGCCAATTCCAAGCGGTCATTCAATGCTTTGGTCTGTACGAATGAACGTGCGTTCAGACGATCCATGCTGGTGCCGCGTACTACACCTTGGCGGTCCATGAAGTTAATAGATGCGTTATATTGGGTTTTGTTATTGCCCCCGTTAATAGAAACATTGTGGTTATGGCTAAAGCCGGTGCGAAGCACTTCGTCTTGCCAGTTAGTGTTGGCGGGGTTGTTGACATCGTAGTAAGGTGAAAGATCAATATTGTTGCTGTTGGCGAAGTCCAGCAATTGATCAGCTGTCATCATGTCAAGTGAATTCATGGTCTTATCCCATGCTACATAGCCACTGTAGCTAACGTTTGTCCGTCCGTCTTTATTACCTTTCTTGGTAGTAACGATGATTACACCGTTGGCGGCCTTCGAACCGTAAATGGCTGTTGCAGAGGCATCACGAAGTACATCAATGCTCTCGATGTCATCCGGAGCGACGAGTGACAGGCTGGCACCGGGTACACCGTCAATTACATAGTAAGGTTCCATGGCTTCTCCTGGACGCAGTGAGGAAGCACCACGTAAAGAAATAGATGCGGAACCGTTCGGATCGCTGGTATTGGCCACAGTTAACCCCGGAACTTTACCTTGCAACATCTGTGCGGGGCTAGTGATGACACCGATATTCAGGTCTTCAGCCTTTACTGAAGTAATAGAACTGGTAACGTCTTTACGTTGCATACTACCATAACCGATAACTACAACTTCTTCCAGTGATTGCAGGTCTTCTTGCAAAGTTACATTAATCTGATTACTGCTTACTTTTACTTCTTGCGTCGTGAAACCGATGTAAGAGAATTGTAGGGTCTTCCCCTTTGCTACATTGATGATGTATTTGCCATCTACATCCGTGATGCTTCCGTTGGTTGTACCTTTTTCAAGGACGTTTACGCCTGGGAGCGGCATACCGGTTCTGTCTGTTACTTTACCGGTTACTCTGTTTTGTGCAAATGCTAAGGTACTGCTTAGCAGGAACATGACAAAGACTACGCTTTGTAATAATGTCCACCTCTTTTTTAATTGTACATTCAGCATAAAATTAGATTTTAGTTTGGTGAATTATTATTTGTCTGTACACTATATTTATAATGTTTTTAATGTTAGATTTTCGGTGCAAAGGTACTTGGCATGTGTTACATTAGTGTGACAGAAAGGTTACAAGTATTTTGTAATCTTTTGATAGTCAGATTGTTATATGGAAATGGACATCCCTCATTGCAATCTTCTTCAGACGGAATGATTTGCAAGGAGATTGGCAGATATGGATATTCGTCAGTATGATCGAATATTCTCTTGCGGGTGTAGTTGTTCATACTTGTTTTCATAGACTTTTCAGGTTTTTGGCAAAACTACACTCTTTGTGAATATTGTGGGGGGAATTTTGTGCAAAACAGGTGGAATATAGTAAATATCTTTTTCTCCCAGGAGAACGTGAAAATATTAATTGTCTGAAATACACTTATTTGGCGTGAAACTAATTTGAGAAGGTGGAAAAAATATGTTTCATGGCTGTGAAGCTTTATCTTTCACCGTAATTTCCTTATTCGAGGCAGATTATGTGTAATGTGAAAGCGTGAAGTCATTTAGAAGCTATTTTGCTTTTTCTTATGTTAGGTGGCGGAAGAGCTCATAACGCTTGCCGAATAAATTGATGTTTGGTGATTGTAAACATGAACTTGGTGAACGTAAACATGGACTTGGTGGTCGTAAAGAGGCACTTAACGTCGTTTGTATTATAAATGTCCTTCGTCGTTAAAGCTGAAATAATGTCCATCGGTTATGATGAGGTGGTCGATGAGTCGGATGTTCATAGTTTGTGCGGCACGTTGTACGACTTGTGTCAAGCGAAGGTCGTCATTGCTGGGACGTACGTTCCCTGAGGGATGATTGTGTATCAGTGCTATTTGTGTAGCTCGTTGGATGAGTGCTTCGCGTAAAATGGAACGGACATCGGCTGTGGTTTGGTCGATACCTCCGCGACTGATACGGACTTTGTCGATAACTTTGCCTGCTTGGTTGAGTAACAATACCCAGAATTCTTCAGTCGGTAGGTCGCAAAGCAGGGGATGGAACAAATTATAAATGTCTGTTGACGCTTTGATACAGAGACGCTCTTCCTGTGCTTGCAGGTTGCGGCGCTTCCCTAATTCGAGAGCGGCCATAACGGTGATACTTTTGGCCGGCCCCATGCCTTTGAAGCGGGCAAAGTCGCGTACTTCCCATTTGGCCAGCTGGTTCAGGTTGTTGTCGCAAGCCGAAAGGATACGTTGCATTAGGTTAACGGCACTTTCGTCCGTATTGCCGGAGCCGATCAGAATGCCTAGCAGTTCGGCATCGGTTAGAGCTTCGGCTCCTTTTTGCATCATCTTTTCGCGAGGACGGTCGGATTCAGCCAGTTGTTTGATGGTGAGTTTGTTCATGGTAATTGCTTTCATTTATAAAAATTCTTTTTGAAAGCTTCGAATTCTCCTTTCTGGCAAATACAACGGTTCCACCATGCACGCCAAAATCCTGTACCGTAGCCGATGAGCTGAATGTAGGCGGCAGCAATGGAGTATAAACCTATACGAATGTTTCCGTTTTGGATAGTGGAGTCGATGCAAACGAGGAGTGCATAGGCCAAAAGGGGCAGCAAAGCATAGGGGCAGAATATCGCACAGATGAGCAATAGAACGGTACCTAATGTAAAAAGGGCCGGAAGCAGATGTACTAGCTTCAGTGATTCAGGATATTTTTTGTAGAGATTGATGCGGGCGATACCTGAATTATGTACCTGTTTGAAGAATTTTTTCAGGTCGGTACGGCGCTTGTGGTATACCCATGCACTTGGAAAGAGACGGCAGCGATAGCCTGCTTTGAAAATACGGATACTGAAATCAATATCTTCGCCAAAACGCATCTTTGAGAAACCTCCCAAAGTCTGATAGACACTGCGTCGCACGCCCATGTTGAAACTGCGGGGATAGAACTTGTCCATTTTCTTCTTGCCTCCTCGGATGCCGCCAGTGGTGAAGAATGAAGTCATCGAATAATTGATAGCTTTTTGAATGTCTGTAAAAGAGGCGTGGGCACGATCGGGGCCTCCAAAAGCATCGGCGGGAGAAGATTGCAATTCTTTTTCAACAGCCTCGAAGTAGCCCGGCGGCAGGATACAGTCAGAATCCAATATGATGAGATATTCGCCATGGCTTCGTTCAGCGCCGTAATTACGGGTTTGTCCAGGACCGGAGTTTGGTTTGTTGTAGTAGTGGATGTCCAATCGGTCACTATATTTCTCCACGACTTCTTGGCAGAGAATGGACGATCCGTCTTCTACCACTACCACTTCAAAGTCTTTATAAGTTTGTAGGGTGAGGCTTTCTAGCAGTTCGTTCACTTCGTCAGGACGATTATAAACGGGGATGATAACCGAATATTTCATATTGAATAATGATGTTTCTTTGGCAAAGATAACTTTTTCCTTTGGATAAGTATGGGCGCTTGCAAATAAATCTTTATTTTTGTGTGTTTCGTTTTAGACACACTGATTAAATGGCTGAATTATCACATGGAAAACTGGAAAGCGATGGCAGAACGTCCTTTTGTTTGGGGATCATTTGTGTGGAATATGTTTGATTTCGGAGCTGCTCATCGTACGGAAGGTGATCGTCCGGGTGTAAACGATAAGGGATTGGTTACTCGCGATCGTAAAATTCGTAAGGATGCCTTCTATTTATAGAAAGCTAATATAGGGTGACTTGGAATGTACGTTGAATACATTGATATATTTGTAGATATGAAAAAGAAACTTTCTGTTATCGTTTGTTTGTGTGGATTTGTCTTGCCTTTGCTGGCGCAGTTTTCATTGCTTCCGACGCCGGCTCACATGCAGGGAGGGAAAGGCGTTTTTATTGTTGGGCAGAATGTCAGAGTTTGTGGTAATGGAGGCTATGCAGACAATTTGTCAAAGGCTTTGGCGGATACGTTGAATTGTCTTTTGGATGTTTCTGCACCCTCTTCTGGTATGATTGTGTTGGAGCAGGATGAGAAGGCAGGGATGCCGGATGAAGCTTATACATTGGTTGTCACTCCTGAGCAAGTGACGCTCCGTTCGTCTTCTGAGTCTGGGCTATATTATGCTAAAGAGGCTTTTGTTCAGCTGGTACGTATGGGAAAGGGACGTGTTCATGCTTGTCGGATCGAAGATGCTCCCCGTTATGGATGGCGTGGGTTTATGTTGGATGAAAGCCGTCACTTTTTTGGCAAGGAGAAGGTCAAGCAGTATTTGGACATTATGGCGTCGCTTCGTATGAACGTATTCCATTGGCATCTGACTGATGAACCCGGATGGCGCATCGAAATCAAACGTTATCCTAAACTAACTACTGAAGGAGCTGTTGGCAACTGGCATGATCCCAAAGCTCCTGCTGCTTATTATAGGCAGGAGGATATTCGAGAAATTGTAGCCTATGCGGCCGAACGTCACATTATGATTATTCCTGAATTTGATATGCCAGGGCATGCAACGGCGGTATGTCGTTCTTATCCAGAAATATCGGGTGGTGGTGAAGGAAAGTGGAAGCATTTTACTTTCCATCCGTGTAAGGAAGAAACCTTTGAGTTTATCAGTAACGTATTGGATGAGTTGATTGCTTTGTTCCCTTCACCTTATATACATATTGGAGGAGATGAAGTGCATTTCGGCAATCAAAGCTGGTATACAGATCCGGAAATTCAGCAGTTTATTAAAGATAAGGAGTTGGCTAATGAAGTGGAGCTGGAGCATTATTTCATTCGTCGGGTAGCCGATATGGTCGCTTCTAAAGGGAAAACTATGATTGGGTGGGATGAGATTGTAGATGCAGGAGTTTCGCCTGAAAAGTCGTTGGTTATGTGGTGGCGACATGACCGAAAATATCAGCTGCTCAAGGCTTTGGAGAATGGCTATCGGGTGATTTTGACTCCGCGTCGGCCATTGTATGCTGATTTTGTTCAGTATGGTACTCATAAAGTGGGGCGTATGTGGGGTGGCTATAACCCGATAGAGGATATTTGTCGCTTCCCTGAGCCGCTTATGAACCTGTTTCAGGGGTATGAGGAGCAAATATTAGGCCTTCAGTTTAATCTTTGGTCGGAGCGTGTCGCTGATGCCAAGAGGTTGGATTTTATGACTTTTCCTCGTCTGATAGCCGTGGCAGAGTCTGCTTGGACGCCAATTCATGCAAAAGATTGTAGCCTCTTTATGCAAAAACTGCCATATTATCTTCAGTTGTTGGATGCAAAGGGCATTTATTATTTTAATCCTTTTAATCCGGATGCTACGCCTGAACCAGATTCGCCAGACAAGGATGATCCCTTGAAAAATGGCTAAATGGAAGCTGAATAGAATTAGGGAAATAAAAAATTCCCGCATCTTTTGTTGAAAGAATGCGGGAACAATATATAAGGTTCGTTTATCCTTATGCCTTTACACGTCCTACGTATGAACCGTCACGTGTATCGATTTCAATCATTTCGCCTTCGTTGATGAACAGAGGAACGCGGACGGTTGCACCTGATTCAACAGTAGCGGGTTTCAGTGTATTAGTAGCAGTATCGCCCTTCAGACCCGGTTCAGTGTAAGTGACCTTCATCTGAACTTTGATAGGCATGTCAGCATAAAGTACAGTTTCTGTTGAAGCGTCGGATACTACATCTACAACTTGGCCTTCGAGCAGGAAGTCTACGCCGTTGATGAGGTCGTGGGCGATAGGAATTTGGTCGAAAGTTTCCTGGTTCATGAACATGTAGTCGTCACCTTCCTGATAGAGGTATTGGTAAGGGCGGCGTTCAACGCGTACGTCTTCCAGCTTTTCACCGATATTGAAGCGGCGCTCCAGTACGTAGCCGTTTACAACGTCTTTCAGCTTGGTACGCATGAAGGTGTTGCCTTTTCCGGGTTTTACATGCAGGAAGTCGATGCAGAAATACAGCTTGCCGTCCATGCGGATGCAAGTTCCGATTTTAATGTCTTGGGCATTAATCATAATTATCTTCTTGTTTTTATGTTATTAATGTATTCTTTCTCACGCGAAATGCGGTGCAAAATTAATGGAAATCGGTAAAAAACACAAAACTTTTGAGAGAAAATGAGTTATCTCTTGGTTTATTTGAAAAAACTCCCTATTTTTGCAGCCCGAATTCGTGAGAATAATAACGTAAAACAAGATACAGCAATGAAAAGAACATTCCAACCCTCTAACAGAAAGAGAAAAAACAAACATGGTTTCCGTGAGAGAATGGCTACAGCCAATGGCCGCAGAGTATTGGCAGCACGTCGCGCTAAAGGTCGCAAAAAACTGACTGTTTCCGACGAATACAACGGAGTAAAAGCCTAATCTCTTTTCTCTTGTAGAAAATAAGAGAGCCGCAAAAGACAGGAAGTCTGGTCTTTTGCGGCTTTTCTTTTGAAAAGTGTTTTTTATCTTGAAAGAGCGGGAGTGCGTTGGAAAACTTTGTTTTCATTTGTCTCTCCACTTGCCTTTCACTATCTTTCAATAAGATAGGATGCGGTTCGGCAATACAAAAATAAGCAAGCTTCTTTTTGCATTGCACTCACCTTTCACTATCTTTGCCAAAAAATAGAGGACAATACAGTCTTTCATATAAATGTATGTTTTATGACGATTAAAGAATTCTTTTCCTTTCGGAAAAACGGCCTTTTCTGGGGAAACATCATAGCAATGGTTGTGGTGCTGGCAGGAGTGATATTCGGAGTACTGGCAGCATTGGATGTATATACTCGTCACGGTGAGGCAGTAGTGGTGCCTGATGTGAAAGGACTTAGCCTGGCGGAAGCACAAACTATGTTTACCGACAGGGGATTGAATTGCGTAGTAGCCGATTCAAGCTATGTAAAAAACTTACCAGCAGGGTGTATACTCGATTATAGTCCGACCGCAGGACAACGTGTAAAGGAAGGACGCATGGTGTATTTGACTATTAATGCACTGGATATCCCGTTGCAGGAGGTGCCCGATGTGGCTGACAACAGTTCTGTGCGTCAGGCCGAAGCTCGTTTATTGGCTGCCGGTTTCCGCCTTACCAACAATGACTCTATCCCTGGTGAAAAAGATTGGGTATATGCGGTGAAGTACAGAGGAAACTCTTTAGAAATAGGCGCTAAGGTGCCGATGGGCGCTATTTTGACATTGGTTATCGGTAATGGGGAAGAAGCACCAGCCGATTCTTTGCAAGTCGATTCGTTGGACGTGCCACAAGTACAGGGAGAAGTGTTGGAAGAAGAAGACTGGTTTTGACACGGACTATGAGAGAAGAAGATATAGACATTGACATAGACGATCTGGAGAACGAATGCCCTGACGACGTGGAGCCGGTGGGCGACGAGGCCCAGCTCTACGAACATTTCCGCGTGGTGGTGGACAAGGGGCAGGAGATGATGCGTGTGGACAAATATCTCTTCGACCGCATCACCAACTCTTCACGCAACCGCATCCAGAAGGCGGCCGATGCGGGCTTTGTCATGGCCAACGGCAAGCCCGTGAAGAGCAGCTACAAGGTAAAGCCGCTGGATGTGATAACGGTGATGATGGACCGTCCCCGCTACGACAACGAAGTGGTGCCCGAAGACATCCCGCTGAACGTGGTCTATGAGGACGACTATGTGATGGTGGTCAACAAGCCTGCCGGACTGGTGGTACATCCAGGTCACGGCAACTGGCATGGTACGCTGGTGAACGCCATCGCCTGGCATCTGAAGGACACCAAGGGTTACGATGCCAACGACCCGCACTTGGGCTTGGTGCACCGCATCGACAAGGATACCTCCGGTCTGTTGGTCATTGCCAAGACGGCCGATGCCAAGACCAACCTGGGCTGGCAGTTCTTCCACAAGACTACCAAACGCCGCTACCAGGCCTTGGTATGGGGCAACGTGGAGCAGGATGAGGGTACGGTTGTGGGTAACATCGGCCGCAACCCCAAGGACCGCCTCCAAATGGCTGTCCTGCCCGAGGGTGAAGGCAAGCATGCCGTGACCCACTACCGCGTGCTGGAGCGCTTCGGCTACGTCACACTCGTTGAGTGTATTCTCGAAACGGGGCGCACGCACCAGATACGTGTGCACATGAAGCACATCGGCCACGTGCTCTTCAACGATGAACGCTACGGCGGCCACGAAATCCTGAAAGGTACTCATTTTGCAAAATACAAACAATTTGTAAACAACTGCTTTGACATCTGCCCGCGCCAGGCGCTCCACGCCATGACGTTGGGCTTTGTCCATCCCGTCACCGGCGAGGAAATGTACTTCACTTCCGAACTGCCCGACGACATGACGAACCTCATCGGCAAATGGAGAAGCTACATCAGTAACAGAGAATTAGAATGAAACGCACGATTGCTATTGTGGCCGGAGGAGATACCTCCGAGTATGAAGTTTCCCTGCGCAGCGCACAAGGAATCTACTCCTTCATCGACAAGGAGAAGTATACATTATATATAGTGGGCATGCACGGCCTTGACTGGCACGTGCGGCTCGACGACGGACGCACGCTGCCCGTAGACCGCAACGACTTCAGCTTCCAGCTGGACGGGCAGAAAGTGAAATTCGATTTCGCCTACATCACCATCCATGGTACGCCAGGCGAGGACGGACGCTTGCAGGGCTACTTCGACATGCTCCGCATCCCGTACTCCTGCTGTGGCGTGCTGGCGGCGGCGCTTACGTATGACAAGTTTGCCTGCAATCAGTATCTGCATGCCTATGGCGTGCGCATTGCTGAGTCGCTCCTTTTGCGTCAGGGACAGACCATTACCGATGACGAAGTGGTGGAGAAGATCGGCCTGCCTTGTTTCATCAAGCCCAGCCTGGGAGGCTCCAGCTTTGGTGTGACCAAGGTGAAGACACGTGAACAGATACAGCCCGCCATTGCCAAGGCTTTCGACGAAGCGCAGGAAGTGGTGGTGGAAGCCTTTATGGACGGCACCGAGTTGACTTGCGGCTGCTACAAGACGCGCGACAAGTCGGTGGTCTTCCCCATTACAGAGGTGGTGAGCCACAACGAATACTTCGACTACAAGGCCAAGTACAACGGCGAGTCCGACGAAATCACGCCAGCCCGTATCTCCGACGAGCTGGCCGACCGGGTGAAGAAACTCACTTCGGCCATCTACGACATCTTGGGTGCACAGGGTATTATCCGCGTGGACTACATCGTGACCGAAGGCGACAAGATCAATCTGCTCGAGGTAAACACCACGCCGGGCATGACGGCCACCAGCTTCATCCCCCAGCAGGTACGTGCCGCCGGCTTGGACATCAAGGACGTGATGACAGACATTATAGAAAACAAGTTTTAACCTTCCATTACTATGTACGACGAATTTGACGAAATCCGCCCTTATCACGACGGGGAACTTCCCGAAGTGTACGAGGAGCTGATAGCCGATCCAGCTTTCAGGCAAGTGGCTTCCGCGGCCTTTCCCAGTGTGCCTTTTGAAATGCTTGCTGCCAAAATGCGCAGTTGCAAGACCAAGTTGGAGTTCCAAAAAACTTTTGGATATGCCATAATGAAAGACATTATGCAGAAGGCCTCAGATGGTGTGACGTTGGATAATGACTCTTTGGCTGACAAAACGAAATCGTACACTTACATTTCCAATCATCGAGATATTATTCTCGATTCGGGCTTTTTGTCTGTTATGTTGGTAGATCAGGGAGGTGATACGGTAGAAATAGCCATTGGTGATAACCTGCTCATTTATCCGTGGATAAAAAGATTGGTACGTATCAACAAGTCGTTCATCGTACAACGTGGCTTGCCCATGCGGCAGATGCTTGAGTCATCGGCCCGCATGTCACGCTACATGCACTACACCATTTCGCAGAAGAAGCAGTCTATCTGGATAGCCCAGCGTGAGGGACGCGCCAAAGACTCAGACGACCGCACGCAGGATAGTGTACTCAAGATGCTGGCTATCGGCGGCGAGGGCGATGTGTTGGATCGCCTGATGGAGATGAACATCGCGCCTCTTTCTATTTCTTACGAGTTTGATCCTTGCGATTTCCTCAAGGCATGGGAGTTTCAGCTGAAGCGCGACCATCCTGATTACAAGAAGTCGACGGCCGATGACCTGAAGAATATGCAGACAGGCTTGTTCGGCTATAAGGGACGGGTACACTTCCACATTGCTTCTTGTATCAACGATCACTTGGCTGGCCTGGATCGCAAGATGCCTCGTCAGGAGCTTTTCTCTACTGTTTCGGCGATGATAGACAGAGAAATTCATCGCGGTTACCGTTTGTATCCGTGTAACTATGTGGCTGCTGACCTTTTGGCAGGTACCGATGTCTATGCCGGGCATTATACGACCGATGACAAGCAGAAGTTTGAAAGCTATCTGGCCAGCCAATTGTTACGTATTACGTTGGAAAATAAGGATGAAGCCTTTCTGCGTACCAAGATGCTCGAGATGTATGCCAATCCGCTGAAGAATCATCTGAAAGCAATGGAGGTATGGAGAAGAGAGTAATGGTGGGTTATTGGTATGGATGTCTGTTGGGAATGTTATGTCTGTTGCTGACAGCTTGCGGGGAGGATAACTATCATTATCCGTCTGTCAAACTAGAATTCCTTACTGCCTATTCGGGGGGCGACGGAGCGTTGGAGCGGGTGTTGACGGATAATGGTGAGGAATATGCGGTGCTGGTTGATGACTCCCATTCGCGTATCCGTCCCGACTCTTTGGTGCGTATTGTCAGCAATTATGAGTGGATGCATAATGAAGGAGGCGAGGGAGTGCACCTGTATGCCGTGTCGGCAGCTGTTGCTCCGATACCTTTGCCTGCCGATAAATTTCCCGAAGGTGTGAAGACTGACCCAGTGGATGTGCTGAGTGTGTGGATGGGACATAATTATCTGAACCTGATGCTTACGGTCAAGGCACAGCATGGGAAACATAAGTTTCATTATGTGGAAGATCGGGTGGATATTGATGTCGAAGCACACCGCTCGTCAGTAGAATTGACGTTGTATCATGATGATGGAGGCGATACGCCGGCTTATAGCCAGCGTGCCTATTGTTCGATACCCTTGTTGCAGTATGCTGATGAAGGAGTTGATACGGTAGAGGTGAGTTTGCATGTGCATACTTATTCGGGTGAAGTGAAGACATATACCTTTGAGTACCGGCCTTTGATAGCCGAATAACTTTTAATTGAATTTGGTTATGAAAACGTTGTTTGCATCATTTTGTTTGTTATTTTCTTTTTTCTCTTCTTGTCAGCAGAAAGGTGGCAATTTTGAAACGTTGTCTGTGGAAGACTTTGTTAATGTAATCAATGATCCGGAAGTTCAGCGTTTAGATGTACGTACAGTAGCGGAATATTCAGAAGGTCATATTCCTGGTAGCATGAACGTTAATGTACTTGATGAATCTTTTGCTACTGTCGCAGATTCCGTATTGCAACTTTCACGACCGGTTGCTCTCTATTGTCGTAGTGGTAAACGAAGTAAAAAAGCTGCTCACATATTGTCTGAAAAGGGTTTTAAGGTTTATGAACTGGGGACTGGTTTTAACGGTTGGGTGGAAGCCGGACAACAGGTGGAAAAGTAAATTTGAAAATAAAGTAGTTGAAAGTCGGCTTTTGGCAGGATTTGTGATTAGTCGCTTGTTCATTTCATCTTTTTTTTGTATCTTGACGCAGAATTTTTCTGCTATTAGGTTTATTATTAATTCTGTAAGATTATTGAACATGCGAATTTTTTCTGATTTCAGGTTAGGAAGCTTGGCTTTAGTAGGATTATTGTTAGCTTCTTGTGCAGGTAAGGCACCCGTGGTTGCCGATTATGAGGTGGTTCCCATTCCTTTGGAAATTAAAACAGTTCAAGAAGCCTCCTTTGTTATGAAGGATGGCACAACAATCTATTATACGGTTGGCAATGAGAAAATGCGCCGGAATGCCGAGTTTTTGGCATCATACGTAGAAAATCAGACGGGGATTAGATTGAACGTAAAGGAAGGTGATGAAGAACAGAAAGGTATCCTTCTGCAATTGGGCTTGGAGAAAGAGAATCCGGAAGCTTATTCCTTGGAAGTGAAACAGGGGCAAGTTGTGATTACAGCACCAACTGAGGCTGGTGTATTCTATGGTATTCAGACATTGCGTAAATCAATAGGTATAGCTGAGGGGGGAAGTATAGAATTACCTGCGGTAAGTATTACTGATGAACCCCGCTTTGGTTATCGAGGAATGATGTTGGATGTGAGCCGTCATTTCTTCTCTGTGGACGATGTGAAATGCTATATTGACATGCTGGCACTTCATAATATCAATCGTTTGCATTGGCATCTGTCTGACGACCAGGGTTGGCGAATAGAAATCAAGAAATATCCGAAACTGACCGAGATCGCTTCGCAACGTAAAGAAACGGTTATCGGGCGCAATAGTGGTAAGTATGACGGACAGCCTTATGGAGGATTCTATACCCAGGAACAGGCAAAGGAAATAATCGCTTATGCTGCTGAACGTTATATTACGGTGATACCTGAAATAGATCTGCCCGGGCACATGCAGGCTGCTCTGACTGCTTATCCTGAGCTGGGATGTACGGGTGGTCCGTACGAAGTATGGACGCAGTGGGGTGTTTCAGATAATGTGCTGTGTGCGGGCAACGATAAGACAATCGAATTTGTCAAGGACGTGTTGGCTGAAATCGTGGAAATATTCCCATCAGAATATATTCATGTGGGAGGCGACGAGTGTCCCAAAACGGTGTGGGCAAAGTGCCCAAAGTGTCAGGCACGTATCAAGGCTTTGGGTTTAAAGAGCGATAGTAAACACACTAAAGAAGAACGTTTGCAGAGTTTTGTTATTCATGAAGCCGAAGCGTTCCTTGCAACGAAAGGCCGGAAGATGATTGGTTGGGATGAAACCTTGGAAGGTGGACTTGCTCCGGGAGCTACTGTTATGTCATGGCGTGGTGAAGGCGGAGGTATCGAAGCAGCCAAACAAGGGCATGATGTAGTTATGACTCCGAATACATATCTTTATTTCGATTATTATCAGTCGAAAGACACAGATACCGAACCGTTGGCTATTGGAGGATATTTGCCTATGGAACGGGTGTATAGTTACGAACCTATGCCTAAGGCTTTGTCGCCCGAAGAACAGAAATATATTATTGGTGTACAGGCCAATTTGTGGACAGAGTATATCCCTGACCTGAAACAAATACAGTATATGGTTTTGCCTCGTATGGCAGCTTTGTGTGAAGTACAATGGAGTCAGCCCGATAAGAAAGATTATGAATCATTCCTGAAGCGGGTGAGTCGTCTGGTGGATATCTATCAAAAGAATGGATGGAATTATGCAACGCATATATTTGATGTACGGCTTGACTTGAGGCCAAATACAGAAACTGGTACGCTTGATGTTGTAGCTCAAACCATTGATGGTGCTCCTATTTACTATACGTTGGATGGTAGTGAACCAACTTCTTCATCACAGGAATATACAGGAGTGCTTAAAATAGATAAGCCCTGCACGCTTCGTACTGTTGCGATTCGTTCTTCTGGAAAATCGAAAGTGACAACCGATGAAATCACTTTCAGCAAGTCGTCTATGAAGCCGATAACCATGTTGCAACCCATCAACAAACAATATGAATTTACTGGAGCTACGGTATTGGTTGATGGCATGACGGGTAACATGAATTACAAAACCGGGCGTTGGATTGCTTTCTATAAGAATGACATGGAGGCTGTCATTGACTTGAAAGAGCCTATGGAAATTTCATCGATGACATTACATACTTGTGTAGAAAAGGGTGATTGGATCTTTGATACCCGCGGTATTACGGTATCTGTTTCGGATGACAACCAGACGTATAAGGAAGTGGCTTCGGAATCCTATCCTGCGATGAAGTCTGATGATCCCAATCAGATTTATACCCATAAGCTGGAATTTGCATCTGTAAAGACGCGTTATGTCAAGGTAAAAGCTCTGTCTGAACACGAAATTCCGTCATGGCATGGTGGCAAGGGTAATCCAGGTTTTTTGTTTGTAGATGAAATAGTTTTAGAGTAAGCATATATTCTCCTATATATAAAAGAAGGGGCGGCCTTGACGGGCTGTCCCTTCTTTTATTATTTGTATGGTTTTGAGTTTTATCTAATATTAGATATAATCTTCGCCCATCTTGATTTGTGCATCATTCACGTATTTACGGATGGCATGCTCTTCGTCCTTTTTGCAGATGAGCAGGACGTTGTCCGATTCTGCAATCAGGTAACCTTCCAATCCTTCCACTACCGCTAATTTGTTTTCGGGCAGGGCAATGATATTGTCTTGGCTGTTGTAGAGTTGGGAGTTACATTTCAGAGTTACATTCCGATGTTCGTCTTTGGGGGAGAGATCATAAAGGGATCCCCATGTTCCGAGATCCGACCAACCAAAGTCGCCTAATAATGATACGTAGACATTATCGGCTTTCTCCATGATGCCGAAATCAATGGATACGTTGGGGCAGGCTGGGAAATTCTCATCAATGAATTTTTTCTCCTCCGGCGTGCCGTAGACGTCTTTACCAGGTTCCAGTTTGGAAGCCAGTTCGGGCAGCAAGTCTTCCCCTGCTTTGATGATGGAATTCACGTTCCACATGAACAAGCCGGAGTTCCAATAGAATTCTCCGCTTTCCACAAATACTTTGGCCAGTTCCAGTTCGGGCTTTTCGGTGAATGTCTTCACCTTATAGAAGTTTTCCCCGGCTGCTTCGGCTATCTGGATGTATCCGTAGCCTGTTTCTGGTCGGTTGGGTTTAATTCCGAGAGTCAGGAGTTTGTTTTCTCCAGCTACGAAATCCAAGCCTTTCTCGATGGCAGTCAGGAATTCACTTTCCTTCAAGATCAGGTGGTCCGATGGTGCCACAACGATGTTGGCATTGGGATTGATGGCCCGTATGTGGTAGGAAGCCCATGCGATGCAGGGTGCTGTATTCCTGCGTGCAGGTTCCAAAAGGATTTGCTCGGCTTTCAGTTCGGGAAGTTGTTGCTGGACAAGGTCGGCATAGAGGGCGTTGGTAACAACGAAGATGTTCTCCGTCGGTATAATTTTTTTGAAGCGGTCGAAAGTTTGCTGCAGCAGCGAACGTCCGGTGCCGAAGAAATCGAGGAACTGTTTGGGCAGTGTTTTGCGGCTGAACGGCCAAAAGCGACTGCCAATTCCTCCTCCCATGATAACGCAGAAATTGTCTTTGTTTATTGCCATGATTGTTCTCATTAATTTTTTTGCTAAAGTACATTATATTTTTAAGAATAGGTAATGTTTGTCGGAGGTTTTCTGTTTTTTTCTTCTTTTTTTCGATAAAGTATTGCGAGTTCAAAAAAAAGCTGTATCTTTGCACCGCAATTGAGAAATCAATGTGATGCCCAGATGGCGGAATCGGTAGACGCGCTGGTCTCAAACACCAGTGGATTCACTTCCATCCCGGTTCGACCCCGGGTCTGGGTACAAGAAAAAGAGCCAAGTATTTGTAAATCAAATATTTAGCTCTTTTCTTTTTATAAGAATGTTCCCGATTTGTTCCCGCTCAGTTTCTAATTAAGTGTAATAGTCAAGACTTGTTCTGACATTTTCTATACTATCGGACAAAAAAAGTGTCCGATGCCATCTGCGAAGATACGCAACTATTCTCACTCTCACAACCTGGTGAGCCAATAACCAGCTCATCAGGTTGTATTTTCCCTGCATCCTGCAATTGATATCTCCTTGCCACCTCTATTCCTTCGAGGAAAGTCTGCATGGGTGTTTTCCCGAAACAGTATTTCCCGGAGTGCGTCCTTTGCGTGTTATAAGAGTTCATCCAAGTGTCAAGGTCTGCTTGCAGTTGTTCTATCGAGGTGTATATCTTCTTTCTGAAAGCGATGGCGTAGAATTCGTTCTGGACAGTCCTGTTGAAGCGTTCACAGATGCCGTTTGTCTGCGGGCTCTTGGCCTTGATTTTGGAATGGTCGATGTCCTCGATGGCCAGATACAGTTCGTATTCATGTGTTTCCCTGTTTCCGCAGTATTCGGTTCCCCTGTCCGTGAGCATCCTCATCAGTTTCAGGTCATGCTGCTCGAAGAACGGAACCACCCTGTCATTGAGCATGTCCGCCGCCACGAGCGCGTTCTTCCTGTCGTAAAGTTTGGCGAATCCGATTTTGGAATAGGTGTCGATGACCGTCTGCTGGTAAATGTGCCCCACGCCTTTGATATACCCTACATAATAGGTGTCCTGCGCCACCAGGAAGCCTGGATAATAAGTCTCTATTTCTCCGTGTGCCTGTTTCTCCGCCTTGGCTTTTTCCAGCGCGGCCACCTGGTTCTCGTCAAGCACGATGCCTTCCTGCTCCACCTTGGTCGAAAGTGCCTTCAGGCGTTTTTGGAAGGTCTCCATGTCATGCCTGAGCCAGATGGAGCGCACTCCTCCGGGAGATACGAGTATGCCTTTCTTGCGCAGCTCGTTGGATACGCGTACTTGTCCCAAAGCCGGGTTGTCTATGGCCATCTGCACTACAGCCTGCTCTATGCGCTCCTCCACGCGGTTCTTTATCACCGGCTTTTTACGGGAAATCTCCTGCAGGGCCAGTTCTCCGCCCTGCTCGTACAGTTCCTTGAAACGATAAAAACTGTCACGGCTGTATCCCATGATCTTGCAGGCTCGTGACACGTTTCCCAACTGTTGGGACAGCTCAAGCAGTCCCAGTTTGTTCTTGATGACTTTTTCTGATGTGGTCATAA
>ULVG01084342.1_pt1 | contig 52820 bp, 43 predicted proteins | sample 1959221 | NCBI WGS metagenome assembly ULVG01 (sample SAMEA4835780, study PRJEB28245) | human gut metagenome | biome: gut microbiome; material: fecal sample | place: Denmark | collected 2008
CTATGCTTTTCTTAAAAACGGCTGCAAATTACAAAAAAATTGCGAACCTCCAGCGTTTTCAGCTACAAATGTATTCTTTTTTTTGTTCTCGCATCGCATTCTTTCCCTATAATCTTTAAGAAAAACCCAAAATTAATAAACTTTAAAGTCTTTGCGACCTTATTTGAGCATTCCAAACACTTTTAACGCGCTTTCAGATGTCTGCTTCGCTACCTCGTCAGGCGTACATCGACAGGCCTCGGCGACCTTCAGCAAAACGTACTGCACATAGGCGCTCTCATTTCGACGTCCCCGATAGGGAACTGGGGTCAAATAAGGAGAGTCTGTCTCCAACAAAATACGATCCAAAGGAACGGACGACAACAACTCGGGCAGATGGGATTTCTTAAAAGTCACCACGCCATTCACACCTAAATAGAAGCCAGGAAACTCCAGGATACGCTGTGCTTCGTCAGCTGTACCCGTAAAGCTATGAAAGACTCCACGGAGATGGGTAGAGCGGTAATCTTCCATTATCTTATATATAGGCGCAAACGCTTCGCGGCAATGGATCACAACTGGCAAATCATAATCCAAAGCCCAATCCAACTGGCGGCGAAGCGCATCCTCCTGCTCTTTCTGAAAAGTCTGATCCCAATATAAATCCATACCGATCTCGCCAATGGCTACATACTTCCGGCCGGAAGCCAATTCACGAGCAACGACAGCCAGTTCATCTTCATAATCTTCGGCACGGACAGACGTCGGGTGAAGCCCAATCATCGGAAAGCAATATCCTTCATAGCGACGACACACATCCAACATAGGCTGGAGAGTCGTACTGTCAATATTAGGCATAAAAATATGACTGACACCAGCCTGGCGTGCCCGTTCCATCACTTCAGGCAAGTCGTCAGCAAATTCTTCCAAAAAAAGATGGGAATGTGTATCAATCATTGTCATCAGCATCCTCCTTCTATTTTCATTTTCTCACTGGTTCGATAATAATAAATCAATCCATACGAACGGCAGAGTTCGAGACGTTTTTCATTGGGAAGTATCTGTTCAAACTTCGCTTCCACCTGATTCCAGATATCCAAGATCAGTGCATCGGCTTCCTGACGCATGGCCGCCAATGCTTCCAAGGCACGAGCTGTAGCCAACTGGAAGCTTTTCTGCCTTTCGTAGCCTTCCAGAAAGATATCATAATGGACTTTCACCTTGGCAATGGTAGGGTTATAAATAGGAATGCCTCCTTGGGAAATACGACGGTTTTCTCCTTCGATGACCTTGCGTCCCCACTCTACCAAAGCCTGTTCGCTGGACAAATCGGGAAGGGAATTTTGGGCATCCAAGCCATAATATTCCTTATGGGAGAGACGTATCTCCGAGCGTATCACAGCCAAATTGAGCACCTGTATGAAATGAGAAAGATACAGGCGGGCCATTTTCACATGTGTCTGATGCTTTCTCCCGGCAGCGGCCTGCCTTTCAAAGCATTCCATATAGAAGATGTGAGCCGCCTCAAAGCGAGGCAGAAAATTTCTTGCAGCTCCAAGCACCTTGAAACTGAAAGGAATTCCGTACGGATTGTCATAGGCATCGGCTTTTTCGATCGCAGCTTTCAAAGCTCGAATACGTGCCTGATCCGTATTGGGTAATCTTCTATAGGGCATTCTGTCTTATCAATTTAGACGATTAAATCGCACCAACCTCACGACTCACGATGCACCAGGCCTTCCAGCAACGCCTGCAACTCATGCTTACGTTCTTCTGCCACTCCTACCTGCAAAAGGCTTTCTTCTGCCAGGCGGGTGTATTCGCAGATTTTCTGTTCGCACAAATCCTTGATACCAATCTCGTCATAAAGGTGCGTCACAGCTGCTATTTTTTCGGCCGGTACAAAATCATCGGCAGCCAACCACCGCTCCAACTCTTTCCGCTGGTCGTCAGATGCACGCTCGAGAGCTTGTATCAACATATAGGTTTTCTTATTGCACAAGATGTCGCCACCGATATTTTTGCCAAAGACTTTCGGATCGCCATAGACATCCAGCAAATCGTCCTTCAACTGAAAAGCCAAGCCCATATTGACACCATAATCATACAGACGGTCAGCATCTTCCTGCAAAGCTCCACCCAACAGGGCACCCAGCTTCAAACTGGCCGCAAGCAGAACAGAAGTCTTGAGCCGAATCATCTCCAGATACTCTGCTTCCGACACATTGTTGCGACTCTCAAATTCCATGTCGAACTGCTGTCCTTCACAGATCTCGAGCGCCGTCTGTCCGAACAAATCCATGACCGGTTTCAAGAGGTCGGCAGGACATCCTTCGGCCATATACCGATAGGCCAACACCAACATGGCATCACCCGAAAGAATGGCCGTATTTTCATTCCAAACCTTATGCACCGTCAGCTTGCCACGACGACGGTCTGCCTTGTCCATCAGGTCGTCGTGCAACAAGGTGTAATTGTGATACACCTCGATTCCCGTTGCCTGATTGAAGATTGTTTCTACATCTTCTTTATACAAATTGTAAGCCAACAGCATCAGCACGGGGCGTATGCGTTTTCCACCCAATGAAAGGACATAAGTCACTGGTTCATAAAGTCCTTCAGGACGACGAGTAAACTGAAGGCCGGCAATATGAGCATTGATTCTCTCAAGTAGTTCGGATGATTTAAACATAGCTAATCTCGGAAAGAAAAGAAATGGACAGGAACGAAAAGAGGCTGCACATACGGCAACCTCTTCCCTAATTATCAAACTATAAAATTACTGCAATCTGAACATTACAGGCACTGTGTATTTCACACGTACAGCCTTACCACGCTGCATACCCGGTTTCCACTTCGGCATGGAGTTGATCACGCGGAGAGCTTCCTTATCCAAGTAAGGGTCAACACCACGGATTACCTTGGCATCCACGATACTACCGTCGGCATTTACCACGAACTGCACTGTCACACGACCCTGCGTACCGTTTTCCTGTGCGATAGTCGGATACTTGATGTTCTTGCTCAGGTACTGCATCAAACCAGCCATACCACCATTGGGGAATTCAGGCATTTGTTCAACGACTTCGAAGATTTCCTGTTCCTCAACCTCTTCTTCTTCTACCGTAGGAGGCACGTAAGCGATTTCTACAGCCTGACCGGTTTCCTCAGAAGAAGCGATCTCAGTCGACTCGATATCCATATCGTCATCCACAATTGTCAAAGTTTCAACAATGGTGGGTGCTTCAGGAGGAGGCGGAGGAGTAGCCATTTCCGGTTGTTCCGTAATAGGAATTTCAATTTCCTCTTCAAACACAAGGTCGGCTACAGTCTGGCTCATGTCAATCTTCACATCACGTTCCGTCCATTCGAAGGCGACGAACATGACAGCAAGCACAGCCACATAACCGACGAGCAGCCAAGTCGATCTCTTATTCTCCAAGTCTGCTTTAGGCGATTTTTTAACTTCCATAATTTATATTTAATTTTAGTGTTTCTCATTTGGGGCAAATATAGCACTTTTCCCACGAAACGTCACACATGGATGTTTTTTTTTTCACATTCATCCCTGCATTTTCGTTTTTTTAATTGTTCAAAACGCTACTTTCGCTTTTATGCCACAAATGTAACGAGATATTTTAAAAATACCCTTATCTTTGGCATGTTTTTTTGAACAAAAAATGAAATGTTTTCGTTTTATGACGAAGGCCATTCCATTTGAACAGACAACCACCTTATTATATATAGGAAAAATGAGAAAGATAACTATCGCCATTGACGGATTTTCCTCCTGCGGAAAAAGCACCATGGCCAAAGACCTGGCCCGCGAGATCGGCTATATCTACATCGACAGCGGAGCCATGTATCGTGCCGTCACCCTGTACTGCATCGAAAACGGACTCCTGCACAACGGACAGATCGACGTAGAAAAACTTCGGAACGAAATAGATAACCTCCACATCACTTTCCGCCCCAATACGGAAACCAACCGTCCCGACACTTACCTGAACGGCATGAACGTAGAAAGCAAGATCCGCACCATGGAAGTATCCTCCCATGTCAGTCCTGTGGCAGCCCTCGACTTCGTACGCGAAGCCATGGTCAAGCAACAGCAGGAAATGGGACGAAAGAAAGGCATCGTGATGGATGGCCGCGACATAGGCACCACCGTCTTCCCCGACGCCGAGCTGAAGATATTCGTCACCGCCTCGCCCGAGATACGCGCCCAGCGCCGCTACGACGAGCTGAAGGCCAAAGGACAAGCCGTAGACTTTGACGAGATACTGGAGAACGTGAAGCAGCGCGACTACATCGACCAGCATCGCGAAGTGAGTCCCCTGCGCAAGGCCGACGACGCCCTGCTGCTGGACAACAGCCATCTGACCATCGAACAGCAAAAGGAATGGCTGGCCGAACAATTCGCACGCGTGGCCGGCAACTGACCACGTATTTTCCTCTAATCAGGAAAACACCGTTTTCCGAACAGGAAAGCAATGTTTTCCAACTCGTAAAACACCGTTTTATCGTATGGCAAAAGTAGAAATAGACGAAGGATCGGGCTTCTGCTTCGGAGTTGTCAACGCCATCAGCAAAGCCGAAGAAGAGCTGGCCAAAGGCGGCACGCTGTACTGCCTGGGCGACATTGTACACAACAGCCGTGAGGTGGAGCGTCTGAAGGAAATGGGACTCGTCACCATCAACCACGACGAATTCAACCGCCTGCACGACGCCAAGGTACTGCTTCGTGCCCATGGCGAACCACCCGAGACCTACGAGACGGCCCGCCAAAACCACATCGAAATCATCGACGCCACCTGCCCCGTTGTCCTCCGCCTGCAGAAACGCATCAAGCAGGAATATACCCAAAACACGGAAGAAGACAAGCAGATAGTGATCTATGGCAAGAACGGCCATGCCGAGGTACTGGGGCTCGTCGGGCAGACGGAAGGGAAGGCCATCGTCATCGAGAAACTGGAAGAAACCAAGTCGCTCGACCTGAGCCGCAGCATTCGCCTCTACTCGCAGACAACCAAGTCGCTCGACGAATTCCAACGCATCGTAGAGTATATCAAAGAGCACATCTCGCCCGACGCAACCTTCGAATACTACGACACCATCTGCCGTCAGGTGGCCAACCGCATTCCTAACATCCGCAAGTTTGCCGCCTCGCACGACCTGATATTCTTCGTCAGCGGCAAGAAGAGCTCCAACGGCAAGATGCTGTTCAGCGAATGCCAGAAGGTGAACTCCAACTCTCACCTGATAGACAGCCCTGAAGAAATAGACACTTCCCTGCTGGCAAAAGCCTCCTCCATCGGCATTTGTGGAGCTACCTCCACCCCTAAATGGCTGATGGAAAAAATCTCTGCAACGATTGAAGAGAAACTTCAAACTTCGGCAAATTAACGAAAATTATTACAGCTACCCTAAGCTTTTTCGTATCTTTGCAACGTCATTTATTAACTAAAAAAGATTGTTATGGGAATAGTTAAGTGCATCGGCATCCTGACCTCCGGAGGAGACGCTCCGGGTATGAACGCTGCCATCCGTGCGGTGACACGCGCAGCCATCTACAACGGACTTCAAGTGAAAGGTATATATAGAGGATACAAAGGTCTGGTGACCGGCGAAATCAAAGAATTCAAGAGCCAGAATGTAAGTAACATCATCCAGCTGGGAGGAACCATCCTGAAAACAGCACGTTGCAAGGAATTCACCACTCCTGAAGGCCGTCAGCAAGCCTACGACAACATGAAAAAGGAAGGCATCGACGCCCTCGTAGTCATCGGCGGTGACGGTTCGCTGACAGGCGCCCGCATCTTCGCACAAGAGTTCGACGTGCCCTGCATCGGCCTGCCTGGCACCATCGACAACGACCTCTATGGTACGGATACCACCATCGGATACGATACGGCTCTGAACACCATCCTTGACGCCGTCGACAAGATCCGCGACACGGCTACATCACACGAGCGCCTGTTCTTCGTCGAAGTCATGGGACGCGACGCAGGTTTCCTGGCCTTGAACGGTGCCATTGCATCGGGTGCCGAAGCAGCCATCATCCCCGAATTCAGTACGGAAGTCGACCAGTTGGAAGAGTTCATCAAGAACGGTTTCCGCAAGTCAAAGAACAGCAGTATCGTCCTCGTTGCCGAAAGCGAACTGACGGGAGGTGCCATGCACTATGCTGAACGTGTAAAGAATGAATATCCACAATACGATGTACGCGTTACCATCCTCGGCCACTTGCAACGTGGCGGAAGCCCCACGGCTCACGACCGTATCCTGGCCAGCCGACTGGGTGCCGCCGCTATTGACGCCATTATGGAAGGACAACGCAATGTAATGATCGGTATCGAACATGACGAAGTCGTTTATGTTCCCTTCACCAAGGCTATCAAAAATGACAAGCCCATCAAGAAAGAGCTAGTCAATGTATTGCGGGCACTGTCTATCTAAGAAAAAACAATAGAAAAATTTAAGTATTTCCAACTAAAAGGCCAGACATCTCAATATGAAATGTCTGGCCTTTCATTTGATGCGATCTACATTCTCTTTCCAAAACTAAAGCCATTTCTTTACAAGCAGTTCCGTCCGTTCCCACAACTCTTTAGCCTGCTTGTGATGAGTGAATCGTTCTGAAAGTTGTTTAGGATGACAACTGACATTCAATGTTCCTGTACGTTCCCCAGCATCCTTATCCAACAAAAGACTGACCGCCGTAGCTGCTCCTTTGCGTGGCGTACGAATAAAAGGACGGAAAAGAATATCCGTCAAAGGATCGAACCACATATGCATAGTAATGATATCCGTTGAAACAATACCTGGATCAGCCGCATTAACCACAATCCCCTTGTCTTTCACACGTTCAGCAAGCTCAAGTGTAAACAAGGTCAACGCCAGTTTAGTATTACTATAAATAGGAATACGCCAAAAACTGCCTTTCTTGCCTCTCAAGAAGAAATCTGGAAAATCCAACCGTCCAATGGCATAAGTACATGAAACCATATTGACCACGCGGGTTCCCTCTCCCATCAGCGGAAGTAATTTCCGCGTCAACAAATAAGGTCCGACATAATTGACACTGACCGTACGCTCCAATCCGTCTACTGTTATGCGACGTTCCGTTTCCATTGTGCCGGCATTGTTCATCAACAACGATACACGTTCGCCCCGCCCCAACAGGTAATCGGCAAAAGCAGCTACCGTGTCCAACGAAGCAAGATCAATTCTTCGCACCTCAATGTCTGTATTACCCGTTTCTTTGATCAGCTTTTGTCTTTTCTCTTCTGCCTTCTTCGGATCATAGCATGCCATCAGTATACGATAGCCAGCCAAGGCGACAGCACGGGTTATTTCCGTTCCCATACCGCCATCGGCACCTGTTATTATAGCCAATTTCTTTTCCATCGCTATCCTCGACTTTCTATTCGTTCGATTTCTTTTTTCAAACAAAGTGGAAGCTCTTCCTTCAGACGCTGATGACAAGCCATATCGATAGAATACATACGAGCAATGCAATAATTACTATGTTTACAAGAACTGCGTGCATGCTCTTCCTCACGCATGCGATTGACAAAGCCAGGTTCATTGAGCAGAGCGCGTCCCATCTGTACGGCCTCGAAACCATGATCCAACACTTCGTCAATCTTTTGTCGGGCCACCAATCCGCCTACATAGACCAAAGGCATATCGAGCGCAGCCCTGAATTTCAAAGCATCTTCCAGAAAATAAGCTTCTTTGAAAGGAACAATAGGTATCATCCACTTACCCACCATGCGTACTCCGTACTTCAACCACCAGCAGGTCATATAGTGAGTCATGGTACGGATAGGCATCTCGCCGCGCATCACATACATCGGTGCCTTGCTGACAAATCCTCCACTCAGCACCAAGGCATGTGCTCCCGATTGTTGTAACCTGTGAGCCACCTGCAAAGATTCATCAATCTCCATTCCTCCACGAAAGCCGTCGCGCATGTTCATCTTCACCAATACAGCCATGTCGTTGCCAGCCGCCTTCATCACTTCGTCCATCACCATATCCATAAAGCGCATACGATTTTCCAACGAACCTCCGAACTCGTCCTTTCGATGATTGGTAGAAGGAGAAAGGAACTGACTGATAAGATAGCCATGCCCCGCATGAATTTCTACCGCATCAAATCCTGCTTCACGAGCCAGATTAACCGAACGACCATAGGCACGCGCCATCTCGGGTAATTCATCTGCCCGAAGGCCGCGAACAAATGTAGGAGAATACAAATTGAATCCTGTACTGGCCCCCACGGGCAAGCAACCGCAGATACTTTTATGGGACATGTTGCCACAGTGCCCCAATTGGATACTGGCGGCAGCTCCCTCAGCATGGATAGCATCTGTCAAGCGACGGAGTCCAGGGATAATCTCCGGCCGCATCCACAACTGGCGGTCGAATGAAAGGCCGCTACGAGTCACAGCCGCATAGGCAATGGTTGTCATGCCTACCCCGCCGGCTGCAACTGAACGATGATAATCGAGCAACTGCTCTGAAGGTTTATTGCCAGGACACATGCTCTCAAAGGCCGCTGAGCGGATCGTACGATTACGTAGTGTCAGCGGTCCCAAGGTAACTGGAGTAAATAATTTCGAACTCATAATCTATCTAATTTTAGAAAAGGATGTTTTAAGAAGACGATCACAGTCTTTTAAGACCAGGAAAAGCATCCTTTTTCTTTTTTTCTAGCCATCAATATATATAAGGTATAATCCGTTTTCTACGCCCCACGGCTTCGTTGCCAAACTCTTCGCGATAATGCTTGTGTATGGCGTCAGCTCGAGGCACTAGATTGGCCGCTGTCCACCAAACAAATACCCACGCTGCAGGTGAAGCGGTCAACAAGGCGAACCCCGTCCACTCCACCAGCTCTCCAAAGTAATTGGCAGACGTGACATAACGGTACATTCCCTTGCCTGGCAGATAATGCCGATTGTCACCCGGCTTGCGCAGATGACGAATGACATGATCGGAATGCAGATTGACCCCCATACCAACGAAAAACAGCACCAATCCTATAATAGAAAGCGGACGCATCAACCAAGTCCATCCTTCGGCATATCCTTCGGGCGCATACCAAAATATTCCACCAGCCTGCATCAATCCGTTCAACACATTGAATACAATGCCCATTGCCATGATAGCTACCGGCATACGACTACGCCCCTTCATCAAGAGTGGAAAGACAAACGAACGTTGCAAATAATGCAATTCAAACAGAAGCAAAAACAAAAATTGTGGCGCAGAGAATCCAACCCCACTTATCATCCACAAACCCAACATCACGAAAAAGACTGGTGCCTCCATCAGCACCCAAGCCACTTTGTTGGATATAGACCATCCCCACGAAGCGGTACGAAACATGCCGTAACCAGCTTTTACAAAATAGAGGGCTATGAAAACGAGCAAAGCCACACTGCTCATCACCCATAAAAAGAGATGAAATTGATGCAAAGACATAAGTATTCTATATTTAAGACGCACAAATATAACGAAAAAAATATTGCGACGCCCTCCTTTTATTTTATCTTTGCACTATTAAAACGGCAACTGTTCAATAAACAATTTTATTGATAAAAAACTGTTCCATTTTTAATATTTTCTTATTGAAACAGGCAGACATGACAAGTTATATCCTTCTCGAAAACATCCGCTTTTTTGCTTACCATGGCGTAGCTCCCCAAGAAACGACTGTAGGCAATGAGTTCGTCGTATCGCTACGACTGAAAACAGACATTGCACGTGCAATGGAAAGTGACGACGTGGCCGATACCGTCAACTATGCTGAAATCCACCAAGCCGTAAAAGAAGAAATGGATATTCCTTCCAAACTACTTGAACATGTCGCAGGACGCATTGTCCGCCGTCTGTTCAACGATTTTCCAACGATCGAACGCATTGACCTGAAACTATCCAAACGCAATCCACCCATGGGAGCCGATATTGAAACAGCAGGAGTGGAGGTACATATAGAAAGACAGACTTTACAGGCCTGAAAAACGTTTTTTCCCCTTCAGATAATAACGTATCAGAATACTGTAACGTGTACGCTCGGGTATCACCGATGTGCAGGCCTTCTTTTCGTTCTCCTCGCGCGACAGACGGAACGAGGGACGAAGCCGACAATACTCCCGACGAGCCCGCCAAACGGCACAGGCATTGTCCCACTGACCTTTCAGCAGGAATACAAAAGCTGCCACCTGGTCGAGCAACCAACGAACACGCATCACTTTGCCTAATTCTTCGGCAGGCAGGTTCTTGTAAAGCATCAACAAATTGTTACGGAAATTCAGAAATGTCTTGCGGGGATTTTCTTTCTTCAACGTAGCACCACCCACGTGATAAACTACACTTTGGGGGATACATACTAACTGCCGCCCGCGGGCACGAAGACGCCAACATAAATCAATCTCCTCCATGTGCGCGAAGAAGCGACCATCCAATCCACCCGCTTCCCAATAATCCTTCAAACGAATGAACAAAGCAGCACCTGTGGCCCAAAAGACAGGAACAACCGCATCATATTGTCCCTCGTCCTTTTCAACAACACTCATAATGCGTCCGCGACAGAAAGGATAACCATAGCAATCGATGAAACCGCCGGCAGCACCTGCATACTCGAAAGCGCTCTTGTCATGCCAGCTCAGCAATTTGGGTTGGCAAGCGGCTACTTCCGAGTGAGCATCCATATAGGCCAGAAGCGGCTGCAACCAATGAGCCGTCACCTCCACATCCGAATTGAGCAGCGCTACATATTCCGCTGCTACCTGCTTCAAGGCTTCATTATAGCCGTCGGCAAAACCCCAGTTCTTTTCCAGCTGAATAAGACGCACTGAAGGAAATTCTTTCCGGACAAGCTGAACCGAAGCATCTGTAGACCCATTGTCTGCGACATATACGACGGCCCCATCCGCTTCGGAATGGGCCACGACCGAAGGCAAGAAAGAACGAAGCATCTCGCATCCGTTCCAGTTTAATATGACGACTGCTACCTTTTCCATATCTTCTACCGTTCTCTTCTATAGCTTATTCCAAGGGCAAACCCTTCAAAGCGGTCCCCTCCTCGTTCCATTCGTCCAATCGAAGAGTCACCACACAATTGTCGAGTGCATCGTTATGGGGCACTTCCACCCGTATGTAATTAGGCGTAAAGCCATGCATAGGTGTACCAGGCTTGGATTTTTCCAACAACACAGGCAAGGTCTGTCCGATATGTTTCTCGTAGAAAGCCTTGGTTTTCAGATCAGACAGTTCCAGCAATCGCTGGCTACGGCGATGCTTTTCTTCTGGCGACACAACGTGATCTATCTTCAACGCCTGCGTACCCGGCCGTTCGGAATAACTGAACACATGCAACTGTGTGACATCCAATCCTTCTATAAAGCGATATGCCTCCTCGAAATATTCTTCCGTTTCGCCACGCGTTCCCACAATGACGTCCACACCGATAAAGGCATCGGGCATTACCTCCTTGATTTTATGCACTTTGGAAGCAAACAGAGCTGTATCATACCGACGACGCATCAGCTTCAACACCTCATCCGAACCCGATTGCAACGGGATATGGAAATGAGGCATAAACCGCTTGGAATGTGATACGAAGTCGATAATTTCATCGGTCAGCAGATTGGGCTCGATAGACGAAATGCGGTAACGTTCAATACCTTCTACCTCGTCCAGCGCCTTCACCAGGTCGAAGAAAGTTTCACCTGTCGATTTGCCGAAGTCGCCTATATTGACTCCCGTCAATACGATTTCTTTTCCACCTTCGGCCGCTGCCTGCCGGGCCTGTTCAACCAACGAAGCAATGCTACCGTTACGACTACGACCGCGAGCGAAGGGAATGGTACAATAGGAACAGTAGTAATCGCAACCGTCCTGCACTTTCAGGAAGAAACGCGTGCGGTCGCCACGCGAACACGACGGGGCAAACGAACGGATGTCCTTCAAAGCCGACGTAAAGGCTTCACCTGTTTCATGCTTCTGGAGGTTGCCCAAGTATTGCAGCAAATCTTTTTTCTGCTCAGCACCCAAAACCACATCTACGCCTTCGATATGGGCCACAGTATCCGGCTTCAGCTGTGCATAACATCCCGTCACTACCACAAAGGCACCCGGATGTTGCTTCACCAGCCGATGAATGGCCTGACGGCACTTTTTGTCAGCCACTTCGGTCACCGAACAGGTATTTACTACGCAAATATCAGCCTTTTCTCCCCGTCTGGCCGTACGTACTCCGGCTTCCTTCAACATCTTGCCGATAGTGGACGTTTCCGAAAAGTTCAGCTTGCAGCCCAACGTATAATAGACAGCTGTCTTATTCTGAAATATATTGGTATCAATCATAATTTGCTCACATAACTTTTAATGCGGATGCAAAGTTACACATTATTATTCTATATTCCATTATTTCCTCACAGACATAGGGCATTCAGAGACAGGCTTCGAAAAAAAATATAAAAAAAGTTGGGGTTTCGAGAACAACATATCCAAAAAGTCCCTACCTTTGCGGCGTTTTAATAAAGCAATTGATTGTATTACGTTTTTTAAAGTAAAAAGAAAATGAAAAAATTAGTTTTGATGGCAGCAGCTATCGTAGCAGTATCTTTCGCATCTTGTGGTAACAAAGCAGCTAACGCTGAACAAGCAGCAGCTGATTCTATCCGTATCGCTGACTCTATCGCAGCTGTTGAAGCAGCCGCAGCTGAGGCAGCAGCTCAGGCAGCTGATACTGTAGTAGCTGACAGCGCTGTTGTAGCTGAATAATTTCAGTACAACAACACAGAGAGAATTGAAAGTCTGACGTGCGAAAGCACACCAGACTTTTTTTATGCCCGTACGGTTCGTATCCTCCTCTTTATATCAACGCAGATTTCCACACCATACGACATGGGGCCTCCATGAAGTGCAGGATGAGGGTCTAACGAAGTGCTTCCTCATCCTCTCACGAAGCACTGCATGAGAAGGTGAGGAAGCACTGTGTCAGAACCCAACGAAGCACTGTGTCAGGAAGAGCGTTTACAGGCCCTTCACTGTCTGCATCAGCTGTTCGCCCAGGCCGATGGTATAGCCTTGCGAAACGAACACCACGCGGTTGAACGTGTCGGCTATCACAAATACCGGCAGCATATCTTTATGCTTTAACTTCATATTCTCTATAATCTGGGCAGCAATGCCGTGGCTGTCGATACCGTAGACAATGGTAGACGGCAGGCCCGGGAAATCCTGCGGACGGAACTTGGCATACTTTTCTTCATCGGGGAAGAGCAGCACCATCTTGCGTCCCCACTTCTCCAGTTCCTTATTCAGTTTGGCAATGTCTTTCAGAGCGTGATTGGTGGGTTCCTGTCCTACTCCCAGTACACCAACCACAAAGTAACCGCGACCACAGGCTGTCAGTACACTGATGGGATCACTGACCCCCGCACCGTCTGTGATGGGTGTAAAGAGCGATTCGGAATTGAAGTTACCTATCACCTGTATCTGGTCCTTACTTTCGCGCATGTTCAAAGCAGTAGTCTGCGTTTTGCCTGCCTCGACATTGAAGCCGCTCATGTGCACCAACACGCCGCCACTGGCCAGACGCGTACCGCTTACCATGACATAATAGCCGGCCGGCATCTGCAAGGGAGTACGCAGCAAAGTGTTCCATGAAGCACCGTTTTCATCATAGCTTTGCAGGCGAAGTACACCGTTCTCGCAACGTGACAGGGTGAAATGGCTGTAGTATTTAGGATCGTCGATGAACTTAGTGGGCTGGAACGTTGCCACCAGGCTACCCGAAGGCGATACCGTCTGTGTGCCGCCCATATTGAAGTCCACATGATAAAGTTTTCCGTTCTTCAGATTCGGATGATTGGCCAAGTCCAAATAACATACAGCTCCGGTCACTTCGTCAATCCAGGCGGGAATGCCCAAGCTGCGGGCCACGGCCACAAAGAAGATGTCGCGCGAATAGGTGTCGGCCATGCGGGCGTTCCATACGCCTTCGGGCGACATGGGGATACGTTGCGAATTCAAGGTATCGTTCAGGGCGATATTCTCACGGCACCAATCCACCAGCTTCTGCGGATGATACAGATAATCCTCAGCCGTCTGCTCATCAATGACTTGCTGGAAGAAAGACTTATAGGCTGTCAGTTCTTCTGTCGCAATGCGCGGGTTCAGCAACGCCGGCACACTCTGCTCGCAAGGCACAACCGCCGTATGCAACAAATGATCTTTCAGAATGGTAAAACGGACATCGCGCAAGTCTTTGGCAGACACGGCCCCCAGCAGCTCGACGGCCCGGCCGCCCTGTCCCTGCTCCAAGGCAAAGACAACAAAGGCTTTGATGACAGCATGATTACCACGCGAAGCCACCAGGAAATCGGCCACACGCTGCTGCTCTGCTTCGTTCAGTCCCTTCTGGGAAGAAGCCCAGGCATGCGCTGCCTCGGGCGTCATCATTGTAGCCACATAGGCGTTGCGGATGGAGTCTTCTGCGGCCATGCGACGGTCGTTCTCGGCACGCTGTTCGGGCGTAACGGCGGGCAGATTGGCCGACTCAACGGGCGGAACGATGTCCAAATCCAATTCGAACGGGTCACCATCGCGACGGTCGAGCTTCACGGTCAAGGCGTCCTGCTTACCAAACGAAAGCTTCTGGAAACCGAAGCGTCCGTTTTTCGACGCCCACACCAGCATGTCGCCTTTGCCGGCCGTGAGCGAGGCCTGCCCCGATGCATCGGTCTGCTTGCGGGCCACGGTATAGAACTCGGCGTAGTTATAAAGCTTGAACTCCACTAACGCTCCGCTAACGGGCTGTCCGGCCTCGTCGGTCACGGTCACCGTGGCCTGGGCGGTGGGAGCATAGTTGTCGATAACGTTGATTTCGGTATAGTTGGGTGTGACGGACATCACTTCTTCCGGTCCTTCGTAACGGCCGAAGACCTTGGTGTGCATCAGCATGCCGCGGCTGGCAGGCGCGTTGAACCAGCCCAAGTTAAGCACCGGCTCAGGCTCACAGGCACCGAGGAAGTACCATTTGCCGTCAGCCCAGGCTTCCACCCAGGCATGATTGTCGTCGGTATGTGCCCAACGGGGAGTATAGACCTGGCGCGCGGGAATGCCCACTGAGCGCAGGGCAGCCACCAGGAAGGTAGACTCCTCGCCGCAGCGTCCGTAAGCGGTGCGGACTGTGGCCAGCGGCGAACTGGTGCGTGCGTCGCTGGGTTGGTAGACGGCCTTCTCATGGCACCAATGGTTCACCTCCAGAATGGCATTACGCATGGAGAGGTGTTGCACGCGCGGCTTCAGTTCTTCGTAGAACACCACGCGGGCACTGTCCAGAGGCTCGTTGTTCACCCGCACAGGGAGAACAAAGTGGCGGAACAGTTCTTCGGAAACCATCCGCCCCCAAGGCATCTCTTCGGAAGCACGGTGGGCCGCCTGTACATTCATCAGGTGGAAACCGCCGGAGTAGTCCGTGATGTCGGCTAGCGGCATGTAGGCGTAGAGAAACTCCAGCGCCTCGCGCTCGTAGAGCGTCAGGTCAGTATCGAAGATGGCGAACAGGTTGCCCTTGGACATGACGACCTGCTTCTGCTGGAAGTCCTGCTCCACACGGGCACGATAGGTTGAATCACTGATAAAATGGGCATGTTTGCTACTGCACGAGGCAAACAGGCATGTCAGCCAGACCAGGCTGAAGATGTAGACGATGTATTTCATAAATGAGAGGTTGTTATGCTGACAAATGTACAATAAGTTTTCCATTCTACCAACTCGCAACTCCCGAATGTACTGACAAAACGAATCAAAAAAATTGCCGATATTCATCAGCCATTTACCGTCTACTTTCACCAGCTTCTGGCGACCTTCTCCTCTCTACCCCTACCCCGTGCCGCGCGGGCTTACCGCAGCCGAACAACCATAGTCGTATCATTCTGAAAGCAGAAGCGACACTTTTCGTAGGCCGGAGGCCCCATCACCCCTTCGGCATCGTTGCTGAAGGCGTATTTCTCTGTCGGAATGCCGAAAGCCGCCGTATCCAGTTGTCCGTTACCATTCGTGTCCAGGAAGAGTGAAAAGGCGTACTCGCCCGCCGGAAGTCCGCGGCAAGGGATGACGAGCATGGTGTCGGTCACCGCCACACGGAAGCCCGTCAAGGGTTTCTTCAAGAAATCGGCCTCGGAGACATAGAAGGCAACGTAGAGTTGCCCCTTCGGCTTCTGGATATCGTTCACACGGAGGGTCAGCGTTTGCGCATGGAGCGCACTGGCAAGGCCTTGGAGGGCCAGCAATACAAGTAAAATCAAGTTTTTCATACGTTTTGTATTTTTAAATTCGTAAATAAAGACAAGTTTCGATCTCTGGCGCCACCTCCGGTAGCGAAGGTCTCGGAAAGGCTGCTGAGGTACCTCAGCGGACTAAAAGTTAGAAACGTCGTAGGCCGCATGGCGCCCCAGCGTCACGAAGACGCCGATATAGAAGAAGCGGTCGGCGGCAGCCAGCACAGGCCGCCCGTCCACGCGCCCGAACTCGTTGCGACGCCCCAGTACGTTGGTGGCCGAGGCGTGGACAATGACCTTCTTCGAGGGCAGGAAGGTCAAGCCCACGTCGAGGCTGTTGTAGGGCTTCACCTCGTCGTTCATCAGACCGGGCCGTTCAGGGTTGTGCCACGGGCGCCCGCTACTGAAACGGTCAGTCAAGCTCAGGACAGTGCGCAGGCGGGGAAGCGACCACTTGACAACGACGGAGGCATTGTGGCGCGTGGCATATTGGGGGACGGTCAGCTCAGAATCGCGACCTGTCCGACGGCGAGGCAGGTTGTAGGTATAGGACAGACGGTATTCAAGGTTCTTGATCGACGTGCGGTCGGACAGGAAGAGGTCGATACCCTTGCTGTAGCCGTAGCCACCGGAAGTCAGCAACAACGGCGCCTCTCCACCGCCCGTCCACAGGGACAGGTGACTGTATTTCTTATAATAGACCTCCACCTTGGCCAGGCGGCCACCCCGACCGTACTGTACGCCCGCGTTATACTGCCAGCATACTTCGGGCTTCAATCCCGTCTGCCTCAGCAGCAGGCTGTCTGCCGCCGGCTGGGTGTATCGCCCTGCCACGGCTGTCAGCACGACGTCGCCCTGAAACCAGTTCAGTGCCAGTCGTGGCGACACTTCCGTCGCTCCGCTCAGCCCGTGATACTCGGCCCGCACGGAGCCCTCCACCTTAAGCCGCTCCAGCGGGAAACAGGTTGCAGACAGGAAGACAGCACCCAGCGAAGGCGACACGCGCCCCTCCGCCTCACCGACGGAAGCCGGAAAACGGTAGCTCATGGCATAACTGCGGACAAACGCCTCCACCCCGCCGTCCAGACGGAAGAGCGGGGACAGACGCCGCCCCAACTTGGCCTTCAGATGGAGTTCTTGCTGGCGTTGCAGCCAAGCGTCACCTTCGGCGGCAGCATTGTCTACCATCTGGCGGTTGTACGACCAAGCCGCACCCGCAAACCACTCCCAACCGGCACCGGACACGCGGCGCAGCGTGGCGTTCAGGTAGACGTTGTCCTCGCCCAAGCCGAACAGGCGGCGGTCATCACCCTCGTAGGTGGCAAAGTCCGTCCGATCGTACTGGGCATACAACTTGGCCACGGTCAATGCATCGGGTGTAAAGCGCAGCTGCGTGGCTCCCGACAGCAGCTGATAGGGACGGCCGAAGTCCTTCCGACCGGGGTAAATCCGATTGTGCAACGCCATGTTCTGATAGTTCAGATCTACGGAAGCCGATCCTTTGCCGAACGTGCGCGTTCCTCCCCCGCCCGCCCCTACAATGGAAGCATTCAGCCCAAGCTTATCCACCGTGCTATAATCCTTCGTCTCCAACGGCAGAACGGCCGAGAGTGCCCCACCATACTCCAGTGGTGCGCCGCCCGAAGCCAAGTTTACCCCGCTGAACAGGAAGGTGGAGTAACGGCTACGGGCCGAGGCACCGATGCCCACCGAAGTGTAGGGCACCAGTACGTGCATGCCGTCGATGTAGGTCTGCGTCTCTCGGTCGTCGCCTCCGCGCACCAGCAGGCGGCCCGTCTCACCCTGCACCTGGGTGCCCGGCAGGGTCTGGAGTGCTCGGTAGAGGTCACCATTCGCTCCGCCTACCGTAACCAGTTCCACGGGATGCAGGTCGCTCCACCGGCTATTGGCCGCCGGCGTGCGCCGACGCTTCACCACCACTTCGTCCAGCCCCACGCTGTCCGTCATCGTCACGTCGTCCAAGGTCAGGCAGATGGTATCGGTCACGGCAATCTGCGCGTCAGCATCCGGGGCGACTGCTCCAGTCAATACCATCAGAATAAGGAATAACCGTTTCATTGTTTTGCTTTTCTTTTCGTTTACCGAAAGCGAAATTACAAGCAAGCGGACAGACAAAAAAATATCCGGGACAGACAACCCGGATATGTGACCAATTGCATCCACAAGGGATGAATAACAAAGGTCTGGGACAAACGGCAAGCTTACTCGCTGCCCTCCAAAGCTCTTTTTACACGGACGGCATAGCTCCGCGAAACGGGTATTTCCGTCCCGCATTCCTCCAGATGGAGCCGATAGCCCTGCGCATTACCTGACACCTGCGCCACTCGATGCAGGTTAACGAGATAGGCGCGGTGACACCTTATTATATACGAGTAATCCAAAAACGCATCCTCCGCCTGCTTCAGCGTCAGGCGCAGCAGCTTCACCGCGGGCTTGCCGTTATCGGCATCCAAGTAGTGCAGCCGTACATAGTTACCTTCCGACTCCGCATAGAGCAGCCGGACGGGGTCGAGCGCCAGACTCTCTTTCGTCCCTCCTTCCAACAAGACTTCTTCACGGGCTTCCGCCGACCGAGGTTCCGATACTACTTCCGCCTGTACCCTTTCTGCCAGACGGGCGTTCATCGCCACCGCCTCCTGAAGGTTGTGGCTCAGTTGCAGGTTGCGATTCCACATCACGAACAGCACAATGGGAAACGGCCCGATCACCACCATCCACAACAGGCAGACGGCCAGCAAACGCAAGTTCAGCTCCAGGCCGAATACCCCTGCCGTATAGCACCAGTTGCCCAACGTAATCAGTACACACAGCAGCAGTGTGGAAAGTATCTCCTTGCCCACCGTCCACCGTTCTTCCCGATACCACGCAGGAAACAGGGCTGGAAGCATATAAACCGCCACCGCCAGCATAGCCGACGACACCACCGCATAGCCCGCCAATACAAGCAGCTTGTTCCCTTCCATCCGCGAGATGCCGAAAGGCTGGAGAACATAAAGAATGAAGAACACCAGCAGCGAAGGCAACACCACCGTTTTCCAACGCGCCCTCAACTCAGGATAGGGACTGCGCAGCAACACCACCAGCTTATCGAATAGAATTTTCATATCACTTTCCAAAAGGATTTCCACGCAAAGATAGTCATATTTTTGTAATATCCAGATGGCAAAACGGAGTGTTTTGACGCAAATTCAGGAAGAAACAACAAGATTTTTATGTTATAGAACATATTTTTCGCGAACAATTCGTATCTTTGCAGTGTTATTAGAAGAGAAAACAAGAAAAGATGTACAAACCGCTTTCCGAAACGCGGAAGGCACAAAACCAAGACGATTATGAAAAAAAACGTAAATGAAATCATGATGTTACAGTACCGTATCAAACGCTATCAAGCAATGGGAAACGGTGCCATGTGCCAAGCCTTGAATGGCAAACTTCAGAAACTGCTTGCACAGCAAGCTTGACTTAGTAAACAACCCTTTAAACAATATGAAAAGAAAGAGAGCGCATCCTTAGTGGATGCACTCTCTTTTGTCTTTTTAATACTTCCTATCCCTTCAAGCCTCCACAATATCTTTGCCAAAAGGCATCAACGCCACGGCTGCCAGCTTGAAGTGCTGCAGGCCGAAAGGTATACCTATAACGGTAATACAAAGGATGGCTCCGAAAATCAGATGTGAGAGGCAGATCCAGATACCGCCCAGCAAAATCCACACCACATTCATCAGTATGTACAGACAACCGTCCGAACGGCTACCGCTACGCACTTCCTTGCCGAAAGGCCACAAGGCCAACGAAGCCATCTTCAGCGTCTGTATGCCGAAAGGAATACCCACAATGGTCACCATCAACAGCAGACTGGCTACCACATATTCGATTGCCGTCAGAATTCCTCCGAACAGCAACCACAAAACGTTCATCAAACAACCCATATCTTTTTATTTTTCCAATATAACAATGATCATTCTGTCTCAAACTTATCTTTCACTGCTTGCGAAACGTGACTTCTTTAACCGCCCGCAAGCGATAAGTACGTGAAGAACCAGCCTTAGAAATAGTACCATCACCCCAGACATACGTTTTCTCACCATCTTCACAAAGATAACGGACAGGCGTATCCTTTGTACCCGGTTCATAGCCTGTCTCTAAAATATCCAATCCTTTATCAGACAGCAACTTGTTAGTCTGCGACAAGTGAGTTCCACCGATAGCATTTCGCATAGCCTTCGCCTCATCGGACGTCGGAAAGCGCCATCCGCTAAGATTACCTTCCGTATAGGCGTTAACAAGGCCGGCTGCCTCGCTTGGATTTTCCGTATTCAAGGCAGAAGGAACATCCGTCCATTCTTTCGTACTCAACAAAAGCAAAGTAGCGCCGCCATTGTCGTCGAGAGTAGAAAGCGCTACCAGATGACCGTCCCACAATGTACCGGAGTCAGGAATATCCGTCCCACTGATTTCAGTATCATCCTCACCATCACCCTCATTACCGCCGCCTGTCGTGCTGCCGAAGTCAAAATGAATGTTACGCACATCCTTCCAATCTTCAGCCGTAATCTCGCCCGACAGATTGAAGCCTGCAGAGAAAGTCCCTTCCAGTTCATAAGGAGTATTGGCAACCAGCGGCTCGGACAAGGTATAACCATAGGTAGAAACAGCCCCTTTGCTATCGGTCAAGGCAATGGAAAGCGACACCCTGGCACGATCGGCCGAAGGAAAAACATACAAGACAGGAGATGTCCACACCCCTCTACCCGCATCGCTACAAGCAGTCGTCAACGAGGTGCTCCCACCGTAAGTACCGTCCATGGCAAGCGAAGCATACACAGGCCCGACAGTGACATGCACCGCTTTTGTATCATCGGGGATGGCATGCAGTTCGATTTCCAAACGGATCACGGCTGCCGTCAGCGTGATGCTGGTCGAAGCATCTCCGTCTACACGTACCTTGGCCATGCCACACATCAGGGCTCCTTCAGCCATCTGCTGACTTGAAAATGTCACAACATCCTCCATATCCGGCCGATCAGAAAACGAATAGCCATCCACGCCACACAAAGCCACTATCGTATAATTTCCCGCTGCAAGGCAAAGATCCATCGCACTGCCCTCTTCAGAACGCATCTCTGTAGAAGCCGCATACGCACCGTCGTCCGAAAAAGCATAAATATAAACAGGATAAGTGAGAGAAGAAGTTCCTCCCGCACGTGTCTGTACCCTCAATGTAGCCTCCGAAAAGTTTTCGTTCTCCTCATCCAATTCTGCTTGAATGCTATTCTGACACGCAGCCAGCAAAGACAGGAGTGTAAGTAGCAAGAAGATCGTGTTTTTCATGGTAATTCGTTTTACAGGTTTCAATAATTGTCCATCCCTGTCGGGATTTCACCTTATGCCCACAAAAATAATACTATTTATCATATATAGCCCAACATTCATACATTTTTTCTATCATTTGTTACAAAATCAGGCTAACTTCCTTATTCCCAATCGCTGAACTCAAAGCTGAGCTGTTCCCACACTCCGTGACGATCGGCTTCCGCATCGCGCGGATTGGACACAGACAAGCCTATGAGCCGGATGGGATGTTCCTCATAATCCACCTCACGAAGCAACTGCTTGGCGAGAGGCAAAATGACGGACAACTCCGTCAGTTCCTGTCCTTGCGTGATGCTGCGGGTGATCTGGCGAAAGTCGTGAAACTTGATTTTCAAGGTCAGCGTGTTGCCGCGAAAATCCTTCCGCTGGAGGCGCTCTACCAGCTCTACTGCCACATGATACAGCTCGATGATGACCGACGAGGTGCGGTTGATATCCTTCTCCAACGTATGCTCACACCCGATGGACTTACGTACACGCACCGCCTCGACAGGCCGCAAATCGATGCCGCGTGCAAAGTCATAATACACCGCCCCTACCTTGCCAAACTCTCTAGTCAGCATCTCCAACGAACGGGCGCGCAACTGGGCACCGTTGTGTATACCCAGCAGATGCATCCGCTTAGCCGTGACAGGTCCTACGCCCCAAAAGCTCTCGATGGGCAGACAGGCAATGAAGTCGAGTGCCTGGTCGGGATGGATGGTACAAAGCCCGTCCGGCTTGCGATAATCCGAAGCAATCTTCGCCAGAAACTTGTTGTAGGACACGCCCGCCGAAGCCACGAGGTTCAGTTCGCTGCGTATCTTCCGCTTGATTTCACGGGCAATGTCCACCGCCAACGGGATGCCGGGCTTATTGTCAGTAACATCGAGAAAAGCCTCATCGAGCGAGATCGGCTCGATGACATCCGTATATTCATGGAAAATCTCATGTATCTGGCGCGACACCTCCTTGTACACCTCCATACGGCCGGGAATAAAGATAAGCGACGGACAGAGCCGTTTGGCTTTTTGCGACGACATGGCCGAACGTACTCCATAGCGACGCGCCTCATAACTGGCAGCAGCCACCACACCCCGCTCCTCGGCATGCCCCACCGCAATGGGCTTGCCGCGTAGTTCAGGATGGTCGCGCTGCTCCACGGATGCATAGAAAGCATCCATATCGATATGTATGATTTTACGTTCGGTCATTAAAACAGATAAGAATACCCGTCCCCTAAAAAATCACGTATCAGCTTCAGAGCTTTGGTGATTTGCGCCTCCACTGTTTTTAAGGAAATATCCATACTTGTTGCAATTTCTTTATTCGACATGTTTTCTTGCCTGCTTTTAATGAACACCTCCTTACAACGGGCTGGAAGGGCAGCAATTGCCTCTTCAATGAGGTGATTCAGTTCGTCCATCTCTAAAGATGGATAATCGGTAGACATCAACGAATCTTGCAGATTTTCATCCAATGGACGGGTTTCCTTACGATCACGCAGGTAATTAAGACTCCGATTACGAGCTGCTTGAAAAAGATAAGCTTTCAGAGACAGTTTGATTTCTAAATGCTCTCTACTTTCCCACACATTCATAAATATATCCAAAGCCAGCTCCTCCGCCTCCGTATAACTGTCCACATAAAGATTGATATAACGACATAGAGAGACGAAATATGTGTCAAAAAGATATTTAAAGGCGTGTTCATCGCCTTGTTTTATCAGTTTCAGCAGTAATATGTCATCTTGATGCATCATGCTGGACTTTCTATTTAGGAAGACAAAGTTAGGAACTTCTTGCTTTTGAACAAAATTATCGAAAGAAAGTTTTTCAGAACACACTGGATGATAAAAAAGTGTTAAATTCAACAATCGACTAAGGGGTATATAAATTTTTCGTGTCTTAATCAGTGAAAGACGTTAAAAGATGGTTATGAAAAAAGAAATACCTTGGGACTTGATCGTTTCTAAACTAAAGAACGAACTGACGGCTGAAGAAGAAAAACGCCTGAATGATTGGCTGCCCGATCATGCAGAATTGTTTGACGAATTGGCCGCTTTATGGGACAAAATCCAACTCAAGTCCATGCACTATAATCCAGATGCTGACTATTACTGGAATGAATTGTCGCGGAGGATGCATGGTGAGACAACAAAATCCAAACATAAAGATTCAGCCCACCTTGAACACAAACGACATCGGCAGTTGTCACAATGGACATATTGGGCAGCAGCTTGTGCGATTGTTGTCATAATCGCTTCCTTCTTTGCAGGCCAATGGATGGGAGTGCCTGAGGCTATTCCCTTGGAATATGCATGTGTCAGCGGCAAGTCGTCTGCATCCTTGCCAGATCGGTCTTTAGTATGGTTACACAATGATACCAAACTGGTATGTAATGTTACTCAACAGGGAGGAAAAGAACGCATTGTTAGTTTGGAGGGTGAGGCCTATTTCGATGTTGCCCATGACGAAGACCGCCCATTTGTGGTTCAAACAGAAGGAATGACCATTCGCGTACATGGAACCAAGTTTAACGTAGAAGCTTTTCCTGAAACCGAAAACACCTACGTCAGCCTCGTTGAAGGATCAGTATCTTTGGAAACGGCTACTGAACATCGTTATCTGATGCCAGGCGAAACAGCCACATACGACAGAAAAAACGGTCGTTTGTCCATTGCAGCAGACGATGTAGTCTTTGCATCATCATGGATGCAGGAACAAATTGTTTTTGAACAACGCTCTTTACGAGACATCTGCCGTTTCCTGAGCAAATGGTACCACGTAAAGATTACTCTTGAACCAGCTATTGCTGACAAATTCCGCTACACGTTTACCTTACGTAACGAGTCGTTGGAAGAGATTCTGAGATTGATGACCCGAATCAACCCTATAGAATACACATTTAATGATGAAAATGAGCTCACTATATTCAATAAAAGTACTAACACTAAAAAATAAGAAGCCTATGTAACAAAAGATATCGTAATACTATGACCAACTTTGGCTCTAAAGCCGTTAACGTCTTCTTTGATAAGTGAAATTCACAATGATTCTATAATTAAATTTTAAATCTAACGAGACAAATGAGTTTACGAAAGCAGGTGGCAATTTTATTGCTACTAATCCTTTGTGTGCCCTTGTCGGCACAGGTAAAAGAGAAACTGATAACAGTTAGTTTCTCCAATCTACCTCTTTCTGAGGCTATTAAGCGTATTGAGAATGTAAGCGAATATACATTCTTTTACGATGCCAGCCAAGTGAATGTGAAGCAAAAAGTCAGCCTGAACGTCAAGCAAGCTACGGCCGGCACAGCCATGGAAGCCATGCTGAAAGGCACAGACTTGAGGTACGAAGTCACCAACACACAAATTGCGTTGTACACGATAAAGAAACAAGCGGAACAACGTGGAAAAACAGTAACTGTAAAAGGACAAGTCGTTGATAATCTGGGCGAACCTGTAATCGGTGCAAATGTGCTGGAAGAAGGGACATCCAATGGTATGATTACGGATATCGATGGAAATTATTCATTGACTGTAAACGAAGATTCCAATATCCAGATTTCGTACATTGGTTTTGCAACACAGACACTGAAAGCCAAAAATTTACCTGCTGTCATTACATTGAAGGAAGATTCCGAAATGCTTCAGGAAGTCGTAGTAATCGGCTATGGTACAATGAAAAAGTCAGACTTGACAGGTGCCGTAGCCTCCATCAAGGGTGATGCCATGGAGAAAGAACAGCGCCAGACAATTCAGGATATGCTCCGTACTGGTGTGGCAGGTCTTTCTGTCGGTATGGAAACCGATGCAAAAGGAAATACCTCCATGCTGATTCGTGGTAAAGGTACCATTGCAGCCAGCACCTCTCCGTTGATTGTGTTGGACGGTGTTATCTACAGTGGTCAGATGACCGATATCAATCCCAACGATATCGAACGCATCGATGTACTGAAAGATGCCAGCTCTACGGCAGTATATGGTGCACAGGCTGCCAATGGTGTTGTATTGATTACAACCAAGAAGGGTGGCGGCGACAAACCTACCATCAGTTTCAACGGCAGCTGGGGTTGGGCAATGGTACATTCTCAGCCAGATGTATACGAAGGACAAGAGTTTGTTGACTTCCGTCAGGCTGTGATGGAAAGTGCTGAATATGAGAAGGCAGCAACCGGTTATTTCAAGAATCCAGCCGGACTGAGTGGAGACGAATTGGCAGCATGGATGGGTTCGGACAGTGGCGATCCCACAGAAGTATGGTTAAACCGTCTGCGCATGACCAATACGGAAGTAGCCAACTATATGGCCGGCAAAACGGTCGATTGGAAAGAATTGACCCAGCAAACCGCACTCCGCCAAGACTATACCCTCAGTGTGTCAGGTCGAAAAGAGAATATGTCTTACTATTCTTCTATCAACTACCTGAAAAACGAAAGCAACAACATCGGCAGCTCATATAGTGCCGTCCGTGCTCGTGTCAACCTTGAAAACAAAGTACAGAACTTTTTGACTTACGGTGTGAATGCTCAGTTCACCGCACGTGATGAAGGCCGTATGAGCGGCGATGACGGCGGTCCTTATGCATCGTGGAGTACAGCTTTGTCTCCCTACGGAAGCGTTTACGATGCCGATGGCAATCTGACCTACTATCCTAACGACAACAACAATGCCACGAATCCCTTGCTGAACATGGTATACACCAGCAAGAAGAAAGATTACAACAATTTAAATTCTTCCCTCTACCTGAAATTCGACCTGCCTCTGGGCTTTTCTTTCCAGACAACCTACTCACCACGTTTCGAATGGGTAGAATACATGTTCCATAAGTCGGCTGACCATCCAGGTTCTGGCGACCAAGGCGGCTATGTACATCGCTATGCCCAAAAAGATTTTTATTGGCAATGGGACAACATGTTGAAATGGAACAAGGAATTCGGCAAACATGCTTTCGACTTTACAGGACTGGTCAACTGGGAAAAATTCCAACGTTGGAAAACTACAGCCAAGAACGAAGCTTTCCAACCAAGCGACAACTTGGGCTGGCATGGCATCGGTTACGGAACAGTACCTAGCGTAGATGCCGATGACATTTACCGCACGGGGGATGCATTGATGGCACGTCTTCACTATTCTTATGCAGACCGTTATCTCATTACGGCTACCGTACGTCGCGACGGCTACTCTGCTTTCGGTCAAGCAAATCCGCACGCAGTATTCCCATCCGTTGCCTTAGGTTGGGTCTTTACGGAAGAGTCTTTCTTCAAAAAACTGAATGCCAACTGGCTTGAATACGCCAAACTACGTTTTTCTTATGGTGAAAATGGTAACCGTTCCGTAGGAGAGTATGCAGCTCTGATGTCACTCGAACCACGTAAATATATGTATGTGGATCCAGCTACCGGCGAACTGGTACTCATCAATACCTTCTATTGCTACAACATGGCCAATCCTAATCTGAAATGGGAAACCACTACATCCTACAATGTCGGTTTAGACTTTACTCTGTTCGGAGGCCGTATGGGAGGTAGCGTGGATGTCTATCACAAGAGCACAACCGACTTGCTGAACAACCGTCAGCTCCCGAGTCTGATTGGTTATTCCAGCGTGAAGTCCAATATTGGTGAAATCTGGAATCAAGGTGTCGAATTGTCACTGCATTCTACTAATATCCAACAGCCCAACCTGACTTGGCGTACCACATTTAATCTGGCTTACAACAAAAATACCATCAAACATCTCTATGGTATTATGGAAAACGTAACAGATGCCAACGGCAACGTTATTGGCCAGAAAGAAGCTGATGATATCACAAACGGTTACTTTATCGGTCATGCACTCGACGAAGTATGGGGATATAAATTCATTGGAGTATGGCAGGAAAATGAAGCTGAAGAAGCTGCAAAATATGGTCAACGCCCAGGTGATCCACACATACTTGATGTAGACGGGAATTATAAATATAATAATGATGACAAAGTATTCCAAGGCAATACGACTCCCAAAGTTCGTTGGAATATGCGTAACGAATTTACCATCTTCAAGAACTTTGATTTCTCGTTCAGCATGTATTCTTACCTAGGACATATCAAGACCATGGGACGTTTCACCAACAACAATGCTTTGCTCAACACCACCAATCAGATCAAACGTGAGTATTGGACACCCGAAAATCCCATCAATGATTATCCTCGTCTGAGCGCCAAGAGCCCAAGTGGCATCGGCTACAGCATTTACAAGCATGCTTCGTTCTTACGTATCGACAACGTATCTTTCGGCTACACATTCCCGAAAAATATGATCAAGCCATTGAAGTTGGAAGCTCTCCGTCTGAATCTCACAGTGAAAAACTTGGGCTATTTGACTGGATGGCCTGCCTGGGATCCCGAGAATTCCGACTCCAATACTCCGCGAACTGTCACTCTTGGTATAAATATGACACTATAATCTGAATTGCAACAATGAAAAAAACAATAAAATACACTCTGGGATGTGCCACAGCTATGGCAACCCTTCTGACTTCCACCGGTTGTTCCGACTGGCTGGATCCTAAACCGCTGTCGTTCTTTACTCCCGAAAACACATTCAATACGTATGCGGGGTTGAAAACCAGTACAGATATGTTGAACCGTGATGTCCGTTACTTCGACTATTATCCAACCAGCGGTTCTGCCGACCCCTGCATCCTGTCAGAATACTTCTTCTCGGAAATGGCTGTCAATGGTCGTACCGATGCGACGAATGCTCCTTGCGACCTGGTTCGTCAGATTACCCCTTCAGCCAATCTGACCGGTAATGCCAGCCAGATTAACAATTACTGGACTTACTTGTACAAGGGTATCAAAGACGCCAATACCATCTACGACCGTGCCCAAGGAGTTGAAATGACGCCTGAGCAGAAAGGTGAAATCGAAGCACTGGCTTGTTTCCATCGCGCTTTCCGCTACTATCGTCTGGTTCATCAATATGGCGATGTACCTTTCATCATTCACGAGGTTACTGGCCCGCGATACGACTTTTATACTACCAAGCGCGAAGCAATTCTCCGTTATTTGAAGGAAGATTTGGAACGTACAGCCCCTTATTTGTCCAATGATGTCTATATTGGAATGGTCACTCAGGCTGCAGCTTATCACCTGTTGACTAAAATCAACCTGGCTTTGGGTGAATTTGAAGATGCGGTAGAGTCGGCCAACAAAGTAATCGATGACGGCGTACACCACCTGATGACTGAACGTTTCGGCGTAGATAAAAATGATCCGACCAAAGATGTTGTGTGGGATCTGCACCAGTCAGACAACAAGGCTTTGCCCGAGAACAAGGAAGTGCTCTACATGGTTATCGACCGTTATGATGCCGGTAGCGACATGCGTTCAGCTGCAGGTTTGGAAATCAAACGCCAGATCGTTCCCTGGTATTCCGCTTCGGGTCAAATCCTGACTCCAGCCGGCGAAGCAGGATTTGTAGACAACAACGAAAAGAAAAATCCTTATCTGTTGGAATATGGTCGTGGTCTGAACACTTGCCGTGCCACTTGGTATCATCAATATCTGATTTGGCAACTCGACAATACAGACTATCGCCATAAACCAGGTAACTGGATGCACATCACCGATTTTAAATACAACAATCCGTCTTTGGAAGGCAAGTCCGAATGGTTTGGAAAAAATGTACGCATGTATGCCGATGATGGTACTATCCTGATTAAGGATACCATCCGTGACTGGAGTGGTTGGCCTCACTACAAATCCAATATCGCCGATCAGAAAGCCGGTTGGTGGCGTGGCGGTTGGGCCGACTGGTATGTTTTCCGTTTGGCCGAAACCTATCTGCTACGTGCTGAAGCATACGTTTGGCTCGACAAGAACGATTTGGCAGCCAACGACCTGAATACAGTACGCCGCCGTGCAGGTGCCCGTGATTTGGATGCAAGCGAAGTCAATATCAGTCAGATTCTGGATGAACGTGCTCGTGAACTTTTCTACGAAGAGCCACGCAAATGCGAACTGACTCGTATCGCTTTCCTCTTTGCCAAGACAGGTAAGGCTGATGAAAAAGGTCGTACCTACTCAATGGACAATTTTACGGAAAACAACTACTTCTACAACCGTATCATGGATCGCACAGAGTTCTACAATAAAGGTGTCAAGACTGGCGTAGGAGTTGAATACACCATTGCTCCACACAATGTTTTATGGCCCATCTCTGAAAAAGCCATTTCCACCAATGTAGAAGGACACATCAACCAAACTCCAGGATACGACGGAGCAGAAAACAATATTGAGCCGATGGATACGCCGAATGAATAAATTCGACAAAACGACAACAAACTCAATATAAATACCGAAATGCTGTGAACGACCCGCCATTGACCGTTGAATAGGTCCATGGCGGGTTTCTTTTTCAGCGAAACATCCTCCCCATAAACAGCAACTCCAGCCGCGTAAAGTGCCACTTTAGGGAGCTAAAGAGGGACTTTACGAAGCTAAAGAAGGACTTGGTGCGAATACCTTTCTCCCACTTCAAACCAGTAAAAACTTCCCTTCCCCCTCTTTATTCTAAGTTTCCAGAAAAATCCTTCACGCTTTCACATCCTCCTAATCCGTTCTATTATATTGATTTACGGTGAAAGCAAAGAATTCACCGACAGTAAGCATCTTTCACCACAAATCGCTGTCATCCAATAGATTGCGATGAAACTTCACCGTAAAAAGTTCTGTTTCACACGAAACAGTTCTGTGAAAGCGAAGCATGATACCCAAGTTTCACGCCTAAAAGCCTTTTTTCTCCAGTTGGGAAAAAAGTTTTTCCCTATTGGAAAAAAATAATTGCCTAACTGGGAAATAAAAGCTGCTTACTCCAGTTTCGCAAGTGCGAAAGTTACAAGAGTAAAACACCATCATTCTCCTTTGCGATTTTTGGGATAATAAATGTCTTTCCACACCGGCGTTTTACACTTTTCGGAACGAAAAGCGGCGATAATGTAGCAGACTTGTTACATATCGGTTACATAAAGAAGAGATAAATACTATACTAGCACTTATCTCTTCTACGTAAACTTCGTCTTGCAAGTATATCAATAGATTTCAACTTTAGTTTGTCTTAGTTGGGGAGATTTAGTTTCGGAATACTCAATTGAAGTACGGTTTTTCATTTTTGAATAATTAGCTAAAAGATCAATTAATGTTTGAGCACAATTATCAGGTAAACGTACTTCTTCTTTGGTTATTTTAAATTCACCACTTTTTAGCCTTTGAGTTGTTCTTACAATAATTCCACAATATTCTTTAGCTTTACCTAAATCGTGATAAACCAATTCTTGCACTACGGGTAATTGAACACCATTTTGCATTGCTTTAAACCCTTCTCTGAAAAATGAAACTCTATCAACATATTCTGAATTATTTATTCCAGAGTATACTATATAATACTTTTTCCCATTTATTTTAAAAGTATCAAAGTGGTGTATCTTATCTCCAAGAAGAGATGTTACACCAAAAGGAGCTTTAGTTTGTGCATTTTGTGGATTAGAACAATCAGGAACAATTGTAATCGCCTCATCAAGATTTTCTAAATCAATCAGAATTGGTTCGACCATTTCTATTTTTGCCCCATCCCCTTCTGTCAAATTAGCAACCGATATTTTTGCATTCATCATTGGCGACGACATTACCATCAACACGACAACCAAAGCTTTTGCCAAATTGTTTGAACGTCTATTATATTCAACAGGTGAACCTTCTGTATCACCATTATTTTTTCTGCTATTTTGTCCTGCAAAATTCACATAATGATTCACATTCAAACCGATACCTAATCCTGAAACAGCCATTCGTATCATATGCATCTTCCTTTTCATCTCCTTGATTTTCTTTTATTTCTAATAAAAACGAGTTTTATCTAATTTAATCATCCTCCCATTTCAAACAGCAGAATTCATTATCTGTCCACAATGAGACCTTTTATTATTCAAAAATAGTAAAATTTCTTTCACCTTCCACTCTGCTTTTACAATAATTAACTCGCCAATCAATGTATTATGGGAAGTATAGTCACTATTCACCCTCACAATACCAATCTTTACACCTTCATCTTTTTCATCAAGCAAACATTCAAATCCTTTGGAATGGACAGCTCATACAAGAAGCAAAAAACAAGGCACGAATAATGCCAATCACATCATCCGTGCCTTATTCTATATCTTGAAAAACAGGTTATTTCTTCAAGCGGGCAATGATTTCATCAGCCACCTTCTTACCGGACATCAACATACCGCCGAAGATGGGACCCATACGAGGAGTACCCGATACGGCGGACGCAGCCATACCGCAAACGTAAAGACCGGGATAAATTTCTTTCGTACCGTTCACCACTTCTTCCTCACCTGACACAACATCCAGCGAACGCTCACCGATAACCGCGCCTGTCTCTGTAGCCAGACGGATACCGTTCTTGCGGGCAACGGTAGCAGCGATTTCACTGTCGTGGCCAGTACCGTCGATAACAACCTTTGCCAGGATATTCAGCGGGTCGACATGCAAACCTTCACGAAGGACAGGGGTCCAGTTAACTACTACACCACTCACCTGATTGTTCTTGAAGATGACATCTTCCACCGAGTAGCAGTTGAAGATAGTGGCACCTGCATGTACGGCGTGATAGAGCAACGACGAAGTGCTCTCCACGGAATCCATCACATAGAGTCCGTCGGCAAAAGGTGCATGGTTGATTTCGAATTCGCGCACGATGTCCATCGCTTCTTCCTGGATGACAATTTGGTTGAACATCATGGCACCGCCCCACATGCCACCGCCGGGAGCCAGCTTGCGGTCGAACTGAGCTACCTTCAAACCGGCCTTGGCCAGATAGTAAGCAGCCACAATACCCGAAGGGCCACCGCCTACGATAGCAACATCGAGGTCGAGGTTCTTCTCCAACTTCTCAAAATAGGTACTGATGATACCTTGTGATACTTTTGTTTCAATCATTTTGTTCTTAAAATTAGAATGTTATAATCATTTTATCTTGTTTACTTATCCTTCACCGTTTCCTGTTCGGTATAGTCACAATCAGTCAGGCGCTGACTGATACGCATGGCACAGAAGTGAGGACCGCACATGGTACAATACTTGCCATTCAAGTGATTGGCCTCCTTGTAATATTGCAATGCACGCTCAGGGTCGAGGCTCAGGTTGAACTGGTCTTTCCAACGGAACTCATAACGGGCTTTGCTAAGCGCATTGTCACGCACCTCGGCACCCGGATGTCCTTTGGCCAAGTCGGCAGCATGGGCTGCAATCTTATAGGTAACCACACCTACACGAACGTCTTCCTTCTGCGGCAAAGCCAGGTGTTCTTTCGGCGTAACGTAACAAAGCATGGCCGTACCATACCAACCAATCTGAGCAGCTCCGATAGCGCTCGTAATATGGTCATAGCCAGGAGCAATGTCAGTAACAATAGGACCCAACGTATAGAACGGCGCCTCGTGACACTTCTCAATCTGGCGATCCATGTTCTCACGAATCTTGTGCATGGGCACGTGGCCGGGACCTTCGATAAACGCCTGCACATTCTTAGCCCAGGCACGCTCCACAAGTTCGCCCATCGTATCGAGTTCGGCAAACTGAGCGCGGTCGTTGGCATCGTAGATGGCACCCGGACGGAGGCCATCGCCCAACGAAAGGGCTACGTCGTACTGTGCACAGATGTCGCAGATGTCATCAAAGTGCTCATAAAGGAAACTTTCCTTCTGATGCACCTTGCACCATTGCGAAATGATACTTCCTCCACGACTCACCATGCCGCAAAGACGTTCGTTGGCATAATGGATGTTCTTCAGGCGGATGCCACAATGGATGGTAAAATAGTCTACGCCCTGCTCGCACTGTTCAATGAGCGTATCGCGGAAAAGTTCCCACGTCAGATCTTCTGCTTTACCTTTTACTTTCTCCATTGCCTGATACATAGGCACAGTACCCACAGGAACAGGGCAGTTACGGATAATCCATTCGCGCGTTTCATGGATGTTCTCTCCTGTAGAAAGATCCATCAGCGTGTCCCCTCCCCACTTGCAACTCCAGATAGCCTTTTCCACTTCTTCTTCAATAGTCGAAGTGGTAGCAGAGTTACCAATATTGGTATTGATCTTCACCAGGAAGCGTGTACCAATAATCATCGGCTCGGCCTCAGGATGATTGATATTGGCAGGCAGGACAGCACGTCCGGCTGCAATCTCCTGACGCACAAACTCGGGAGTAATATATGATTCAATGCCCAATTCACGATTGTTCATATTCTCACGGATAGCTACATATTCCATTTCAGGGGTAATGATACCCTGCTTGGCATAGTACATCTGCGACACCTGACAACCTTTTTTCGCTCTATAGGGCAGGCAAATATGTTCGAAACGCAAATGATCAAGGCTCTTGTCTGCCAGACGTTCACGACCATATTCCGAGGAGATTTCGGGCAGCACTTCTACATCACGACTACGTATCCAGGCTTCGCGCAGGCGCGGCAAACCTTTACGCAAATCCACTTCTACAGAAGGATCGCTGTAGACACCACTCGTATCGTAGACATAAACGGGAGCATTCTCACGTGTCACCCGACGACCGTCTTCGATGGTGACAGTCGGAGTCAGATTGACACGACGCATAGCTACCCGCACGTCGGGATGGATTTCACCCTTCAAATAGACTTTCTCCGAGTCGGGATAGGTTATTTTAATGTTGTCTTCCATAAGTTTATACTGTTATTTTTGGGTTAATTCTATGATTCGTTTCATTTCTTCCACTGGATCTGAAGCACGCAGGATGCTACCGCTCAAGGCGATACCATTCAGGCCTGTAGCTTTCAGATCGGCTATATCGTCTGCTCCGATACCGCCAATACCTACGATGGGCAGGTTGATTTCATGTTCCTCCATCTGCGACAGGAGCCTGCGATACCCTTCCAAACCAAGGGTAGGTGCCAGATTCTTCTTAGTTGTCGTATAGCGAAAAGGACCACATCCGATATAGTCGGCCCCTGCACGATGAAGACGCTGTATGTCATCGAAGGTATTCGCTGTGCCGCCAATGATAAACTCAGGTCCCAGATAGGCTCGTGCCTCGTCGACGGGCATATCAAGCTTACCTAAATGGACACCATCCGTATGAAGACGCTTCACCAGCTCTACACGATCGTCCAGCACAAAATAAGCTCCAAAATCATGGCACATAGCCTGAACTTGTCGCGCCACGGTCTCTACCTCCTCGTCCGAGGCATCCTTCATACGCAACTGAATCCAACGGCATCCACCTTCAAGGGCAATGCGGGCTGACTCGGCATAGCCAATGGTATCGGTAAAATGAGTAATGAATTGTACTTGAAACATAAGCTCCTTTCATATTAAACCATATCACAAAAAACAGAAAAGGAGCATCCGCACAGACACTATGATGAAAAAAGAACAGAAAAAAACACTCAAAAAAATCCCTCCGCCGGCATGATCCGTATCAGGTTCATTGGGTATAATCTCAGCCATTGCGTTCGCACAAGGCACCCCCTTTTCTGAAATCTGCAGCAAATAACGGAATAAAAAACGGAATATCAAAGGAGATACCCCCTTTTTAGGATTATTATTACCCACAAAAAAAGAGAGCACTTCCAGCGGAACGCTCTCTTCTCCTATCATAACAGAATATTTTTATCAGAAATAGAATCCGAAACCGACTTTCAATCCGACCTCCGAACGATCTTTATTAATATCCCAATAAACGGCAGGTTCAATAGTCACTGTCTTTGAAAGGAAAAAGGCATAACCTGCCTCAGTTCCAAAACCTACCAACGTACGCTTGTCATGTTCCCCAACATGATGGTTCAAGTTGACATTAGCACCCAAGAACACACCTATCGCATCAAAGTAGTAACGTCCGCCTACACCCAGAATATAATCATCTGAGCCTCCACCTTGCCATTGGGCACCAGCACGCAACAACAAAGCCACATTGTCTACCAGGAAAGCACCTCCATTGGCTTCAATACCAAAATGAGCTTTTTCCGTTTGGGTATTATAAGACAGATTCAGCCCTGTCACAGACGGATTAACAAACCATTTTCCTTTCTCGAATTGTGCCTGAGCCACAACTGTGACCAACAAGAGGCTGAAAATGAACATCAGTTTTTTCATATACCTATCACTTTAGTTTAAATAATGTCTTTAATGCAAATATAAACTAAAAAAGTGAGACTTTTGATGACTGATAAAAGAAAAAGTTATCCGTTTCTTTCTTTTCTATGTTCTTTATGACGCAACACAAGCCATAGCAACAGCACAATGACATAAGAAGCAAACACAGTTACATATTTTTCGGCCACACTAATCTCTGAATTGCGAGGCAAAAAATAGGCAGCGGTTGTCGATATATAAATCAGCAATGCCAAACTCAAGGCAGACGACTTCTTCATTTTTTTCATGCTCTCCCCTCCCTTCTCAGCTTTTCATATTTAGCCTTCCAGATATTGAACCATACAAAAGCTACAATTGCAACTCCCATTGCAATAAGCCCCGCATTCTGAAGCCCCAAATTCAAACCTTCAGGAGCTACACAGATGTAAGAGGTACAGACTGCCGTCATAAACAGAGCCGGCAACAGGGTAATACAGAAACGAAAACGAGCACGTTCACGCACCAGCCAAACAGTAACGGCCCACAAAGTAAAGACAGATAAGGTCTGATTGGCCCACGCGAAATAACGCCAGATGATCTGGAAACCATCAGCATCGCGCAAACTATAGATCAGCAAAGCGGTGGCAACAACGAACATGGGAATACATATGTACAAACGACTCCGTATGGATTTCTGCTCTAACTTCAGAAAATCGGCTACAATAAGGCGAGCTGAGCGGAAAGCCGTATCACCACTGGTAATGGGAGCAGCGACAACACCCAAGATAGCCAATACACCACCGATTTCGCCCAACCAATCTTTGCTGATATCGAATACAACGATGGAGGCATCACTGATACCCATACCATTCTCATGGAAAAAATAAGTGGCAACCGTTGCCCATACCAAAGCGACAATACCCTCGGTGATCATAGCTCCATAGAAGATGGGGCGCCCATGACGTTCGCTCGTCATACAGCGTGCCATCAAGGGACTTTGTGTAGCATGGAAACCCGAAATGGCTCCACAGGCAATGGTAATGAACATCATCGGAAAAATTGGAGTCGTTTCAGCCTTGGGGTGCGTGTTTTGCATTCCATCCCAGACCTCAGGCAAGGCTGGAAAATGTACATAAAGCATCACCAAAATCCCTACTGCCATGAAAATAAGAGCCACAGCAAAAACAGGGTAAATCTTGCCGATTATCTTATCTACCGGCAACATGGTAGCAAGGACATAATAAATGAATATAACTACAATCCAGAAAGTCATATCGAGGGATTCGGGTGTCAACTTAGCCAAGAGTCCTGCAGGAGAAGCCACAAAGACAGCCCCCACCAACATCATCAGCAACACAGTAAACGCACGCATGACTTGCTTGGTAGTCAAGCCTAAATAACGACCAATGAGTTCAGGCAAGCTTTCGCCTCCGTTACGTAACGAAAGCATACCAGCCAGGTAATCATGAACGGCTCCTGCAAAAATACTTCCCAACACAATCCACAAATAGGAAGCTGTGCCAAACATCGCTCCCATAATAGCACCAAAAATAGGCCCTACACCAGCAATGTTGAGAAACTGTATCATAAAGACTTTCCAAGTTGGCAAAGGTATATAATCAACTCCGTCTGCTTGTGTCAGCGCAGGAGTTGGACGATCGTCCGGACCGAAGATGCGTTCCGCCAAGCGTCCGTAGAGGAAATAGCCGGCAACCAATGCCAACAAAGCAATTGTAAAAGTAATCATAGTAGTTTCTTTTATTATTTTTTTGGAAGCAAAAGTAATTGTTTTCTATTTATCTTGCACTATTTAGCAACAGTTTTTGTAATTTCGCCGACAAAAAATAAGAATAAGCAATTTTCTCATGATAAATATAAACCGCATATACTTGCTGATTGTTTTCAGTTTCCTGATACTGTTCAATTTATCCGCACAACCTGCTCCCAAGTACGAAGTACGCGCAGCATGGATAACTGCAGTATATGGCCTCGACTGGCCACGCACCAAGGCGACAACCCCAGCCAGCATACAAAAGCAGAAGGAAGAACTGGTAGAGATCTTGGACAAGCTGAAAGAAGCCAACTTCAATACCGTGTTGTTTCAGGCACGTACACGTGGTGATGTCCTCTACAAATCGGACATAGAACCCTATAATTCCATTCTGACAGGCAAAAGTGGCAAGGACCCAGGTTACGATCCACTGGCTTTTGCCGTAGAAGAGTGCCACAAGAGGGGCATGGAATGTCATGCCTGGATGGTAACCATTCCACTGGGAGGACGCAAACATGTAGCCTCACTGGGCAAACAATCTGTTACCCGCCGACAACCCAAAATCTGCGTACCCTATAAACGCGAATATTTTCTCAACCCAGGCAATCCTAAAACGAAAGAATACCTGATGAACCTGGTCAAAGAAGTCGTGGAAAGATATGACGTGGATGGCGTACATTTCGACTACTTGCGCTATCCCGAACGTGCTTTCCGCTTCCCCGACAGCTATGATTATCGGAAGTACGGCAACGGACGTAGCCTCGACCAATGGCGCAGGGACAACATCACGGAAATTTTACGCTACATATATAAAGGTGTAAAACAACTGAAACCTTGGGTCAAACTCAGCACCTGCCCTGTAGGAAAGTATCGTGATACCAGCCGCTACTCATCCAAAGGATGGAATGCCTTCCATGTCGTCTACCAGGATGTACAAGGATGGCTGGGCGAAGGCATTCAGGATCAGATCTACCCCATGATGTACTTCCGCGGCAACGCTTTCTATCCGTTCGCCCTCGACTGGCAGGAGCAAAGCAATGGCCGTCACGTAGTGCCCGGCCTTGGCGTCTACTTCCTCCACCCCAGCGAAGGCGACTGGAGCCTGGACGAAATACAACGGCAAATCAACTTCATACGTAACCATCACCTGGCAGGCGAAGCACACTATCGGGTGAAATTCGTAACAGACAATACCCAAAACTTGTATGACATACTTCAAAACGATTTCTACGCCTACCCTGCCCTGCAACCTCCTATGACATGGGCAGACAGCATCGCCCCTTCAGCTCCATCCGAGCTGAAAGCCGAACAAATCTCTGAAGGATACACGCGCCTGCGTTGGAAAGCGTCAACCGACAACGACAAGCAAAACGCACCTGCTTATGTGGTATATGCCTCAGACGAACTGCCTGTCGACACACAAAACCCTGCAAACATCGTAGCTACAGGCATACGTGAAACGGAATATATCTATGCTCCGATCCTGCCTTGGACAACGCGTCGCCATTTTGTCGTAACGGCCATAGACAGATATGGCAACGAAAGTGAGCCTTCGGCTCCTGCCAGTCGATATTAATCCACCTCGAGCAGTGCCAGGCAACGGCTTTCCGACGTAACGGGTGCCAAAGGAAGGCAGCCACGTACCAGTCGTCCGCCTTCTATAACAGGAGCCGATTTCCTCATTCGTTCAGCATAAGCTTCGTACAAGGCGCCAGGTGCAGGGTAATGTTCGATATGAAACAAACCGCTCAAGCCAGGAGCCAGTACACGCTCTGCCAGACGAAGTGCCACAATCCCCATATTCATACGCAGGTTGACTTCCACCATCGGATGAAGACGAAAGCCGTCCCCCTCTTTACACACCATCATGTCTACTCCTAGAGGGCCTCGATAGCCTGCTTCAGCATATTCCTCTAACAGCAAAGCTACACGTGTGCACAAACTATCCAATACCCCAACAGAAACATAGCGTGACATATATGCTTCAAAAAGGGCAGATGAAAGGACCCGATTCCCCAAGTAACGACCTCGTCCGTCGGTCATAAACAAAGAATAGCCTTCAAAAACGACTTTTCCACAAGCGTCAATCACAAACTCCATCGCAAAATCATCCACCTTATTATATATGGGAGAAGCTATTAACACCCCTTGTTCCTTCAAGACACGTCCGCACCATCCCTCCACGGCAGAAAATCCATTTCTGCACCAACACAACCCCTTTCCGCTACTGGACCATGGAGCCTTGAACACCACTCCACCCTGATGTGCTTCGACATACGTCCGACAAGCCTCCAGCCTCTTGAGAACCTCCGTCTCACCACAATACGCCCCATCGGCAGGCAACTTACCCAACAAAGCCGCGGAAGTTTGTCTGGACGCCAACGTCCGATAGGTTTCTATCTCATCAGCAGAAGGCAAACGGCCGGCAGCAACACCATTTTTCAGAAAGAAATGACGAATAGCAGGATTCCATCCCCAAGGCGACATTTCCACCTCTTCCATCCGCATCACATCAGCACCCGTCACAACCTCTACCTGCAGATTGAACAAAAGGCACATTTGCGATGCGTAAAGCATTGCTTTCCCATCGGGAATCCATACCTTTTCTCCCGCCCTCGCATACCATAAAGGAAGCAACGCCAGATCGCGTGTCATCCCACGTACCTGTTCGGGTGCCAGATAATGCTTTCCATTGCAGGCCAAAGCCAAATCCGTATCTGGATTAAAATACTGTATCCTTACGCTATTCATGAAACTTGATTGCAATTATTCTTCATATCCAAGGCGAGGAACAAATGTACGACTTTAGTTAAAACTAACAAAAAGAATTGTTCTACCTTTCTTTTTTTATCAAACAATCCGTATTTTTGAACAATAAACAAAATAACAAGAAAACAGTCTCTAATAAAAAATGCTGTACAAGAGAAATAAGCGCCATTTCTTTCGTTTCCTCTGCATGCTCATGCTGCTGCTTGTGCATTTGGATTCATATGGCTATGATTTCATCGGATCTCTTCAAACCAGTACAACAGAGTCTGCGCTTTCTGTTCTGCCAGAAGCCTCTTTCTCTTCTGACGAACTCCAAATAGAATGGAGTAATCCTGATTATCGCTCACACTCCACCCGTCAAATCTATACTGATTATACAACACTCCACCCCGACATTGTGCTCTCATATCTATTGAAAGCGTACACACGTAACGTATGCCCTCAATCCACCTTTCCTTGGGTGATGCACAAAGGCATTGCGGTTTATTTGAGCCATTGTCTTTTTATCATTTAGCCGCACACAATCTTCACGCGGGCAGACCATACTGTTTCTGACAACGGACTCCCCCTCAATAGCAGACCTCCCTAAGGCCTGCCCAATCTACGTAAACATAATCCAAACAAATATAAACTTTTATGAAGCTACTATCTAATCAACTGGTCATGCTGTGCGCCACAGCAGGCCTACTGACATCCTGCCAATCCAAAGACTCTAAGTCTATTGGGCGCAACGAAACAATCCCCGTAACCATCATCCAACCGACCGACATCGAGTTTCCACGTTCGTACGTAGCCGACATCCAGGCTGTCCAGTTCGTGGAAATCAAACCCAAAGTCGAAGGATACGTACAACAAGTACTCGTTGACGAAGGCCAGCTGGTCAAAAAAGGGCAACCGTTGTTCAAGCTCAGCTCGGAGAATTATGCGGAAGCCGTAAAAGAGGCAGAGGCCAACTACAAACAAGCATTGGTCGAGCTGGAGATGGCCAACTATGAAGCCGACCGTGTAGGCCGCCTGGTGGAAAAAGAAATCCTCTCTCCTATCCGCCTGAAGCAAGTCCAGAAACAGCGCGATGTAGTCAGCATGAAAGTGGAGCAGGCACGCGCCAACCGCCAGCTGGCACAGATGAACTATTCCTACACCACCATTACCGCCCCCTTCACCGGTTACATCGACCGCATACCCTACAAGGTAGGTAGTTTGGTGAGCCCCAACAGCCTGTTGACTACTGTAAGTGACATTTCTGAGATTTTCGCCTATTATAAGGTGAACGAAAGCGAATACCTGCAACTGAAGCGTGCCCAACTGAAAGGAGAAAAAAACCGTCAGCTGGACAACATCGAACTGATACTCCCCGATGGTAGCGTCTATCCTCACCGAGGTGTACAGGAAGCAGTAGAGGGTGACTTCGAACGTGGTACCGGATCCATTGCCTTCCGCGTTCGTTTCCCCAACCCCGAAGGCCTGCTGAAACATGGTGTGACAGGCAAGATACGCATGCTCACCAGTATGGAGAACATCAGCCTGATTCCCCAAAAATCGACTTTCGAAATCCAGGACTTCACCTACGTCTATACCGTCGATTCAGTCGGAACTGCTAAAGTCAGAAGTTTCAACCCCATTGAGCGTTACAAGAACTACTACGTAACGCAAGACTTCGAGCCGGGTACTACCATCATCTACGAAGGCGTACAGATGATCCGAGACGGTATGAAGATAAAAACCGACACCCTTTCGACTGATGAAATCAAGAATGAACTTCAATTAGAGAACCTTCAGAAATAACACAATCACTGCCCTATGTTCAAGCAATTTATCAAAAGGCCCATACTTTCGGCGGTGATATCCGTCATCTTTGTATGCTTGGGAGTGTTGTCCATCACATCGCTTCCCATCACCCAATTTCCCGACATCGTGCCGCCTTCGGTTACCGTAACGGCCCGCTATACAGGTGCCAGCGCCGACGTAATGGCGAAAACGGTAGCCACCCCGCTGGAGCGTGCCATCAACGGTGTATCCGGCATGACCTACATGACTACCGTATGTACCAACGACGGTATGTCGCTTACCACCATCTACTTCAAGGTAGGTACCGACCCCGACGTAGCAGCCGTTAACGTACAGAATCGTGTGACTACCGTACTTGACGAGTTGCCCGAAGAAGTTATCCGTGCCGGTGTTGTAACCGAAAAAGAAGTGAACAGCATGCTGATGTACCTCAACGTCTTCAGCTCCGACAGTACCCATACCGAAAAATTCGTTTACAACTTTGCCGACATCAACATCTTGCGCGAATTGAAGCGTATCGACGGTGTAGGTCTGGTAGAAATCATGGGTAGCCGTGACTATGCCATGCGCGTATGGCTCAATCCCAACCGCCTGGCAGCCTACAACATGGTGCCGCAAGATGTTACCGAAGCCATCCGCCGGCAGAATATCGAAGCGGCTCCGGGTAAGACCGGTATCAGTTCGGACAAACTGCCCCAACAGGTACAATATGTATTACAATATACCGGTAAGTTCAGCACCCCTGAAGAGTATGGAGAAATCGTACTGAAAGCCATGCCCGACGGATCCCTGCTGCGTCTGAAAGATGTGGCTACCATTGAGTTCGACTCTGAAGACTACAACATGATTTCCATGACAGACGGCAGTCCTTCGGCCTCCATCATGATCAAGCAACGCCCCGGTTCCAATGCCCGCGAAGTCATCCAAAACATTAAGCAGCGCATGGAAGAAATCAAGGAAAGCAGCTTTGCACCTGGTATGGACTACAACATTGCCTACGACGTATCCCGCTTCCTCGACGCTTCCATACAGTCCGTACTCAAGACTCTTCTGGAAGCCTTCCTGCTGGTATTCATCGTAGTTTATATCTTCCTGCAAGACCTGCGGTCCACCCTTGTACCTGCCATCGCCGTACCTGTATCTTTGATCGGTACCTTCTTCTTCATGCAGCTCATGGGATTCTCCATCAATATGCTTACCTTGTTTGCCCTGGTACTGGCCATCGGTATTGTGGTGGACAATGCCATAGTGGTGGTCGAGGCCGTCCACGTCAAGATACACCACGACAAGCTCTCACCCTACAAAGCTACCGTAGCGGCTATCCAGGAGATTGGCGGCGCTATCATAGCCATTACCCTGGTCATGTCGGCTGTATTCGTACCTGTAGGTTTCATGGAAGGTACGGTAGGCATCTTCTACCGCCAGTTCTCCCTGACGCTGGCCGTGGCCATCGTCATCTCGGGTGTCAACGCCCTGACCCTCTCGCCGGCCCTTTGTGCCTTGCTGCTCAAGCCTTCGAAAAAAGGAGAAAAAAGCAAGAAGAAGCCGCTCATCCGCCGATTCTTCATCTGGTACAACAAGCTCTATTTCCGTTTCGAAAAGAAATATGAACTGGGCATACACAAGTATCTCAGCCGCAAGGTTATCACTTTTGCCACGTTGGTGATTTTCCTTCTTGCCACCTATGGCAGCAGCCTGATGCTTCCTACCGGCTTCATCCCCAACGAAGACCAGGGTATGATATACATCAATGTGGATGCTCCTCCGGGTGCTACCGTCGAACGTAGCGAGAAAGTATTGAGCCAAGTGCAGGCTGCCTTGCTTCCATTTGAAGAGATAGAAAGCATTTCGACGCTGGCCGGATACAGTCTGATGACCGAAACCGAAGGAGCCAGCTACGGTATGGGTATGATCAACCTCACCCCCTGGAGCGAACGCGAACACAGTGTAGAAGAACTGATGCAAATCTACAAAGACCGCACCTCGCATATCAAGGATGCAGACATTCAGTTCTTCCTGCCTCCTGCCGTACCTGGATTTGGTAATGCCAGCGGTTTTGAACTTCGCCTGCAAGACAAGACAGCGGGTGACTTCCAAGACTTTGCCGACGTAGCCGACAAACTGGTCGAAAAACTGAATGCCGACCCACGCCTGCAGGGAGTCACTTCCGGTTTCAATCCCAATTTTCCCCAATACCTGCTCAAGGTCGATTTGGCCAAAGCAGCCAAACTGGGCGTAGACCTGGACAAGGCTATGGAGACGCTGCAAGCCTATATCGGCAGTTTTTACTCTTCCAACTTCATCCGCTTCGGCCAGATGTATAAAGTGATGATTCAGGCCTCCCCCGAGTATCGTATGGCACCTGAAGACCTTTATAATCTCTTCGCCAAAAACAACGAAGGGAACGTGGTACCCTACTCCAACTTCATGACCATGGATCGCGTTTATGGTCCCAGCCAGATTACCCGCTACAACATGTTCACCTCGGCCCTCATTACAGGTGAGGGTGAAAAAGGAGTCAGCACAGGTGAGGTAATCAAGGTTGTCGAACAAATTTGCCAGGAAACACTACCGAGAGGATACGATATCGAATGGTCGGGTGTTACCCGCGAGGAAAAAGACTCGGGTGGCCAGACATTCCTGATTTTCGGTATCTGCCTGCTCTTCGTCTATCTGTTGCTCGCTGCCCAATACGAGAGCCTGCTGTTGCCGTTCCCAGTCATCCTGTCATTGCCGGCCGGTATCTTCGGTTCGTATTTCTTCCTGCAGATAGCCGGTCTCGAAAACAACATCTATGCACAGGTTGCCTTGGTGATGCTCATCGGTCTGTTAGGCAAGAATGCCATCCTGATTGTCGAGATGGCCAACCAATACCGCCACCAGGGCATGAGTATCCGCGAAGCGGCCATCCAGGGAGCCATCAGCCGTCTGCGTCCTATTCTGATGACCTCGTTCGCCTTCATCTGCGGCCTCATCCCGCTGATTCTGGCTACGGGAGCAGGTGCATTGGGCAACCGCTCCATCGGTACAGCTGCGGCAGGAGGTATGTTTGTAGGAACTTTTGTCGGTATCTTCCTTGTACCCGGACTTTATTTGATATTCGAAAGCCTGTCGGCCCGACTCAACAAAAACAAAACCAACTATTATGACGAAGAAGATGAAGCTTAATACAATATATATAGGTGTAACCCTATTTCTACTGGCCGGATGTAAAGCTCCGAGCCTGACCGTCAGTGAGAAAGTCGTACTTCCGGAAACTTATCAAAGCCCGGCAGACAGCAGCATTGCCCGCATGTCGTGGAAAGACTTTTTCCCCGACCCCCAACTAAAAATCTATATAGACACAGCATTGACACACAACCATTCATTGCTGCAGACGTTGGAGACTGTATCCATTGCCCGTTCGCAGGCACGGATAAGCAAAGGAGCCCTGCTGCCCGAAATATCGTTGGGCATAGGAGCCAGCATCCGACGATTCGGCGACTACACGATGGACGGGGTGGGAAACAGTTCAACCAACACGCCCGACCTGCCCCAAGAAAAACATATCCCCTCGCCTTACAAGGACCTCAATATCGGTGTCGGTTTCCAATGGGAAGCCGACATCTGGGGAAAGCTGACCGACAAGAAACGTGCCGCGGCATCGCGATGGCTAAAGTCTGTCGAGGCCCAAAAGCTGGCACAAACTTTATTGATTTCGGAAACAGCCAATCTGTATTACGACCTGATAGGCCTGGACAGACAGAAGGCTGTACTCGAAGAGGCCATCAAAGATACCCATGCAGCCTACCTGTTGACCAACGAGCTAATGAAAGAAGGCGAAGTGTCCCGACTGTCTGTAGATCAGTTCCTCTCACGCCGCATGAAACTCGAAGCAGCACTGCTTGCCGTCGATCAACAGATTGGTGAAACCGAACGGGCTTTTGCACTTCTGCTGGGCAAACTGCCCTTTGAGGTAAAACGTTCCTCATTCAAAGAAATCAGACAGGCTTCATTTCCCGTACAACAAGGCATTCCGGCCGAACTACTGGCCGACCGCCCTGACATAAGAGCTGCCGAGCTGGAATTGCTTGCCGCCAAATCGGACACACGTGCTGCGCGCAAGTCTTTCTTCCCGTCACTGACTTTGGGTGGAGAAGGCGGTTTCAATGCTTTTGACCTGAGCCACTGGTTCAGTTCTCCAGCATCTGCGGTTTATAACCTGGCAGCAGGACTTACTGCCCCAATCTTCAAGCGAAACGAAATCCGCTCGATGTGGGAAAGTGCCAAAAGTAACCAGCGCATTGCCTTGCTAAACTATCACTATCAGGCACTGAAAGCCTATCAGGAAGTGATAAACCTGCTGGAAGCAACCCGACAAACCGAGAAACGCAAGACATTGAAGTTGAAAGAAAGTGACGTACACCACCGCTCCATCGTTCATGCCAATGAATTATTCCGTACAGGATTTGTAGGCTATTTGGATGTACTATCGGCCAACGAACGCTACCTCGACTGCGAATTGGAACTTATCGAACTTGACATTTCATTTTGTAAACTGAATACACTTCTTTTCCGAGCATTAGGAGGTGGATGTTTCTAGCTCCTAAAACAACAATTATTAGGGATGCTTTTTAGGCATCCCTATATTAATTATCAAACCATTGTAAAAAATCACAAACCAAATAATTTTGCCATGTCTACTTTGCAATTCTATAAAAAAGCTATATCTTTGTGGCCGATAAGAGTTTAATGATATGGAAGCATTCTACCGCACACACGCCTATCTTGTGGAGCACACAAACGCTCCGGTTCGTCGCGACCTCATGGACGAGATTGACTGGAACGACCGTCTCATAGGCATTAAAGGAACGCGTGGTGTAGGTAAAACGACTTTTCTGCTTCAATATGCCAAGGAGAAATTCGGGACCGACCGCTCCTGCCTCTTTATCAACATGAACAATTTCTACTTTTCCGGCCACGGCATCGTAGAGTTTGCTTACGAGTTCCAGCGCCGCGGCGGCAAAGTACTCCTGATTGACCAGGTATTCAAGTTTCCTAACTGGAGTAAGGAGTTGCGCATGTGCTACGACCGTTTCCCCAACCTGAAGATTGTCTTCACTGGTTCGTCGGTCATGCGCCTGAAAGAAGAAAACCTCGAACTGCGCGACATCGTAAAAAGTTACAACCTGCGTGGCTTCTCTTTCCGCGAATTCCTGAACCTTCAGACAGGCATGAAATTCCACTCCTACACGCTGGACGAAATCCTGAACAACCACGAACAGATAGCCAAAGGCATACTGGCCAAAGTACATCCGTTGGATTATTTTCAGGATTACATGCACCATGGATTCTACCCCTTCTTCCTCGAAAAGCGTAATTTTTCCGAAAATCTGCTCAAGACCATGAACATGATGGTAGAAGTGGACATCCTGCTTATCAAGCAAATCGAACTGAAATACTTGTCGAAAATAAAAAAGCTGTTGTATCTCTTGGCAGTAGACGGGCCTAAAGCACCCAACGTAAGCCAACTGGCCAACGATATAGAGACTTCGCGCGCCACGGTAATGAACTACATCAAATACCTGGCTGACGCCCGCCTCATCAACATGGTCTATCCGGTAGGAGAAGAATTCCCCAAGAAGCCGGCCAAAATCATGATGCACAATTCAAATCTGATGTATTCCATCTACCCGGTCAAGGTTGAAGAGCAGGATGTGCTTGACACGTTCTTTGTCAACACCCTGTGGAAAGACCACAAGGTGAATCGAGGAGATAAAAACGTCTCATTCATGGTAGATAAGGACAAAGCTTTCAAGATTTGTCCGGAAGGTGTCAAAATAAAAAATAATCCTAACATGGTGTATGCTATGCACAAGATGGAAATCGGACGTGACAACCAGATCCCGTTGTGGCTGTTCGGTTTCTTGTACTAAACACACACGGTAAAAACGCAGAAAAACGAAACTAAAATAAAAAAGAGATTTTTCACTTAATAAATTCATTTAGTTATGACTAAACAGAAAAAATTCATCACTTGTGATGGTAACGAAGCCGCTGCTCACATCTCGTACATGTTCTCCGAGGTAGCAGCTATCTACCCCATCACCCCGTCATCTACGATGGCTGAACACGTAGACGAATGGGCTGCCGCAGGTCGTAAGAACATCTTCGGCGAAACAGTATTGGTACAGGAAATGCAGTCGGAAGCCGGTGCTGCCGGTGCCGTTCACGGTTCTCTGCAAGCCGGTGCATTGACAACTACCTACACCGCTTCCCAGGGTCTTCTGCTGATGATCCCTAACATGTACAAGATTGCCGGTGAAAACCTGCCTTGTGTATTCCATGTATCTGCCCGTACGCTGGCTTCACACGCTCTGTGTATCTTCGGTGACCACCAGGATGTAATGTCCTGCCGTCAGACAGGCTTCGCCATGCTGGCCGAAGGTTCTGTACAGGAAGTGATGGACTTGGCTGGTGTGGCTCACCTGTCCACGCTGAAGGCCCGTGTTCCGTTCATCAACTTCTTCGACGGTTTCCGTACTTCTCATGAAATCCAAAAGATCGAGAAGCTGGATAACGAAGACCTCGCTCCGCTGATCGACCAGGAAGCCTTAGCTGAATTCCGCAGCCGCGCCATGAACCCCATGACTCCGGTAGCCCGCGGTATGGCCGAAAACCCCGACCACTTCTTCCAGCATCGTGAATCTTGCAACAGCTTCTATGATGCAGTTCCTGCCATCGTGGAAGACTACATGAAGAAGATCAGCGAAATCACTGGCCGCAATTATGGTCTGTTCGATTACTATGGTGATCCCGAAGCTGATCGCGTCATCATCGCCATGGGTTCTGTAACAGAGGCTATCCGCGAAGTTATCGACTACCTGCGTGCTAAGGGCGAAAAAGTAGGTTTGGTAGCTGTTCACCTCTACCGTCCGTTCTCGGCTAAGCACTTCCTGGCAGCTGTACCTAAGACTGCTAAGCGCATCGCCGTACTCGATCGTACTAAGGAACCGGGTGCTAACGGCGAACCTCTTTACATGGATGTTAAAGACTGCTTCTACGGACAGGAAAATGCCCCGCTTATCGTTGGCGGACGCTATGGTTTGGGTTCGAAAGATACCACTCCGGCACAAATCTTTGCCGTTTACGACAACCTGTCATTGCCGACTCCGAAGAACCACTTCACGATCGGTATCGTAGACGACGTAACCTTCACTTCTCTGCCTCAGGAAGCTGAAATCGCAGTAGGTGGCGAAGGCATGTTCGAAGCCAAGTTCTACGGTCTGGGTGCTGACGGTACAGTAGGTGCCAACAAGAACTCAGTGAAGATCATCGGTGACAATACCGACAAGCACTGTCAGGCATACTTCTCTTACGACTCTAAGAAGTCAGGCGGTTTCACTTGCTCTCACCTGCGTTTCGGTGACACTCCTATCCGCTCTACTTACTTGGTTAATACACCTAACTTCGTAGCTTGCCACGTACAGGCTTACCTGCACATGTACGACGTAACTCGCGGTCTGCGCAAGAATGGTTCGTTCCTACTCAATACCATCTGGGAAGGCGAAGAGCTGGCAAAGAACCTGCCGAACAAGGTGAAGAAATATTTCGCACAGAACAACATCACCGTTTACTACATCAACGCAACTCAGATTGCACAGGAAATCGGATTGGGCAACCGTACCAACACTATCCTGCAGTCTGCATTCTTCCGCATCACAGGCGTTATCCCCGTTGATCTGGCTGTAGAGCAGATGAAGAAGTTCATCGTGAAGTCTTATGGCAAGAAGGGTGAAGATGTTGTAAACAAGAACTATGCTGCCGTTGACCGTGGTGGCGAATACAAACAGCTGACTATCGATCCGGCATGGGCTAACCTGCCTGATGACGAAAAGGCTGCCAACAACGATCCTGCATTCATCAACGAAGTAGTTCGTCCTATCAACGCTCAGGACGGCGACTTGCTGCCGGTATCTGCCTTCAAGGGTATCGAAGACGGTACTTGGGAACAAGGTACTGCCAAGTATGAGAAACGTGGTGTTGCTGCATTCGTACCCGAATGGAATGCCGAAAACTGTATCCAGTGTAACAAGTGTGCTTACGTTTGTCCTCACGCTGCCATCCGTCCGTTCATCCTCGACGCTGAAGAGCAGAAGGGTGCTAACTTCACTCAGCTGAAAGCTGTCGGTAAGGTATTCGACGGTATGACATTCCGCATGCAGGTTGACGTACTCGACTGTCTGGGTTGCGGCAACTGTGTTGACGTATGTCCGGGTAATCCGAAGAAAGGTGGCAAAGCCTTGTCAATGGTTCACCTGGAAAGCCAGATGGGCGAAGCAGCCAACTGGACTTACTGCATAGAAAACGTGAAGAGCAAACAACACCTGGTAGACATCAAGGCCAACGTGAAGAACTCTCAGTTCGCTACTCCGCTGTTCGAGTTCTCTGGAGCTTGCTCTGGTTGCGGCGAAACTCCGTATGTGAAGCTGATTTCTCAGCTCTTCGGTGACCGTGAAATGGTAGCCAACGCTACAGGATGTTCTTCTATCTACTCAGGTTCTGTTCCTTCTACTCCTTACACCAAGAACGAGAAGGGTCATGGTCCTGCATGGGCTAACTCATTATTCGAAGACTTCTGCGAATTCGGTCTGGGTATGGAACTGGCCAACGAAAAGATGCGTGCCCGTATCGCCAAACTGATGGAAGAAGGTATTGCAAACGAAGCTACTCCGGCTGAATACAAAGCTATCTTCACTGAATGGTTGGAAAACAGCCTGGATGCAGACAAGACCAAAGACATCTACGAACGTATCGTTCCGATGCTGGAAGCTGCCAAAGACAAATGTCCGGTTTGCGCAGGTATCTACAACCTGAAACAGTACATCGTAAAACGCAGCCAGTGGATTATCGGTGGTGACGGTGCTTCTTACGATATAGGTTACGGTGGTCTTGACCACGTTATCGCCAGCGGTAAAGACGTAAACATCCTCGTACTCGATACAGAGGTTTACTCTAATACTGGTGGTCAGTCTTCTAAGGCTACTCCGGTAGGTGCTATCGCCAAGTTTGCTGCTGCCGGCAAGCGCGTACGTAAGAAAGACCTCGGTCTGATGGCTACTACTTACGGTTACGTTTACGTAGCACAGATTGCTATGGGTGCCGATCAGGCTCAGACTCTGAAGGCTCTGCGCGAAGCTGAAGCTTATCCCGGTCCGTCACTCATCATCGCTTACGCTCCGTGTATCAACCACGGTCTGAAAGCTGGTATGGGTAAGAGCCAGGCTGAGGAAGAAAAAGCTGTTAAGTGTGGTTACTGGCACTTGTGGCGTTACAACCCGGCATTGGAAGCTGAAGGCAAGAATCCGTTCACACTGGATAGCAAAGAGCCCGAATGGGAAGGATTCAAAGACTTCTTGAAGGGTGAAGTTCGTTACGCATCTGTAATGAAGCAATATCCTGCAGAAGCCGAACAACTCTTCCAGGCTGCCGAGGACAACGCTAAGTGGCGTTACAACAGCTACAAGCGTCTGGCCCGTGAAAACTGGGGAGCTGAAGTTGCTGAATAATCCAGCTAAATCATAAGGAAAGCATAGGCGGACATCCGCCTGCTTTCCATTACCCCTCATACAAAAATCCCCTACAGATGTCTTCACTGGAAGAAGACATATCTGTAGGGGATTTTGTTATTATCTGCAATCAAAGAGCACAAGCATTACCCTCACAATAATCCGAGCTGGGCTCTCCGCCGTATTCTGGATGACGTTGCAACCAACGAACTGCATAAGAACAAGTAGCCACTAATTTATAGCCCTGCTGACGCGCATAATCATAAGCCTCTTTAACAAGTGCTGAAGCAATTCCTTGGCCTTCCAGAGGAGCTGGAACGACAGTATGGCGAATATCGAACGTCTTATTTTCAATACGATAGGCTACATAAGCCATTTCACCATTTTGTAATAAAGTAAAACGATGTTTTTCTGGGTCGTGAAGAATATCCATCATAATGCTCTAATTTTAAGATTCTACTTACCAGTGACAAAAATAAGATTTTTTATCCTAACTTTAACAAAGATACAATTTTCCACGCGACCGCCCACCCGAGGATGCCATTTTTCGCAATCCTCCACCCTGCTGCCCGTCCGCCGGCTCCGTAGGGCGGAAAACGGCTGGCGGCGGGGTGGGAAAAGCGATTTTCAATCACTTGCACCCCTGCAAACTAACAAAAATCACGATTTTCAATCACTTGTACCCCTACAAACAAACAAAAATCGAGATTTTTAATCATTTGCACCCCTGCAAATGAACAAAAATCACGATTTTCAATCACTTGCACCCCTGCAAATAAACAAAAATCCACTATCTTAGCCGCATGAAAACATAAACGAACCGAAATATGGACAAAAATCACCCCAAGTTCGACCAATTTCCCGTATCACAGCTGCCCGCCGCCACGCACTACGGCTTCCACAACGATTTTGCCGACATCGTTGCCCCGCTGGAGGCGTCCTTCCCCAACCTGACGCCCCTGCTCCAGGCCTACCGCGCCGCCCTGCAGGTGGAGAGCCGCATCTACGTGCGCCCGCGCGGCCTGGACAGCACGCGCAAGCTGCTCGAAGCCGACCTCCGCCGCGACCGCCTGCTGGGCGTCATCCTGCAAACCGTGAATGCCCACCGCGCCAATCCGCTGGAGCC
>ULVG01010568.1_pt1 | contig 49093 bp, 47 predicted proteins | sample 1959221 | NCBI WGS metagenome assembly ULVG01 (sample SAMEA4835780, study PRJEB28245) | human gut metagenome | biome: gut microbiome; material: fecal sample | place: Denmark | collected 2008
TGTCCAAGATGTATACCATAAGAGAGAAAAATCGTTTGCCAATGGGACAAACGACCGCGAAGCGCACCCAAAACGTTGGATTGCCGTTCTTGTTCAAATGAATTGTGAGAAGAAAACAGCTACCCAATTGATTAAGGCTGGTTACGAAACTTATATTCCCACACAACAAGAAATACATCAATGGAGTGATAGGAAGAAAAAAGTAAACAGGCTCATTATGCCAATGGTAGTGTTTGTTCGTGCAACAGTAAATGAAGAAGAATGGTTGCGCAGTCAATCGTATATCTTCAAGCTCTTAGCCTTACCTGGCAGTGATGAAGACAAGCGAAAATTCGCGACACCTATCCCAGACTATCAAATAGACAGATTAAAGTTTATGCTTGAAAAAGCAGAAACAGAAGTTACAATTGTAAGTGATTTTAATGTAGGCGATCCCATTTCTATAATAGATGGTCCTCTGAAAGGGCTTGAAGGGGTAGTAAGCGAGACAGATGACAAACATTCTATTTGTGGAGTTCTAATTGATGGATTGGGATATGCTTGTGTGCAAATATCAAAATCCTGCTTAAGTTATTCATTAATTTAATAGAACTTGATGTTTATAGTACTCAAATAAAAAATAACATCTGAACTTTTAAAAGTCTTCGTAGTTCTGATTTGTGAATCTAAAAGAAAATATTATTTGAATTTCAAATAGATAGCATTGGTTATGCGTTTGTCAAAATAGGCAAAGCTTCTTAATGCGTCAATTATAATTGCAATACTTTATGTATAAGAAAAGAGATAAATTCACTGCAAAGTTTATGGCATATAAAAATGTTAGTAGCTTGTTACTATTATATCTTTTATTAACATCATCACTTACACATGCCACTGAAATTCCAAATCATTATATTATTGCATTCGATCGTTCAATAGAAAGTAGACGTACATTTTATGAATCAAATGAAATATTAAAGATAATAAATAATACACTTCTAGATAATGATTTTCAAACAGAATCTGACTATATATCTATTGTAGGTTATACAATGGAATATGGGAATCCTAACATTGAAAGATATGCTAGATTATATAATAGCAAGGACGGCCCTATAGCGTGGTATCAACCCAAAGGGAAAACACTTCTAGAATTATTCCCAGATTGGCCAACAGGTGAACCAACATTAGAATATTATAATTCGCCTTTTGGATCAATGCAATCTTTAGCCAAACCATTTGCTGTAATTGAAACAAAAAGGGATGATTCATCTTGCGAGTTAGCAAATCGAACCTTTTTGTATGTTATTACAGATGAGGTCGTAAATGGAACAGATGATAATTATAGACAAGAATGGAGAAACGCATCATCATGCTATGGTTCAAATTGGTCACAATTTGAAAAAATTTCTAACCATGTATTTAATACACTACAATTATTTAATGAGGAATTTAAGTTTATTCAGATTAAGCTTAATAAAGGTAATGCAAAGTTTGACAAATTACCCATTTCTCCTGATGGGGTGTATAAAATAGTACCTTATGAAGTTGTGTCAGTTGAACGACCGTCTATACATGCTATAACAAACATACCATCTCCTCTACCTATTCAGAGAGTTAAAGGAGGTTTCTCGTTAAAATTTGATTCACATTCATATTCACAGAAATATAAAATAATTAATATAGAAATATCAGACACTAAAGGTGCACTGCTCGGTTCAACAGATTCTGGTAAATTAGACGTTTTTTTACCTTCTGAAAAAATTTCCGTTGGTGATTCTATTCGTTTATCATTAACCGTATCCCTTAACGATGGTCATTACAATGGGGTAATTATATCTCCAACTAATCCTCGTTATCGTGATGGCATGACAGTTAATCAACTTATAAAGATTCAAAATGAAACAAAAATCTTAGGTGTTTTACCCTTATCCGATTCTTTTTGGTGGTGGTTCCCCAATGATATCTTTTCTGCAATATTAATTTGGGATTTGATAATAATATTAGCATTCATAATCGTAATAGGATATATTTTTTATAGATGTTTTGTTAGAATTAATACTTATAAACCATCTAATGATAAAATAACAATTAATAAAACAGAATAATGCAAGTCAAAATAAACTTAAATAATCCTCCTACTACAGATAAAATTAATGTAGATCTGCAGTGGCGTGTACAAGTGACAAGTCCCAAAAAAGGATTTTTGCCTAAACTTTTTCGTAAACACAATCGTGTTACACGTGATTTAAAAATATCCGTGTCAGATATTATTGTGCCAGAAGAAATAGTATGTAATAAAAGTAATCTTTTCTCGATATTATCAGGAGACACTCTTTATTCTCAATCTCAGTTTCCTGTAAATATCCAGATGACAGATATGACAATGCCATTCCAACTTCTTTTTCATCAAGGAGAAATTAAGGATTGCGTAAGACAACAAGATGACAATCCTCGTTCATATACAATACTCTTTACTGTTAATTTAAAAGATTTAAAAGATAATTTGATAGATTCCTCAAAAGAATCTATAGAAATAATCTTTGATCCGTTAGGAGTAAAACCTAATTTTGCAATTGATATTAATGAGGAGGAAATTCAGTATTCTGCTTCATTAGGAAATGAAAGGATTGGAACATTTGCTGCATGGCTCAATGAGGAATTTCAATTCACTCCAAGTCAAGTAGCTGATATCTCCCTAAAACTCTATAAAGGTACAACAGAACTTCCTGGCATAATTTTCTTAAATAATAATAGCAATACTTCCACTGTTTCAATTAAAGCCGGGAAAAGAAATGTTGTAAAACTACCTATATTTATAGATTTTACAACCATACCTAATCCAATTTGCGAAGAAGATGATTTTACAATCGAATCTCTTATAGTTTTATCTGCATCCTATAGTCCAGAAGTAAAAGAAACGATTTTAAAGCAAACGCATTTTAAACTACTCAAAGATCAACAAGGAACAGAACTACGGGTTTCCATTCAACTTCCTGAAAAAGAACCTGTACTATGCGATAACGAACGTTCATATCCAGCGATTCCTATGAATTTTGTTCCTAGAAGTAGACTAATGGGACAGGTAGATGTTATTCTACAAAATATTGCTACTGACAATTCTAATAAAAATTCAGGCTTATATATCAAGAATCTTACACTGACAGAAGAACTTGTAGGTGAAATTAAAGTCATAGGTGAAAACAACTCGATTCTTAATCGCTTTATCTCAATTGATGGCTCTGGCGTAGAAGAGATGAACAGTTCTGATGGTTTGTTTATTCCGAATGGTCCTAGTTCCAATTCAACTATCCATGTATCATTCAATCCATCTAGCATTGTAGATATTGTTAATTCAAAAAATTACGATTTTAAAATACAATCTACATTAGCCTTCGATTATTGGGAGGACAAAAATGGATTAGGAGATCTTAATGAAGAATATAAGAAACGAAAGAGTATTCCCATCATTTGGCAATTACATTTAGAACCAAATCCTGAATGGTTATGTGTGGATTATGGTTCCTCTGCTATTGTTTGTAGATATGATAATGAAATACTTGATTTAAAGAAACAAAAAGATAGTATTTTTAGAATAGCAGAAGATGGAAAATTCAGATTAGACACTATTGAAGGAAAAACTCCATTCTTGTCTTCTGATATAGTACTTCATACAGTTCGAGACACCGCTCAAAGTACACTATGTAGCCAGCAAAACAAAGATGAAAATACTCCTTACCTTAATTTATCTGTCTGTTTATCACCAACATCTAGTTTAATTAAAAATGATGTAAGAACTCAGTTACCTTGTCTTAAAATCCTTGTTGGTAATGAATATTTACCATCAAAACCAGACTTCCTCACTTTTAGGTATGCTAGAAAAGATTTAAATGGCAAAGTTGAAACTATTGAGGCTAAAGATGCAATGTCTAAGAAAGAGGAATCATGTATATTAAAAATTTCATCAATTTTTAATGAAGCATATTCAGCACTATTTAAGTATTTTATATTTCCTGAAACCAAAGAGAAAACTATTAATAAACTAGTGCTTACATATCCAAATACATATACACCAGCACACTTGAAAGTTCTGGAGAAGATAGCTCACGAAACTTTCCCCAAGGTAAGGGATGGATACCTGAAATTTGTGAGTGAATCTGATGCCGTTTCTGCATATTATCTTCAGAACTGGGATTCTTTTAATAAAGGAAGAAATATATCAGAGGATGAGACTGTATTAGTATATGATATGGGAGCAGGAACGCTAGATATAACACTATTCAGTAAGCGTAAGAATGAGAATGGTAAAATAGAAGTAAATATTCTTGGAAAGATCGGAACAGGAAAAGCTGGTAACTATCTTGATTATATAATAAGTGAAATTATTAATGAAAAAGTTCCTGGCGCAATTAGAGGTCCAAAGACTGTATCAACTACGTCTGTACCTGACGTCCAAACTCTTAATGAACGCTTAGACTTAAAACAAACGGTTAAAGATATTATAAAACCTAATTTGAAACCAGATGTAGAGTTATCTTGTGGACCGAGCAAGTTTAATAGCTCTATAATTTTAGGGGACAATCGTTTTGTTGAATTCTTGGACCAAGTAACATATGGTATTATAACACAATTACTTTCTTATATTAATGATAGTAACTTAGTTATTAATACTGTGCTGATGTCTGGCCGTAGTTGTCGTTTAGAAACCTTACAGAAAGCACTCAAAAACACGTTAAATAAAATCGGATGCCCTGATGCTAGAATTGTAAAATTCAAGAGTAATGGAGATAAAGAAAAAACTGTAGTTGTTGAAGGTGCAATGGCAAGAGCGTCATTATTTAGTTCCGCAGAATCTCCAGTTCAAATCCGGTCTCGTCGGCTTTATGCGTCTTATGGTTTAGTATATCAAAAATTAGGTGGTACTTATAAATACACAGAATTATTAAAAAGTTCGGATTTGCCATTTATATCTGATAATACAAATCTTAATGATTTTGAAAGTAATAATGTTGAAGTCGTCGGTACTGCATCTGCTGGAAACATTAAATTAATACAAACATATCTTTCACCAGAAGACACTGAATTTGCCTATAATAATAGGGATCTTGAATTTATATCAGAAATGGAAGAGTATGATATGGCTGATTTTGATGGTAAAGATAAGTTAAATGTAAGATTAAAGTTAGATTATAAGAACAACATCTCTCTTTATGTAAATGGTCGTATTTCTATTGGTAGTTCACCTAAAGGAGTTGATCTTTCAAGTGAAATTACAAAACGAAGCGTTTGGCCTGTGACAATATAAATGATTTGATATTTAAATATACCTTACCGGAAAATAGTTTATATAAATATATGAAGAAAGTAATTTTAGCATTACTAATGTTGTTTACACACAACCTAGTATTTGCACAGTTAGATGGAGAATTGGGGGTGCTTGCTCCGAATGGTCATTTCGTAATTGATGAAGAAGAAATTCGTATTGAATCATCAAAACAAATTATTTGTAATGATAGAAGAGATTCTATATATGTAGCGTTTGGTAAATCAAATTGGATTAAACTTCAGCCAAAGTTTATTAAGAATAATATAACACGTGCTAAGATAGAAAATAGGTTAGAAACAGATAGAAACATATTTGTTCAGATTGGTGCTAAAAATAATGGAACTGATTTCTTAAGTAACGAAATTAAATATTTAGCCAAACAATCTGGAAGTGGAGCAGCTGATAATTCATACGTTATCATAAATAAGAAAGATTTGCCTCTTACTCTTTTTATAGATGGCAGAGAAATTACTTTAGTCGAATTTTTACCTACAGACCAAACTCACTGTGACCTACTCCGTAAAAAAGTTAATGCATATACAGAATTACCAAATTGTAAATATGATACTTTATCGATTGCAGATTTAAAAAATACAGCTTTCGATTTATTAGACTTAAATCCGTCTAAATATTGGAAGTCTTCTGCTGTTAAATACTTTATAAATGGTCATGAATATTCTGTAACAGAAGAGAAATTCACAATCCCAGATAGTATTTATTCTAATTTGAACGCAGGTGATAACATAGCTTTATCATATAAAATTGAATTTAATCACGTTGATGGTTTTTTCAATCATTTTAGAGAGGGAAAACTTGTTGACATTCACATAAAAGAGTCTGATAATAAATCAGTATTATGGCTTTTATTACTAATTCCTGTTATAATATTAGTTTACTATTATAAAAAAAAGAAGCCATGTAATAATGGAGAACAAGATCCAACAGGTTCTATTGATGGCTCTGAACAAGTTCAACAAGGAAATGAGGAAACCATCAATGACGTACCACAGGAAAGTGAAGATATTTCCTCTAAAATTTCAGAAGTAAAACAAAGCACAGATGTAGATCATGTATTGAATTCTCTTATACCCAATCTAGAAGAATTAAGTACAGAAGAAAAAATTGGACGTATCAAGCAAGAACTTTCTTCAGGAAATAGAGCTAAAGAAAAGATTTTAAATCTTTTTAAAGAGTTTAATATATCAAGTAATAATTACAATGATTTAGTAAGCTATATTAAATCACTTATCGAATCTATTGAAAATATAAAAAGTGAACAGAACAACTCCCCTGAAATGATTTCGGGTCAAATTCTCTCTTTAATGATTAATAAAAACAGTAAAATTTTATCGTCATTAATAGAGAAAGCTAAATCAGAGTGTACTAACTCTACAAAGCCCAATTATGAAACCTTGCAGAAATTAATCAACCTGCTGCCTATTAACCTTAAAGATTTCTCAAAGCCAATCGTAGTAGATAATAGTTCCAGCCTTGATTTTACAGAGCAACAAATGAGCACAGCTACCAATCGCCGTAAGATGATGGTATGGATGATAGATCAATTAGAAATCAAAGGTTACAAAGGGCTCAATAGGAATGACAATATTGATAACAATTTTACTAAATTAGTAGAATTATTATCGACAAAACCACAAGATGAAAATAATATATCTCTTGAAGATGCTATTGATGAAGCAATAAACAATGATAAATTTACTAGTACTCAAAAAGCTAAATTGCTAGTTACTCTTATTGATCATATTAATTCTACAGTAAATGATGATTCATATCTTATTGATACATCGTTAGCATTGGATGATTTTATTTCCTTTATATCTGAAAAAATTCAGTCTCCAAACAATTTTGAAGATGCTCAAGAAATCATTAAAAACAATAATTTGAATGCTATTAATGGAATCTTAGAAAGTGATATTAAAGATTTTGATCAAGAGTCATTAAAAACTGCTTTAAGAACAGCTATTGTTAAACTACTCAATAAACATTTAAAAGGTTTTGAGGCAGAAAACATTGAAGAAGCGTTCAAAACAATCAATACTTCTCTTGCTAATTCTGAAGTATTAAAAAATACTCTAAAAGAAAACGAAATTAACGCAATTGATGAGCTTCCATCTAAGATACGAAAAAAACAAACAGAAGAAATAATAAGTTCTGTTAATCAAAAAGTTAAAGAACTATTCCCTGATAAATATTTTGACTCTATTCAAAAGCTCATCAATGCTTTACTGGTATTCTCTACAAATGCAAAGGATAATGAACTTTTAATCGTTGATGAGCTTGAGGAAAAGATAAGTCTAAGAGATTCTTCATATGTTTCCTCAGAAGAGAAAAATATCATTAAACTAATTAATGTCTATAATAATCTTATTACTGATAATGAGAATAAACTTAACACGGACATTGCTGAAAAGAAAAATAAAATATTAGAATTAGAAACTGAAATAACTAATAAAGAATCTGAAATTTCAACACTAAGTGCAGAGAACAACTCTTTAATGATTGAATCTGTTGTAATGGTTGATAATTTGAGAGATTGTGCTGAAGAGATAATTAGTTCATGTAAGACTATCCTACATCCTTGCTCTGATAACGATGAAAGTCAATGTGTCGATATTGAAGATCGCTTATTTGCAGAATTGTCTAATTCTATAAATAAAATAAAAAATCTTCCTGTTGACAAAGACTCTACTCCTGTTGAAACTCGTAAAAAAATTCAATCAATCTTAATTGAAGAATTGATGTCAGATAACAGTCCAATCAATACAATATGTAGATATTTTGCATACAGCCGATTACCATTTATGACTGATACATCCAGAGAATATGGTATAACATTCAATCGTAAAAACATGTACGAACTCTTTAATACAGTTGAAACTATGTATGTAAGATTTGGCATCAATTTCAATATCCCTGATTTATTTGTAGCGGGATATAATGAAGGAAATTATGAAAATCTTACAGGGAAAACATACGGAGATCTTGATAATTTATGCCAAAATTCAAGAAATCACTTTGATAACATAGACTCAAAAGTTAAACCATCAGATGTGATTGTTGATATGATAAATGTCGGTTTTTCTGTCGATGGTAAGGTAGAAAGAATAACATCAGTATTAACATATTAACTCAAGTTTCGCAAGTGCGAAACTTGCAGGAGTTAAAGGAGTTAAATGAAGTTATCGCCCACCAAGGTGGGCTTAGGAGTTAAAAGTCAATAGACTTGTTACTGCCAGTTTTCTCTTTGCAAGGCTATCGGCTCTAACTTCTAACAAAGCAAAGCGGAGCGATAACTTCTATAACGTCTTAACTTCCAGGGAAATATTACATGCGAAACTTAAAATATTAATATAATTTGTGTATGAGAAAAAACATTTTTATCGCAATCCTCGCTATTGTAGGTATCTTGATTGTCGTAAATCTAATAAGAGATAATGGAGGAGGGAAAGAAAAAAATAATATGTGGGTAAATAATAAAATAAGTGCAAGTTTTAGTTCAAATACAATCAATGAACCAATTGGTGAAATACCTTCAACCGCAGAAATTTATATTGATGCATCTGGAAGCATGAAACCTTATTTCAAAGCAGACGGAACATCAATGATAAATACATTATCAGAAATAAAAAATCTCAATCAATCTGGTACCTCTATTTACTTTTTAGATAATAAAAAACCATATAAAGGACTCGTAAGAGATATTCTTACTGATATCAACAAACAGCCAAATAATTCAAATACACTTTTCCATGATTTTTTCGATAAAGCTGCGTGCAAATTGGATACTACAAATACTATTATATATCTTGTGACTGATGGTATTATGAGTATCCATGATACTTCAAAAGATATGTCAACTGCTTTATTAGAATTAGGAGGAAAAATAACAAATTCTTTATCAAGACATCAAAACATTGCAGGTGCAATTTTTAGATATACTGGAGAGTTTAAAGGAACGTATTGGAATTCAAAAAGTAAACCTGTTGTTTTAAAAGAACAAATTAATCGACCTTACTATATTATAGCTTTAGGACACAAAGAATCTATTAGAAAATTACAAACTATTTCAAAAGACAAATTAAATAATCCTGAAGAATTATATATGGGATTACACGATTTAGGTGGTCATAAAGGAGCTACATCAGTTTATGGAGACAATGGAGTTATAGAAAATTTGAACTCACCTGTTACATTGATTCTAGATTTACCTAATTGTCTTCACAATGTTGATGAAACCAATGCAATCCTTACAAATGATAATAATAAATTAAATATTCCTGTTGAAAAAAAGGATAATAGATTGGTTGCGGTTATCCCTCCTACAACACCTCTCAGACCAGATAGCGACGGACGCATCAAAATCAATTTATCAATCAAAAATCAAATACCCACTAAATGGGTTCTAGATTGGAACTGCGATAATGATATCAATGGACCTGACGCCATCACAACATACGGTCTTGAAACATTGGTTAAGGGAATGTTTAATGGGTTGGAAAACGATACGATTTTATTAAGTGTAGATTTTATTTATAAGAGACAATAACATTTAAAAATTAATAATATGGATTTCTTTTATTTTTTAGTAACAGGTTCTGATTCATGGGAACCACATTATCATGAGAATTTTTTTAATATTCAAGGAGGATTCTTATGGGGTTTTATAGGTGCTCTAATTCTAGGAATTATTGTTGCCAGTGCATTCTATTTTGGATGTTGTAACAGTTCAAAATCATGTAAATCAGCAAACATTGGAGTCTGGGCTATTTCACTTTGTATTTGCGCAGTGATGTCCTATTTCTATGCAGACTTTGTAGTTATTGGAGATTCTAATACAACTGACAACACATCAGTATTTAGAGCGCATTCATTCTATAAGGCTAATGATGATTATTTTATTCAACAAACAAGTGTTCCTGGTGTTTCGCAAACATTTATTGACGACTTGACTCAAAAGAGAAATGAAATTAAATACAACCTCGACAAAGGCGGAGATGTTCGTTTTGAGTTTGATATAACAACAGCAATTTTGGCTGCGATTTTCTTTTTCATTACAAGTATTATAGTTAAAAGGTTTACAATCAATGGCAAAACTATTCCATTTGAAAGACCATAATAATTAAATTTTAGAAATTATGCCTAAATTATTTATTTTTGCTATTGGAGGTACCGGTGAAAGAGTATTGCGCTCATTTACTATGGTGCTTGCATCTGGTGCTCCTACTTTTGATAATTACGAAGTATTTCCCGTAATAATTGACTACGATACAGACAATGCAGATAAAGTCAGAACCGTTGAATTACTTAAAAATTATTCTGCTGTTCATGATTCTGCATTCACAAGACATAGTGCCACGAGTGACTTGAAAGGGCAATCTGGTCAATTTTTTGCAGCAAAATTGAGGAATTTGAATGGTTTGGAAAATTATGTTTTCCCATTTTATCCTGCTACTGATAATGAAAAATTCCGTGAACATATTGGATATGATCAATTGTCTGGTAATACAATGGGTACTGCTGATCTCTTAACAAGCCTTTATGATGAATCAAAGCGTGCTGATACGGAACTTAATCTTGATATGACTGTTGGATTTAAAGGCAATCCAAATATTGGTAGTGTAGTTTTTCACTCAATTAATAACACAACTGAGTTTGCAGCTTTTAGAGCACGATTCCAACCAGAATCGGGAGACAAAGTTATCATAATAGGTTCTTTATTTGGTGGTACAGGTGCATCTGGAATCCCAGAGATTGTTAAATCCATTGATGCTATGAAAAATGGTGCTAAAATTGCTACTATTCTTGTTTTACCATACTTCGCCCCTATGGAAAAAAAAGATGGTGCGATTCAAGCGTCTCGATTTAATTCAAAAACGAAAGCTGCTCTAAGTTTTTATAAGGATTCTGGTCTAATGACAAAAATTGATAAGATCTATTATGTTGGTGACCCATATCCTACTGTTGTGCCATATAGCGAAGGAGGTAAAAATCAACTTAACAACGCCAATATAGTTGAGTTGATTGGAGCTATGATGATAGAACATTACGTTGCAGGACGAGATTCTAAACAGAAAGAATTTAAATTTTCTCCTAATGCCAATATTGTAGTTCGTCAAGGTCAAAAGAATGGTCAACGATTATTTATAAAGGATTTTGATAATATTTCAGTTTCGTTTGTTCTTAACCATTTAGTTGAACTAGCTATTGGACTAAAATGTTTCCACGATGAAATTTATAGTGGCAAAGCGGCTTCAAAGGATTTTTACAAATATTTATTGCTAGATAAAGCTGTTTCAAAGGAAGATAGTGTTGATGAAACAAATAAATTGAGAAATCTGTGTTCGGCTCTTGAAAAATTTTATTTTAAATATCAAGAATGGTTAAAAGAAATTGACTTCGAAGGTAATGGTGATGCAATACCCGCAAATTCGCATAGAGTTGGTATTTGCGATATGACTCGCAACTATTCTGAAATCATTTTAAATGAAGCAATCAAAGCTGATGACGCTGAAAGTGCCTCTATCTTCTCACGTGCAAAAGATTACATTAATGGAAAAAGTAATAAAGATTCATTGACTGACGACTTTTTACTTACTCGATTGAATTGGCACATTCGAGATGATGCCAAGGGAAATGGACATTACGATACTGCATCTAACTCCATAAGAACTGGCCATGAACCAGAATGGGTGTTTGCAGATATTCTTCATTTAGCTTCAGTTGATGGATTTAAAGAATTAAAAATCACTAAATAACGAACATAACTATGCCAGATAATAATAAAACAGTTAAGAAGAATAGCAACTTCTTTACAAATGAAAATCCTACAATAACCGTAAACTCCTCAGGCAGTTATGGAATTATAAATAGTTCAATCGAACCTACTCACATAAATGATGGATTAACCGAACGTGGAGCTGGATTAGGTAAACTTGGGTCTTCCATGCCTTCTCCTTTAGCACGTTTGTTTTTATTCTCAGCAGCATTAAGAGAGGTCAATGATTTAGAAGGACGTAATCCTGGTGATGGTCACATCGGCAAAATAAATGATGATGGCAACATAGAACCAACTCCTTACCATGACCTTGTTGGAGAAATGCTAGACATGCTTGAATTTGTATTTAAATATGGAGATGAGCCTGATTTTCATGTAAAAAGATGGGACTTAGGAATTGAATGCGACGCATTAGAAAAATCATCTGTAAAAGCTCATACACAATTGGCATCTGCATTACGTTCTGCATTTGAATTTGGTGTTTTACAAAATCAACCTATTTACCTTTTTAAGTGGAAAGATAAAGTTATCGGGGGTACCTCTCCTATTTCACTTGTTTATACGTCTGCAAATCTTAAAACCGCTCTTAATAAGTTTCAACCTACTGGAGATGCAGCAAATGTTCTTTTCTCAAATCAAGCAGTCCCACTTCATCTAAGAGATAAAGCCTTTAAAGAATATCTATATCGTTTGAAATTTACTGATTTATCTGCAATAGCAACAAACGAACCGCTGTATCAATTATCTAAGTATATTCAAGATAGTGGTGCGAACTATGATCCAGATTTGTACCATAAAGTAACTGCGAATCCAACTGATTATAAAAATGTAAAAAACCTACAAACCCAAGGAGCTAATGTAAAAGTAGCAGGTGTTCAACTCCGTGTATCAGATCATACAATTTATATTAATCCTGATACCTCAGATTATATTCTGAAGCCATCTGTTGATATATATAAACATGGGAATGTGATGACGAAAACTCCTATGGTTTTAACTAAGTATGGAGTAGATGGTCTCAAGTATGCTGCAGGTCGCCCTTGGCAACCTAATAGCGATCGGATTGATAAGGTTCTTATCAAAGATATTAATGATCGTAAATTACCTGGATTTGGTCAAGTAAAATATCCTTTCTTAACTGTATCTGATTTCTTTGAAGATAAAGTTATTGAAGTTAGTTATGAGATTAATAAAGATAGATTCTTTACAGGATGTACAAAAGAAATAAATTTCCTTTTACCGCTTAAAAAAGTATTTTTCGAATATTTCTCTCTTAATGACCTTGTTGATGCTAATGGAAATTATACTGACATGCTTGTTGTTGAGTATAATGAAGAAAGAGCAAAATTAGTGGTACAATTAAATCTACCCTTAGTAAATGGGCATCAGATATGTTTACATAAAACCTATGATACATCTGAACAGAGTCCGGAGAAGTTAGATTGCTATGATAGTTCGAAAACTTTTGATTTTGCGATATTCCCTTTCTATAGATTAGAACCAGACACAAGCCATAATATTTATAATATAATGGTAGGTAATACTATAGATGGCATTTCTTTTAAGTTTTTTGAGCCAGAATTAAATAAAGTAGATATGTCTTGTAAATCTGAAACAAGGCATCGAACACTTAAAGGTAATAATTCTCAGCTTTCGACTGACCATATTCGAGTAAAATCATTTTCATTTATGGAACTTGAAATACCTTCAGAAGGTAAAGAGGTTAGAGCCTTGATTTTACCAATTTTCAAAAAGGTAAATTCAAATCCTGCAGCTGCGACAGAAGATTTTACATTTAGTTTAGATTTTGGAACTACCAACACTCATGTAGCATATGCAAAAGTAAAACATGGTATGCCATTTGGTCATGCACAAATTCAAGCTTTTGATTATAATGATAATGATACTCAGATGGTTATGTTCAATAATAAGGAAGGAGCAAGAGAATTTGGTGCTTTCGCCACTGCTTTGAAACGAGAGCTTGTCCCTGCTGTATTGGGCGATGTAATAAAATTCCCTATGAGAACTACAACTTATCAAGTTGCAGGAAGACCCGGACGCCTTGATATGTTTTATAATACTAATATAGGCTTCAACTATGGAGAAGACATATCACGTTCAAGTGACTACAAGACAAACATCAAATGGGATAGATTTGACGGTAATGCTAATGAACGCATGAGTACATTCTTTGCTCAAATGCTTTGGATGATGAAGAATAAGAGCATTTTGAATAATGGATCAGATAAATTTATATTAGTTGTTACCTATCCTATTTCAATGCGTCCAAATGATTTAAACAATTTTAAAACAGCATGGGTTAATGCGAAGAATGAAGTGCAATGTAATGTAGATATTCGTTACAGAACTGAAAGTGTTGCTCCATATTATTCATATTTAGCTCAATTACAATATGGAGAGCCATATGCAAATATGGATATAGGCGGTGGAACTACTGATATTCTTTATGTTAATCCATTTAGTGGAGAAACTAGTGTATTTTCAGCTTTCTTTGCTGCAAACGATTTGTGGAACGATGGAATAGATCGAGTTAATAGAGCATCAAAAGCCAATGGTTTTGTAAGATTCTATAATTCCGTTCAATCAGGGATGCTAGGTGATAAACGTTCAGACGTAGATGCTGTTATCAATAACGCATCTTCATCGGCAGATATTATTAGTTATCTATTTGCTAATGATGATTGGTCAAAATTATCGAACACAATTCGACGTTCACCGAAAATGATGCAATTGCCGGTAATCCATTTTTCTGCTCTAGCTTTCTACATGGCATATGCATTACATATGGCAGAAGTTGAAGTTCCGAAGAATTTATCATTTACTGGAATGGGTAGTAAATATATTAAATTGATTAGTAGTGCAGAATCTGATATATCCATGTTGGTTAATGCAATCTTCTCGTATGCAGGTAAAGTTTTGAATAATACAAAGTTAACAGAAGCTTCAGTAAAAGTATCTTTCGCTCCAAATCCAAAGGAAGTAACTGCAATTGGTGCACTGATATCATTAAATTATAATAAGGCTATCAATCCATCAGAAGACACTTACTTCGGATTCGAAGAAGAAGAACCTGGAAAGGTTATGCATTATCAGGATGTCACACAAGAAGTCCAAGACTCTGTAGTGAAGCTTTTTAGAAAGTTTACATCAATGTTCAGCGATTCAGTTGTTTTAGATGTTCTTAGTGATCTTGGATATAGCGTAGATTCTGATATCACAAATAAATTAAGTCAGTATGCTGTGCAAAGTCTTCGTCAAATGAAAGATAGTTCCTCAGAAGGTCAAAAAACAACAGATAAACTAAAAGAACCAATGTTCTTTTGGCCTTTAAAGAATTCTCTCTATATACTAGGAAAAGAACTTACTGATAGTGCTATAGAAGAAGTAAATGGTGTAAATTAATAATATACAGATGAATAAAGATAATCAAACCAGTTCAGACTCTATAAATGCATATATACCAATATCTGCTAATAGTTCAAATGATTCAACAACTGAAACATTTGCCACTATAGTACAAGAAACAACATTACCTACTACTACCACTGAAAAAGGTGGTAGTAGTGGTATGATTTCCTTTATATGTATTGGAATTTTAGCTTGTATTTGTTTTTATATTTGGAAAATAGTAAAAACAATCTCAGCAAGCACTCAAAAGATGCAAAATTTGCTTGTAGAGAATCAAAACCGGTTAAAAAATGCTGAAAAAAAAATAGAAATACTCAATAACGAAATAAAATCACTCACGAGCAAAGTATTTTCTATTTCAAAAAGCTCTACACCTAAGAATATTAACACGGTTATAAGAGAGGAGCAACCTATTTATCAATATACAGATAAAAAGGAAGAATCTTTTGAAAGTAATCAAGTTAAATTTGCGACCTTACAATCGCCCGATGAAAATGGTATTCTTCGTTTCTCTGAACGTTCCATGGTAGATTCCCCTTCCTCTCAAAAAATGTTTCTTTTGGAAATTGACTTAAAAAGAGGTATAGGAACATACAAAATTAATCCATCTGCAATTAATTTTATTTTGGGTGATTTGCAGATGTTTAAAGATTTTGTAAAGCCGTTCACATTTAGTGGAGATACCAATAATGTAACAATACAAGATAAAAGACCTGGTAAAATTTCCAAACAAGGAAATTACTGGGTTGTAGATGAACTTTTAGAAATAACAATTCGTTAAAAATAATTAATATGGCAATAGATATAAGAAGTCAAGAATTTGCTAACGCATGGAGAACTGTTTCAGAAGCTTTATTAGCATATTTTCAAAATGGAGAATTAGGAACATCAGTCGTTAGTCAGAGTAAGTCTGAAGAGATCAATCATATTGTGATTAATGAAAGTAAAGCAGATACTAATTCTGAAGAAGGTAAGACTATTCAGGATGTAAGGTATGCTGCTTGTCCAGTAAAACAAGTTGATGGTTCATATACTTTTAAAAACTTAAAAGAAGAACGTCAACAAGAATCTACGTATAAAATTACACGTTACGTAGGCGGTTATTGCGAATTTGAATTGTGCGACCTTCAAGGTGAAGCTAGACAAATTTTTAAAGATAATCAGTCTGATAGAATGCCATCTTCAGTAGGGACATCAACTGGAGAAATTACTGCAGATAATAAAATTCTCAACATTAAACTTGGAAAAGGAGTGATGGATGGCCGCTCTGTAAAAATCACAGAACCTCTTGCAGTAGAATTTAAATAATATCCTTAAAATGAAGAAAATTCTGTTATTTGCTGCAATTGTTTTTATTGGTATAATGTGCATAAAAAAATGTGATAGAGGAAATGTTACATCTGGCACACCAATAAATGGATATGTAGGAACAGTAAAGTCTGTTTCTGGGAATGTTTTAACTCTAACTTCTGGACTTCAAGCCCGTTTGCTTGGTGTTGAAGCTAATCGTACAGATGTTGAAATGTTCCTACGTTCTCAGTTTCTAAATAAAGAAGTAACATTATATGCTGATTCTCATAGTAAAACTCAATATATCATATCACCTTATGATATAGTAGATGTATATGTCGTTCAGAATGATGTTAGAACATACTGTATAAACAGACAAGTGGTAAGAGAATATCCTAATTCATATCATCAGTCTGAAACTTTTGATTCTCTTGGTTGGATTGGGCCAGCACGAATTCCTGTTGAAAAGAAAAACCTTGCGTTATATATGAAACAAAGGACTTTTCTAATACAAACACCAGAAGGTATAGGTACAGGATTCTTTATTAATGAAGACGGACTAGCTGTAACAAATTGGCATGTTCTTAAACCAGGTCAAGAAGGTAACTCTTTAGCAGTTTTATACCAAGATGATCCTAATGATAGTCAAGTCTATTCTAATAACAAAAGAAACTTTAAGAATATTAAATGGTCTTCGGATGTCAATGGTCTAGATGTAACAATTGTTTCTGTTGAATTAGAAAATGGTGAAAAAGTTCCATTCTTTGATATAGCAAGACAACGTCCTAATCAAGGAGATGCAGTAGCTACTTATGGAAATCCACATGGCTTGACCGCATCATTTACTAAAGGGCATGTATCTGCATTTAGAAAGGATCCTTTCAATCCTAATAGGAATGTGGATTTGATGCAGTACGATATGACGACAAATGGAGGAAATTCAGGTGGACCAGTTTGTGATATATATGGACAGATTGTAGCTGTTCATGAACTTGGTGATAAGTCAATGCAAAACACAAACTATGGAATAGATGCTATGCAGTTAAGAAATGTTCTTGACAAACTTGGCTTAAATTATGGCGGTAAGTAATATTTTACTCAAAACGATTATAAGAAAGTGTTGTCGAACATTATCGTATGTAGAAGAAGAACATTTTTTTACATTCCCATTTTATCCCTATATATCAGATATTTGGGATAATATAAGAGGAGAAATACATTCTGAATTTCCAGAATTCTATCTCAAGGATTTTAATAATATTCTTCATAATTTAAGTGATATAGATAATCTATGTGAAAGGAATGAGGTCTCTCAGATTGCAGATTCATTAATACTAAATGGAGAGGTTCTTGAAATTTTCTTAGGAGGAAAAATTCACCCTCTTCGTTTAGTAAAAATGAAAGATGGACAATATCTAAATGTAAATACAGGGAATGGTTACGTTTTTGGTACAAAAAGTGAATTCTCTAAAGAATCACTTTTAGTAACATCTGATGGAAAAAATCTGGGAAAAATTAAATCTATTTCCCTTTTATATCTATCTTGTGAACATATTGTTTTAAGTAAATTATTTATAGGAAATTATTTTAATAATAAAGTTTCTGATTCACTTTGGCCAATTTTTGAAAAAGTAGTAAAAGATGGACACCCTAATAGCGACACAGATCTGTCTATTTACTTAACATTAGCAAAACAGATGGGGATTAATTCTTATACCCTTATAAATATTCTTAATGCAGGATCCCATTTATGGAGGTAAGTAATCAAATTCTAAAAATTGTAGAACAAAGAATAAGCAAAGACTCTGAATTATTTTTTATTGACACTGATATATATTGTTCACAATTTGGACTCAATATTATTAAAAGAAAAAAATTATTCGGAGTGTCACTTAATAGCGAAATAATATTACCAACTATATATGATGAGATTATTCTATTAACTTGTTCCGTGATTGCCACTAAAATTGATAATAGATATTCGCTATATGACATAAATAAACGAGAATATATAACAGAGTATGATTACATTTCGTTAGAACCTATTGAATCCTTTTGGAAATTAACAAATCCTCATGGCAAATCGATTATTCTGAACACAGTAAATAGTGTTTTATACTTGAATGAGAACTGCTATGAAGAATTTAATCTTAAACTGAATTATACAGAATATGTTTGGGCAAGAAAAGGAAATTTTTTTTATTACATTAATAGAAAAACTGGGAAACACATATCACTACCATGTATAGTTATGGCTTATGACACCCAATATGGAATGTATGGTAGGGATACAAACAATAAAGTTTTATATTTCGATGAATCTGGTGTAGAAGATGGAATTATGTTGCGTAAACAAGTTATTGATGCAGGTGGCTATCTTAAATTAACAAATTATACCTATAATTTAGAAGATATCATTGATGTGTACGGAAATATTTTGAACGTTTAACATGTATATTGTACAACAGTAACTAGGGTCTGCTGAATAAGTTAATCCGTTGTTTATCAATAATTTTCACTCTTTAAATTTGCTTTTTACCACTGAATTTAGTATCTTTAAGTGTTAAAACCAACTTTATGAAGTACAAATCGCAAGGTAAACAGCTGACTTTTGAGGCTTTTCGCTCCTCACTGGATAATCTTCCCAAATCCAACCGTTGGGTACGTATGGGGGATGAACTCCCCTGGGATGAGATAGAGAGATATTACAATTCCAGACTGAACAACCGTTATATGGGAGCCGGTAACAAGCCTGCCCGCATGGTTGTCGGCGCACTGATTGTGAAACATAAGATGAACCTGTCCGATGAGGAGACCATCCTGGCCATCCAGGAGAATCCTTATATGCAGTACATGCTGGGCTTGAGTGAGTATACGGAAGCACCTGTATTCGATCCGAGCCTGTTCGTGACCATCCGCAAACGCCTTCAGATCAGCGACCTGAACAGTTTTACGGATGCGCTTCTGAAGCTCAGCATAAGGAGGGAAGATTCCGCCAGAAATGACAAGGAGGATTCCGGGGATAACCGGGAGGACTCCGGAGACTCTGACACCTTCATAGACAGCTCCGGCACTCTCCACAAAGGCTCCATGAAGATTGACGCCACCTGCTGTGATGCCGAAGTGCGTTACCCCACGGATGTGGATCTGCTTGAGGACGGCAGCCGGGTCATCAACCGTTATATCGCGAAGCTGTGCAGGAAGTTCCATCTTCCTCTCCCGCCCACGTTCGGGGAACAGGCCAGGAAGGTATATCTCGGTCTGGTCAAGCTCAAGAAGAAGTCCCGGTCCAGAGTAAAGAAATGTAAAGGTCTCATGCTCAACTATCTTATGCGTGATATACGTTCTTTCGTCAGGTTGGTTGCGGTAAACGGCACACAGCTGCTGGATGCCTTGAGACGTGATGAGAAAAGGACTCTGAAAGCCATCGTCACCCTGTACCACCAGCAGGAATTCATGTACAGGAACGACACCAACAGGGTCACCGACCGTATCGTGAGTATCTTCCAGCCCCATGTCCGCCCCATTGTACGTGGCAAGTCCAAGGCACCTACCGAATTCGGCGCCAAGATAGGGGCGAGCGTTGTCAAAGGGTATACATTCATTGACCATCACAGCTGGGACGCCTACAACGAAGAGTCCGACCTGGAACTCCAGATAGATCTGTACAGGGAACGTTTGGGATACTTTCCGGCGAGAGTCTATGCAGACAAGATCTACATGAACAGGAACAACCGCCTGTTGATGAAGGAACTTGAGATCAAGGCTATGGGGAAACCTTTGGGAAGACCGCCCAAGGAAGGGATTTCCAAGGCCGAACTCCAGAAGGCTGTGGGTGAAAGGAATGAGGTGGAAGGCACATTCGGTACCGGTAAACGGATTTACCGTGCCAACAACATCAGAGCCAAGCTGCCGGAAACGGCTGCCTGTTGGACCGGTATGTGCTATTTCGTAAAGAATGTGATGAAGTTCCTTAGAGAACTTCTTCGTGCCCTCATTTTGATGGCTTACGGAATGAGAAATCCGAAGCGTTCTGGAGAATTACAAGAGAATCGCACCGGAATTCTCGATTATCGGATTGCTGGAACGTACTTATTCAGCAGACCCTAACTAATAAATTAAAATCATATGAACAGTAAATTTGGAGATTGGGCAATAAGAATTTTCGCCATACTTTATGGATGTATATGTATTGGCTTGATAATTTACGATTGCACAATGAATAAACAACCCCAAAAAGAAAAAGAGTGTATCTTAAACATCGTTTTCGAAAATCAAACTTCATATAAGGATATTACAATATGCATGATTGAAAAAATCAAGCAAGATGGTAATCCAGATGTTCTTGATGACTATATCTATAATAAAGAAAATAAGCTCAGTAAAAGAAAATTTAAAGAGCTTATGAATGCAGATTTTTATATAGAAAAAAACGAGAATATAGCATTAGGTTTATTCCATCCAAATGTAAAATTAAGTTATAAGGATGAATTAAAAAACGAGTATTCTATTGTTTATTCCTTTTTAAATGCTGAAGTTAGATTCTATCTCAATGATAAAATCCATAAAGTAATGTTGATGTATAACCCAGATAAACTATCTGAATTACTTTATAATCTATAATTTAGTTATATTCAAATTATCATTATATGAAGAAAAAAAATTTACTTTTATTCGTATTTTCTTTTTTCTTGAACAATGCCATTGCTAATACTCAACTACATATGGTACTATTTGGCAATACTACAGATGGTAGTATTGGCCAATCAATGATGATAGATGTATCTTATTATGATTATCTATACTCTGAGTTGAAGATGGTTCTTGCTAACGAAGGTGTTGATGTAAAATATAATCGTTTTATCGGTAACGACTGTTCTCCACAAAATGTTAATAATTATTTAGACAATTTATCATGTAACGGAGATATTGTCTTTTTTATTTACACGGGACATGGAGGACGTTCGTATAGTGACACCTCAAAATTCCCAAGAATGTGTTTAGGAAGCAATTATGCTGACGAATGGATAAAAGTATCAAGAGTTGTTGATATAATCAAGTCAAAAGGAGCCAGATTTCAGATAATAGTAGCAGACTGTTGTAATTCTTATTATGATAGGCCTACACGACAAAACGCGGAAGGATTTGCTGGAAAAACAGGAATAATATCAGCAAATGTCATAAAAAAATTGTTTAATGAAGTTAACGGCAATGTGTGTATTACAGCAGCTTCTCCAGGAGAATATGGGTGGTGCAATAGTAGAGACGGGTCATTTCTTTCTTATTATTTCATCTCAACACTGCAGAATGCTAATGAATCCATAACTTGGCAAGAGCTCTTTGAGACTATCTCAAATAAAACTTTTGAAAAGACTGACGTAATGTACAGAGATAAAGCTATTTCAAACTCACAGCGGCCTGTTTTTGATGTGTTTGTCAGTGAGAATAACACAAATGATGACAATCTTACAGATGACAACAACGGCTATGATCATACAATCGTTGATGACGATAATGTGAGGGATAATCCTGATTATAATTTTGATTGGGATTCTGATATCAATGACGGAAATCATAATAACAATAATGACAATTCGAATGTAAATGACTATGATTATGGTCGTGAAAAGATTAATAGCACAGCAATCTTTACATCTATTATTTATATTATAATTGGTTATTTCTTATTATCAAAGGTTCCTAATTTATTTAGAAATAGCGGAATATTATCATTTGCTTTTAAACTACTAGGTGTCCTTTCAATTATAAAAGGATTATTAGTATTATTTCCCTAGATATATAAATGTAACAATAGTATGTCGGTATTATTATATGTAGCCGTGAGAATCATTATCGGCTGGATTCTTATTGATAAAGTGCCTGTTTGGCTTAACTTGGATGGAATTATAGAGAAAATTGTTAAAGTAATAGGCGTTTTGATGATTATTAGCGCTTTGCTTAATTTATTATAGAATAAAATAATTTAAATGAAATATTGTGGTAATTGCGGGCATTGCAACGATGACAATGCAAAGTTCTGTGGTGGATGTGGAAAAGCATTTCAAATGACATCAACATCTTCACAGAATACATCTAATCCATCTTGGGTTGATCACATAAATGATTATGTGGGCAATGATAGACCTGCTGATCTGAACTGGAAAGTGTTATTTACTGATGTTCTAAAGAAACATTCCAAATCTGAGGCTGAGAATATATTTATATGTGGAACAAAGACAACAACACCTACCTTAGATAGCGTGTCTCAACAATGGCCACATCCTTGGCTATATAGTAGGGTGTTTTTTATGTTTGCAGTAGCCTTTTCTTTACTATATGTCTGCTGTGCTGTATTTGGAAACACCAATGCCATTCCTGGATTGATTGTTGTTGGGGCTTTTACTGTTCCATTATCAGGCTTAATCCTTTTTCTTGAAGTTAATGCCTATAGAAACATAAGTCTGTATGATATTGCTTTGATATTTCTTGTTGGTGGCTGTGCGTCCTTGGTGGCTACACTATTTTTGTTTTCTATTATTGGAGTTAGTGAACTTGATTTTATAGGAGCATTATTGGTGGGGCTTATTGAAGAAATCGGCAAAGCGGTAATTGTATATTATTTTATCAAGAAACTTGCCCGGCAAAACATTCTGCCAGGACTACTTATAGGTGCAGCTGTAGGTGCTGGCTTTGCGGCATTCGAATCCGCTGGTTATGCAATGAATTATTTGTTGGCAGGTGGATGGGATATGATGCTTGATGTGATATTTTTACGAGGATTTCTAACTCCAGGTGGTCATATCGCATGGGCAGCAATAACAGGAGCAGCAATGGTTATTGCTGCAAAGGAATGTGGCGAGACATCTAGTAATATATTGACAAACGGGAAATTCTTGCGATTATTTGCAATTCCTATCTTGTTACATGCATTGTGGGACTCTCCTTTGTCAAATATTGGAGCAGACATTTATCTACTACCTATACTTTTAACCTTTATAGTATGGGTGGTTGTTCTCATCCTGATTAATATGGGACTATCTGAAATAGCAAAAAATAAGATGAATTATTAACATGAAGCGTTGCGAGAACTGTAAGATAACTTTTTCTGATTCGGTTAATTTCTGTACCGAGTGTGGACAAACTTTGGTGTATGTGCCAGATACTCTCCCATATGATTCGGAAGAGAATCGGCAGAAGCCTAAAAGAAAGAAAAAAAGATCAATATGGAAAGTGATATTGATTACTCTTATCGTCATAGTAATCGGCTTTGTTGTTCTGCTTAACTATATCATGAACGCTGCTACATATCTGAGAGTGGAGCCTAATATGCTTGTGGCGGACAAGAATGGTGGTGAAACAGTTGTTGATGTCGACTATGATGGTTATGTATGGGTAATTAACCATATCCCAGACTGGATTGAGGTTGAGGAATATGAACAAAGTTTCAACATTAAGGCTGAGGAGAATCTAACAGGGCATAATAGAGAGGGCTCCATAACAGTTCAAAGTGGAGATTTTCTTGCTCAGGTAGTAATACTGCAGAAAGGACAAGCAACTTATATAAAAACATCTAAGACATCTCTTCATTTTGATGAGGACGGAGGTCGAGAAACAATTACAGTAGACACTGATGGTTGTGATTATACAGTAGAATATTCTGATTTTCTTTCCGTATCAACAAATGATGATGAAATAAAGATTAAAGCATATAGCAACTCCGATGAGTATCGTAGCGGATATGTGACTATTTCAGAAGATAATATAAGAACTCGCATACATATTACTCAGGGTGGAACTTGTAATAATTGTCATGGATCTGGAAGCGTTTCTTGTACCCAGTGTATGGGGCAAGGTGGCTGGGGATACGGTATGTTCTACTCTCAATGTTGGTTGTGTCTTGGTTCAGGCTCTTTGCAATGTGGAACTTGTTACGGAACAGGTGAAAGAGAGTAATTATTTCTAACCTGCGTAAACAAGGACGCTGCTATGTAAAATTTGAGAAAAGTTCATCCAAAATTGACGTATTGACTAGTATGGCTCTTTCCCATACCTTCGTGCTAAACTTAAAACTTGAAAGATTATGTTTAGCGAAAAAGATTTTGAAAGACTGTGGTTCCTCTACAAGACCGAGGGCGAACCCCAAGGAGTTTCCATCAACTCATTCTGCATCAGCAACAACATTCCTTACACGGCATTCTATGACTGGTTCAAGAAGACACAGAAAAAGGTTGTACCTGTAGAGGTGGAAGGGATTCCGGAAGAGGTGATTCGGACAGGCAATGAAGAACGGCAGGATGTTGCTAAAGACACCCCCAAACGTACATCTCCCCATAGAGGAAGCATCATGGTAACGATAAGAACCCGTGAGGGCTTGTGCATTCAGAAGAAAGGCTTAGACTATCAGGGGCTGAAAACACTGGTAGAGAAACTGGAGGGCTTATGCTGAGCATAAACGGCCTTCACAACTTCTACTATCTTCCTGAACTTCACGATATGAGATGCAAGGCCCGGCGTATAAGTGAGATAATCCGCGGCAGGTATCACCGTGATCCGTTGAACGGCGATGTTTACATGTTCATGTCGAAAGACCATCGTAAGGTCCGTATGATACACTATGAGCGCAATGCCTACTACCTTCATGAGAAGTCCTTCATAAAGGGTTATAAGTTCATGAAAATAGAACGTAAGGACGATGTAACAGTATATAAGATAGACTGGAAAGACCTGGTCACGATACTTGAAACTCCGGTAATAACTAGCATAAGAATTTAATGATAAAACTCTGAAAATCAGCGATAAAAGTTCTCTGAATATTTGTATGTCTCACTGAAAATGAGTATCTTTACATAAAATTTAGAGAACATGGAACTGGAAGAACTCATAGAAAATACACTCAGACGCAAGCATCTTGAAGAGATGATGGACAGACCCGAGAAGGAGCATACACCCCTTGAAGGTATGGATAATGAGCAGATAAGGAGGTTCGCCCTGTTCCTGTTTGAGGAGAATCAGAGCAAGAGCAGGCAGCTTGATGAAATGATAGCACGACTTGATGAAATAGGAAAAGACCTGAAGGAGGCCAACCGTAAGATTGACTCCCTTACAGATGCCCTGCTTAAGGCAAACAGCAAGGCCGAGAAGGTCTCTCTTGAATATAAGATACAGCTGAAGGAATACAGAAAGCTTGAGAAGAAGCATAATGCCCTTGTCGAGCGTCTTTCCCTTATGAACGCCCAGACATACGCTTCATCCAAAAGTCTGAAGGGTATAGGACGCAAGAAGGTTCTGAAAGGAAAGCATGACGACAAGGATGATTTTGACGGAACTCCCACTGCTCCGACAACCGAAGTCCCACAGTCAGACCCTGCCGCATCATGCGACACGCGGGATGCTCCGGCCACTCCTCTTTCCAAGGAAAGACCGTATAGAAGAGGAATGAGATACAACAAGGATTGTGTAGGCACTCCGATAATACACAGGTCCGATTATACGATGCTCCCTAAGGGCTCTGTAGTGATATCATCAAGCTACCGTAAAATAAGAAATATCGTGAGCCACATTGAAGAACATCACTTTGAGGTGCTTAAGGTGAAGCATGCCGACGGCAGGATTGAAAGCATGTTCCTTCCCATGAAAGATGACGCCCGGGCTGACCTCTACAATGAGATAGTACCGGGTACAAGCATTACGGCAGACATGCTCTCGTATCTTATGTTCAACCGCTTCCAGATGTCAACACCTGCATACAGGGAGGCAAAGAACCGTCTGTCGGATATGGACTGGAACACTTCTGTCCAGAACCTGCTGAACTGGACCGACAAGGGTGCAATGCAGCTCAACAAGCTGATACCCGCACTCAAGAAGATTGCCCTTCAGGACGGTGCGAACGTGAATGTGGACGAGACATGGCTTCGTTACCGGAGTTACGACTGTAAGCGCAAGACGTACATGTGGTGTCTTGTAAACAGGAAAGCCCGTATAGTCATCTTCTTCTACGAGGATACAACGGATGATAAAGGCATGCAGAAACATGGAGGCAGGAACCGGAACGTACTTAAGGATTTTCTTGGCGACTCTAAAATCAAGTCGCTGCAGAGCGACGGCTACAATGTCTATATGTATCTTGATGATGAACTTGTTGATGTGGAGCATCTGTGTTGTCTGGCTCATGCAAGGGCAAAGTTCAAGTATGCCTACGAACAGGGAAGCCTGCAGGCAAGAATCTTCCTTGAACTGATAGCAAGATTATACGGCATGGAAGATACTTACCGCCGGGAAAAACTCACTGCGGACGAGATTTACCGCAGAAGGAACAGTAAGGAAACGACGGAAATCATCGACAAGATAAGGACGGAACTTTATGATCTGCTGGCAAATCCGGATGAGAGCCGAAGCGAACTTATGAGCAAGGCCCTTAACTATCTGAAGAACTTCTGGAACCGGATCTTCGCCTACAGAAACGACGGTGAATACTCCATAGACAATATGGCGGCGGAAAGAGCGATAAGGCCAATCACTGTCCAAAGAAAGAACAGCCTGCTTTTCGGAAGCGTGAAGGGAATACAGAACTCCGCAATCTATAATACCTTTATAGAAACCTGCAAACAGGCAGGAGTCTCCTTCAGGGATTACTTCTGCAGGCTGCTCAGGGAATTAAAAAAGGGAAGAACGGATTACGAAAACCTTCTTCCCATGACAATATGCAAATAATAATCGTTAAATTTGTGGACTCTTTTTTTGACGGGTGCCTGCTGGTGCCCGTCTAAAAGGGGGCACCCTAAAATTGGATGAAGCTTACTTGAGAAAAGCAAAAGCACTATCATATCACTGTACGCTAAACATTTGTCTGAATAATTTAAATCAAGAGTTGCAATATGGTTGAATAATAATTATGAAAGATCAACAAATAGTAAACAATTTAATCATTGGCAATCACCGCACAATAAAAGATTTCTTTTTTGTGCGGTGTAAACCGATGTTGATATATATTGGACAATATTTCTGTCAGTATAAACAAACGCCAGAGGAACTTATTGGAGAATTCTATGAGTTCCTCTCAGCCGATGATTGGCACAAGTTAAGGATATTCAAATATACCTGTTCTTTGAATTCATATGTGACAATTATTGCTTCACGCTATTTTCAACATAAGCGTGATAAGGAATTGTTGCCGTTGGATGAGAATATTACTCTTGTTAAGAATTTACAAGATGATAGTAATGGCGATTCGTTATTTATGGAAGATCTCAATAAGATAATTAAAAGGTTACAACCATTTGATAGATTTCTTGTTCAGCGTATTCTTATAGATGGAGAGAAACCTAGAGATATTCTTGATGAGGCAAGGGTTGTTTTGGCAAGCGATCCCTCACTGACCACAGAAGCAAAGACAGAGGAGCAATTTGCTGGATATGTTTACACTCGTTACAATAGAGTGCGAAAAGGTTTACAAAAACAAATGGTTGCAATAGGATATGGAAAATAATTCAATTCAAACTAATAACTTTGAGTTACTAGGACGAGTTCTCGATGGGAACGCAACCATTGATGAGCGTAAGGACGTATTGTTTAATATGACTGATGCGCTTTTCGAGGAGTGTTTTTTGGTTGCGATGCGAGCAGCAACATTGTTTAATGAAAAAATAGAGGCTTATGGCTAAGTTCAATAAAATATCAGACGAAGAACTGGCTGCATATCTCGAAGGTATGCTTTCAGAGGAAAATTCAGCAAGAGTTGATGCTGCTATGGATATTGACACCCTGGAAGTGTTAAATGTATCTCGTAAGGCTCTTGATGAGTTTCCAACGGATAATGTTATCTCACTCCCTTCATGGGATAATGTTGCGGCAGCTTCAATACGACCAACGTATGAGTCATTAGCTATGGCTGGATTCTTAGGAGATAGTAATGCTGATGAAACAGCAGACGAGGAAATAGAAGAAGATGATGAATAATGAATCGTAAAGTCGAAGAATTAAAGCAAAGTATCAATAAGTCGGTTATGATTTACATAATCGGCTGTTGTTGTTTTGTATTAGTTGCTTTGGCTTCTTTATGGTTCGGATACTATGTAATCTGTTATCACAATGATCACGAATTACCACTTCAATTTACGGTTATTTCGTTGGCTGGAGGTCTGTTGCTGTGGGAAATGATAAAATCATTTCGTTTCAAGACCTCTTTACCAAAGACATTCAAACCTATAATAGAACAGGAATATCCTGCACTGTTCGCAATTATAAACGAAATTACGACATCTCTAAATCTGTCGCCTATTCGTAAAGTTTATATTTATCCGGATGCTACTGCTGCGGTATTCATTCAGCCACAATTGCGAAATATACTTTTTGAACCAAAGAGGAATCTAGTTGTTGGTTTGGGGTTCTTAACACAGATGGATGATGATGAGATTCGAGCAATGCTCTATCACGAGTTTGGGCATTATGCTCAGGAGGAAATGAAGAATTCTATATCTGTTTATACAGTAGGACAATTCTCTCAATCATTTGTCTCCATTAAGGAAATGAAAAAAGAGAGTACATGGCAGCAGCAGTTGAAAGTACAGTTACTATTATTTACTTATTTTGTCATATGGATTTGTAATCGTATAAATAAAGCATATTCAAAACTGGCAAAACAAATGGAATATGAAGCTGATGATGTAGCGGCCAAATATGTTGGAGCTTCTACTTTACAAAGAGCATTACTTCATGCTGCTTGCATACGATATAATTACGAAGTTATTCAATGGGGATTACAACAATTGCAGCCTCAGAAAATTCAAGTAGACAACATTTACCTGGCTCTGCATTTTGTTGGTAATTATTTTCGTCCGTCACGCAGACTTTTATCTTCTGAAGTTGTAAAACGAGTTGAAAGACTCGGAAAACTTAGATATGATAAACTCCCATTACAGTCTACGTGTAAGGTGAGGGAATATGCAATGCAGATTATTCCTTCACAATCTAATCTAACATCATCTTGTTCTGCATATCAATTTGCACAATGGCTACGTGAAGGGCTTATGATTTATATGCATCAAAGAGAACTTTCCACAGCTGTATTATTGGAAATTCATCTTGATAAGAAAAAGCATAAACTACCGTGGTTTGATGCCACATATAAGATTATGCTTGATGGTAAAGAAATCGGTTCTGGTAACTTCATAAAGGGTTATACACTCAAACGAAGAACATCTCCAGGCAAGCATGTTATTACAGCATATGCTCCATCAGGAATTATTTCAACTCCTTTTGAGTTTGAAGTGGAAACTAATAAATCATATAAAATAGAAATGGATTATAAGGTCTATCTCAAGGATGGGATATATGATGTGTTTGGATATCATATATTTAGCAAGTCAACTGAAAACGAACTGAAATAAAAATTATTTTAGCTAACAAAGGTATAAATGTGATATTGGAAACAGAATATCATGCATCTGTTGGGATAACATTTGAAATTGCCTGTGGGAATGCTTTTAGGGTAAACTGTATAACCGAATATGAACATAATAAAGTCTACATTTCGACAGAAAGTAAAGATGGAATACCTCGCCCCATAATACATCCTGGTGAAGATGGTGGTTTTTGTGAGTTTCATTTAACATCTCAGAAAAGAGGAGTATATACAGTCTTACATAAGCAGTTCTTCAGAGGCAGCCTTAAACGTATAAAACGATATTTAATAATAGTATTTTAAAAGGATTTGTTTTTGGCAGGATCAGTGATAGATTCTGCCTTTTTGTTACTCTAAATCTAAAAGTAGTAATATGATAAAAGAAGAATATAAAATAAAGTACAGGGATTGATAATTGGTGATACATTAGACTACTCCGTTGAATTCATGAATTATTGTGAGATTGTTGCGAAGTATGGAGAACAACGAATCTACATATAGGAAAATCTACAGAAGGATTGGACGATGGAATCTATATCCACTGTTGGGGCAGAGTTGGACAAACAGGAACTATTGGGTTTACTTATACGTGTATCTGCTAAAAGGTAAAAGACTTTCAGCTGAGAGTATATATAAACAAGCAATTGAGAGTTTAATTTAAAGTTTTTATCAATGTCTAAAGTCTTCTAAACATCATATTTCATCTGAAACTGAAGAGAAGAAAAACTTTGTATGGCGATTTATCCCAAATGAATGTTTATAGCTTATAAATAGAGAATCAATGATATGAAACAGTTTTTATTTCTATTATTATTAACAATATCTGTGTCTGCATTTGCGCAGGATGACTACTATATTAAAAAGGCACAGAGTTATCAACGTGAGGCAGAGTATTATCAGAAGAAGGCTGACGGATATCGACGAGAGGCAGAATATTATTTGAAAAAAGCCGAAGGCCATCAGCGCGAAGCGGCATATTATACAAAACGTGGTGATATAGATCGGGCAAAGACACAAGCCCGATATGCTGAAAGTGCTTTAGATTACTACAAGACTCAGCTTCGATATGCCCAAAAAGCTGATGAAAAAGCCGCAATGTATTTAAAATGGGCAGCTAATGCTTTAGGCAAACAATAAGAAAAAGGTATAAACTAATACATTCTGAATTAATTGTAAGTTTGCTTAGTTTCTTTTGTTAAGCACAATGACTCGACAGACAATATGAATGTCTGTATTTATACAGAATTTTCTGATTGGTGGAATTTGAATAATGTAAAAGTATCTAAAGCTACAATAGTTACTAATAAATGCGATGTCAAACAAATTAAATAATGTAGTATGAAGTGGTTAGGATTATTCAGGAAAAAACAAATTTTGAAAGAGGGGCCTAAAAATTCTGAGGCATTCAAGCTCTATAAGGAGTTATGTTCCGAAAGATTTACTATATATCCTTTTGAGACGAAAGAATTAGGTGAAGATATGATGTTAGTAAATGAAGTCGTTGCACAGTATTGGAAGCCTCGTTTTTTGTTAGACCAACGGATAAAGTGTGCATATGAGTTTATGGATCGTTGTGAGAATTTGTTGCATATTTCATTAAAGGACATTGATTGGGATACAATTCCTAGCGATGGATATTATTGTGCTAAAAACTTACGTGCATCATTTCCAATATCCATAGGCAAATTCGAGAACGGAGTCTGTTCGATTCGTTGGGAGCTTAATCCTGACGGACAATATTATATGGATGAAGATGGCTTTGGTATGACAGATGATGAGGAAATATCTGTATATGGATTCATTGACAGGCAGTTGAATGTGTTAGTGAAGTTTCGTTACATTAATGACGACTGGAAACAATTGAAAGAAATGCAGGCTGAAGCAGAGGAAATTGTAAAAAGACGGGCTCAATGATATAAATTAAAACGTTGAAGATAGAAACCGTAAGTCAATGCACTCTATATTTTGTCAAGCGACTAATATAGAGTGCATTTATTATGTGCATACTTGTTCCGCTTAGAATATAAATTGTTAAATTAAAAAACATATCAAATGAAAACAAGAGTTTTTAATCTTATCATTCTCGACGAGAGTGGTTCGATGCAAAGCATCAAGAAAGAGGCTATTGACAGTGTTAATGAAACGGTACAAACCATTCGTTCTGCTGAAAAAAAGAATGAGAATCAGGAACATTTTGTATCACTCGTAACATTCAATGATGATGTTAAGACTGTATATGATTGTGTGCCAGCTAAGGAGGTTAAAGAGTTAACATCAGAAACCTATCACCCTGATTGTTGTACTGCTTTGTACGATGCTATGGGGATGTCTTTCAATGTAATTCGTTCTAAAGTTGGTGAGGATGATCGTGTCCTTGTAACAGTTGTTACCGATGGATATGAAAATGCCTCACGTGAGTACAATAGTAAAGCAATCAAGTCATTAGTGGATGAATTAAAAGGGAAAGGATGGGTGTTTGCTTATATCGGAGCCAATCAGGATGTGGAAAAAGTGGCAGCCTCTATTTCTATAACCAATACCATATCTTTCCAAACTACGTCTGCCGGGACTCAGATAATGACAGACCGAGTAAATAGAAGCCGTGAGCGTCTTTATTGTTGCATGGCGAAACCGGATTTTAGTGCAGAGAAAGCAAATGAACATTTCTTTGACGATGAAGCCATAAAATAGTTCATATTAAATGCCCAATATTATGCAAAAGATTTTTTTTATACTATGTTGTGCCTTAGTATTGTTATGTAGTACATCGTGTGAGGAACATATGGATATTGAGCATTACCCTATATCTCAAGATGTAAATGTCCCTAATCCTAAAATTGAAAAACTCATTCAGCAAGCAAGACTGGGAGAGATTGAAGCTTATGATGCTCTGGCTGTTTGCTACCGTAATGGGGACGGTGTTAAGCAAAGTGTTTTCAATATGATGACTATGTATGCACTTTCCTGCAAGAAGAGTGGTAAAAATATAAAAGATATAATCAAGTCTTTGGACGAGAATCATCTTTTGCGTTTATTGATAGATATGTTGGATCATGCCCGTGTTAAAGATATACCTCAGGAGACTGTGGCCAAATTAAGGAATGTATCTCCAGCAGATGCTATGATTTATGATGCTATTTATGCTTTTGAATGTAAAAATGATACACTTGCTTCACAACAATTACTGAAAGAGGCGGCAGCAAAAGGAAGTGATATGGCTTGCATCTTACAAATTTTCCTGTATGAAGAATTGGATAATCAGGAACTATACGAGCAAAGTCTCCATAAATATGCAGATAGATTTCCTGTGCTATATGTCAAATTGGGAGAATTAAGTATGCGTGATGATAGTGAAGGGCATTGGGAACAAGCTGTCAAATATTATACTCTTGCTGATAATAACGGAATGTTAACCGAGAAAGGAGCACTAGCCCTGTCTTCAGTTTATCGTATGCTTGAGAAAGAAGGTAAAATGAAATGCGACCCAAAAGAGATGGTTCGACTTGAAGCCTTGGCAAATCATTAATGAAAATAATAAATAACATTGAATCATGAAAAAAGTAACATTTAAGGAGTATTTTGCTACGTTGCTTGGCGGTCTCTGGCAGGCAATACTGTGGGTGATTGGATTATTCGGATATAAAGACGAAAGTTCATTCGGGAAAGTTGTGAAACGTATTTTTGCTTCGTGTGCAACAATTCTGTTGATATTGTTCACAGGTTGTGTATTATATGCCTTTGCAACGGAAGTTGTATATGATGAGTGGCTCAGACCACATATAAATGATAAGGTTTGGAATGAGAAACACATCAGTAATCACATCGTGTTCCAACAGATGTATTACTCGGACAAAGGTAGAGTATATGATAAAAATAAAAGAATTGTGCTGCTCAATGATGTTGATTGGGTGGTGACCTCCAGTGATAAGGACTCGCTTGCTGTTTTTGCAAGAAACGGGAAGCGTGGATACATCAACCGTTTTACTGGAGAGATTGCTATTCCAGAGAACTATACTAGGGCATGGGTGTTTTCTGAAAGTTTGGCTGCTGTAGAGAAAAACGGTGAACTGTTATTCATTGATCATTCTGGCAGGGTTGTTATTGACAAGGATTTCCAGGTACATTTTGATGGTCCGAAATACGCATTCAAAAATGGATATTGTATGATAAAGAATCCTGTTGACGGTAAAATGGGATTGATTGACCGGACTGGTCGTTGGGCCATAAATGCAGAATATGACAATCTGTTCAACAACGAAGGATTCTGGCAAGTTGAAAAAGACGGATGTGTCGGATTATACACAGCAGATCTTGATTTGCTCTTCCCTGTTGAGAATACGGCAATTAATGTATATGATGACTATATTGAAGTACGCCATGCTGACCATATTGCCCGTCGATATGATCACGATGGCAATATGATAGTCAATTTCGTAATTGACGAGGTGAATAACCTGCAATATGAGACAACGGAACTTCGTAATGACATGGAATCTGTTGATGGTGAATATACAGACAATAAAATTTATGGCATAGCGGATTGTCAACGATATCTGGTTCGAAGTGGAAATTACAGCACTCCAGATTACTATGGACTGTTGAACCGAGACGGCAGGATTGTAACTCCACCTATCTACACATCAATCGAGGCCATCGGCAAAAACCTGTATCTGTGTCAGCCGGACGGAGTAATTGTAAACAATAAGGGAGAAATCGTGAAATAATCCTACTGAAATTTATGTAATATTTTCAATACGAGGACTACTTTTCAATTGGAGTTGTCCTCGTATTTTATAAAAAGATTTTGTAGCCAAATTATATTGAACTCAGTTGATCAGCACTGCATCCTGTATTTCCACTTCTGCCGGCAGACGTGAAAGCAGGAGTTCCGCCATTGCTCCGTTCTGTGGAATCAGTGCCGGAAAGTCCGTTCTGCCAGGCTTATATATCTCAGTCGCTACGTTATACAAGTCCCAGGCGGTAATCTGTCCCTTTTCGCGGACCAGTTTCAACACCTCTTCCGTGAAAATGGAAATCTGGCTCTGGTTCAGTGGGTAAGTTTCTACGGAGGATGACAGGTTCCTGTCCGAACTGTCATGGGAAACACGCAACGCTGTCAGCAGTCCGATATACATATATACTTCCTCCAGTGAGACAATTCTGCGTTTCAGCCGCTGAATCCTTGCGATGTCCTCGTTCATGTTCACCTCGAAGTTTGCCAGCCATCCGTCCACCGTCTCGAATACCCCTTCCGTTGTCACCTTGTTCTTTCCGTAATTGCAGATGCTTCTTTCCGGCGAGAGGATACACTGGTTATGGCATACTTTCACGCACGGGCCTATGGCTGCCTGTATGCCGTCCTGATGGTAGGCGACGACCAGCGTAGTTGTCAGCTCGTCCGTTTCCCAGTCCTTGATACGGATGGTCGCAAAGATACGTCGGAGGATGTGGGCTTCCACTGCTTTTTCACCAAGTGTCTGTTCCACCTGCGGGAGAATGCTCACTCCCGGCTGTGTCTTGTTCCTGTTCTGTGCCGCAAAGATTTCTTCCACCTCGTAATCGAGGTTGTACTTCTCGCAAATGTCCATCATACGCTGCAGGACCTGGTAGTGATAGATGCCCTGGACAGGCTTGCCGTAGATGTCATTCTCCTTGTAGGTACGTTGGAGAGTCTCGAAGTTCATTACTTCGATTCCGTTGTTCTGAAAATCAAACTGCTGTTGTTTTTCCAATACTGCCATTGCTTCCATAATCTTGAATTTTATAAAGTTAATACTATGATTGTCTGTTTTTAGGTATGTATCTGCCATCCGTGGAACGGTTCAAGTGTCACGGCAAAGGATTGGTCGGGTATTCCGTGATAGAGCAGACCGCCTACAATTCCGATGCTTCCGTCTGGATAGCGTTGCGTGAAGCCGAACGAGTACGGGGCATGGTCATAATAGAGCGAGATTTCGCTTGGATGGTCTGGATTCTCCTCCCATTTTTTCAGTCTGTCCAGACAATTCTGGAGTGATGTATCACCGATGGATTCGGCGTAACGCTTTACATTCTGGAAATGTTCTTCATTCAGGATTTTCATGATTCATTGTATTTTATCTGTTAAACACGTCCGGCTCCGGGAGCCGGTATTTTTTATTTTTCGCCTGCCTGACTGTCCCGTGGCCGTACCCGCAAGGTTTGGCGAAAGAAAATACCGCAGCCACCGGCGAGGATGATTGTCTTTCAGCCAACCCCATAGGGGCCTGACCTTGTCCGGGTACGTTGGACACGGGACTACCTTTGCAGGGAGGAAAATAAAATATACAGGTTATGTGTCGTTGTATTTTCTTGCAGGCATATCGGTGAGAAACCCTTTGATTTGTTCGTCTTTGACAAAGGAATGGTGTATTTTTGCAAATCCTAATTTGAAAAATCATGGAAGATTATATAAAGAAAGCTGCGGATGCTTTCCTTGTGGAGCGTCCGTATGGTATGCGTGTGGATTACAGTAAGCGGGGATATGTGCTGTTCAACCGTAACCTCAATGTGTTGGGCAATGGGGAATATGCCCGCCTGGAGGAACTGCCTCTGGAGGAGTTTGATGTGGACGAGATTCCCCTGGAAGGTGAAATCATAAAGGAACATGCGGGTTTTACCGACGTATTTTTCTATTCGGACTGTACCAATCCCTATGCAGGGTATGTGCTGGATCTGAAGAAGCTCAAGGTCTATAACCAGTTTATCTATCCCTTGGCGATGATACTGAACAGGAAGCTGTAAATCCTGATATGTCCTGATAATAGCGGTAACAGTTGCATAGGATGACTGTTACCGCTTTGGATTTTATTGGCTGATTTCATCTTCGGCAAGGAATGCAAGATAGTCTGTTACAGCCTTATGACATCCGGTAAAGTCGGGAGTACGGCGGCCTTTGTATTTTCTGAAACTGACGGTTCCGTTCCGGTCGATTGCTGTTACATGTCGGTTGAATGTCCCTTTGGTTCTGATATGGATGTCAAAGCCGTCCCTTCCTGTGATTTCAAGAAACATTTCTGCCGTTATTTTCTCACCGTTCAGGAATTTCCGTTTGTTTTCGTCGAGTTGTTGATGCCATCGGGATTCTTTCTCCTTTTTTTCCTGTTCTTCTTTTCTTTTCCGTTCCAGACGCTTTTCTTCCTGCCTTTTTGCATACGTCTCACGGGCCTGTACCAAGGGAGTGGAGTCAAGACCGAGGGCATTGAATACATGGACAGACAAGAGGGGGATGATTTTTCCATCCTCCGCATCCTTCAGGATGTTTTCAATCCAGTTCTTGCAATAGGCTGCCGCTTCTTCCCGGTGACCCTCCTTGTCAAGGATTCTGCGTGAATACTGTCCGCAGGAAAAATGGACATCACCTATCTTGCAGATTACATGGAAACTGTCTTCACTTTCGTTTCCGTATTCGTTTTTTCTTGCCAGCGAGATGAATACATTCTCCGCATACGGTTCAAGTTCCATGTATGGGGCAACGATGGTGTTGCCGTCAAACTTGTATTTCAATACTTTTGCTTTCATATTTCTATTCTGTTTTTCTGTCGGTACATATTCCATCTATTATCTCATTCTCTTTTCTCTCACCTTTGAGGAAGGCAAGCAGCCGCCCGAAAAAGAACGGGGCTTGGTCTGTCCCCAGCTGTGAGCTTTCCCCGTTACGGGTGGCGCATATTGCAAACCGTCCCAGTCCGAGACTGTCCTGTGGCGGTACGATATGGAATGACAGATCTTCCGTACCGTTGATATGAAGCCCGCCACGGTAGGTGTAGAAAGTCTTTGCGGCTCTACTGTCCGTATCAATGTCCACCCGGCTGTAGCCGCGGCGCTTCAGTTCTCTGATGATTTCCCTGTTTGTCATAATTGTATCTGTCTGATTGGATTTGAAATGTTCTGGTGTACTGTTCCCGTATTTGGGGATATGCCGTGTTCTGACACCCACTTCCGGTATGCCGTGGCATATTCCTGCCTTTCCCGTTCCAGACTGCTTTCCGTCTCCGGAGTATATCCGAGCAGGCGTATGTATCCGCCGTTGCAGCCTGTCAGTTCGCAGTGCAATCCGGCTGCCTCCAGTTTTCCGATGCGTTTCTGTGCCGTCTTCGCGCTTGAATACTCCTTGGGCCAGAAATAATGTTCGCCCTGTGAACCGTAAAAGTCTTCTCCAAGTATCATTTCCCCGATATGTCTCCGACTCTCGATGAAGCCGAACCGGGCCTTGCCCAGTGCCTGGCGCATAGCCTTGTGTACAGGTCCTTCGGGAAACCTGAATACTTCAGGACTGTCTTTTCCCGTAATCTTCGGCAGTTCCATCCGGTAGGGCTGTCTGTAGCTGCCGATTCCGAGCGTTAGGTAGAAGTTGGTGTGGAAATAGTCCGTCATGGGGTCGCTTTCATCAAAGTTGTACGACATGACAAAATCCCTGACATTTGTCATCACCTCCTTGGCCCGGTCGGTCAGACTGTCCGATGCCTGAATGTTGTAGTGGTTGATGTCTCCCTGTACCTTGCCGGATTCTCTGGTGAAAGCCTCGAAGTCCGCTTTCATCAGCCGGATAAGGATTGAGTTGTATCCGTCCCTGCGGACCGAGAAGGTGTATCTCGGATAGGTCTCCTTGAGCCATGCCCTGACCAGTTCCGTGATTTCCGGCGCGGACTGCCCGTTGTAGTTGCGCCCTTTCCAGCGGTATTCATTGTACACGTATTCGGTGTATTCCTTTGCGGTGGCATCCTGAAAGTCGTGTTCGTAGCCTGTCGGGGTTGTGGAAACGCAAGGCTTGTCTTTCCAGACCTCGAACAGCTTTCCGAATTCGGTATTCACCTGCTGCATGAGGGCAGTGTCACCACCCTTGTCCGGGTGGTGAAGCATTGCCAGACGGCGGTATTCTTTTTTCAGCTCCGCCAGTGAGTGTATGTTCTGAAAATAAGTCATAGTGTAGATATTAAAGTCCCGCAAGACGGTTGATGAAATATATCTGCCAGTCCTGGTCGAGTCCGAGGTTGCTGCACGCGATTTCGAAGTCTTCGCTTCTCAGGTCGTTGTCTTCCTGAAGTTCCTGCAGGTTCCTTATCTCGTCGTCCAGGTATTCCTGTGCCTCTTCCTTGCCGCAACTGCATGAGTTGCAGATCAGGTCAATGATGTTCCGTGCCATAGCCGTTGTCTTTAGTTGTTTGTCAGGTATATGTTCCGCTTCTCGTCATAGTTTTTGCCGTTCCACCATTCGTCGGCGGCCTCGGCGAATGTCTGCCCGGAATTGGCCGGAGGGAAATCGGACGCCTTGAATCCGGTCAGGTATTCAAGGTTATCGGTGCTGTTGGATTTCCACCATTCCTGCATCTTTTCCAGAAAGGATTGTTTGGAGCAGGTCTCCACATTGTCCTCACACCGGGAACACCAGATGTCATCGTCCACGTCACTGTGGTATTCATTCGTGTTTACATCCACCCATGCCTGGATTTCAATCTCCGTTGAACCGCAATCATTGCACACCTTGATTTCGGAATCGTCCGGGTGTTTGCGTCTGGCTTTGCCGTCATACAGGCTGACGGCCCGTTCCACCAGCTTTTCCCTGTAACGGTCCGTCAGTTCCGCATAGAACCGTTCGGCGGCTCCGAATATTCCCTTGTCCGTCATCAGAGACCATTTTTCCCAGAAATGTGGGTGCATTTCCTTGAATACTGTCCTGCACTCTTCCTCGCACCAGGCATTCCACATATAGTAGAAGAAGCTGGAGACTGCATTTTCCGCTTGATATTTCATAATGTTGTTCTTATTTGAGGTTATACATTCTTGCAAAATAGCTGTTCACTTCAGGTATCCTTTTCTTGTAATAGGGCTGGTTGTCCCTGCACCAGTCCGCCAGCTCCTGTTTGTTTCTGAAAGGTTCCCTCCAGCTTTGCCCGCTCATGATCATTTCCACCTGCGGGGCCAGCTCCCTGATGAACGCTCCGACAGTCCATCCTTCCCGAATATGCCTGTCCATGTTGATTTTTGTTGCCATATCGTCTTTTATTTCAAGAGTTTCCGTTTATATTTTCAAGTTGAAGCCTTACTGCTTCGTACATTTGATTGAGCCAATCAATGTTGCTGGCTCCAAGGTCGTAGGGAGTGTAGCAGGCCACTTCGTCCCCGCTTTCCTTCTCCAATGCGATTACTGTCATACTATCCTCCGTAACTTTAAGTTTCGTTACCCGGCATTCATACGGATCGCCGTTTTTCCCGAACCAGATGACCCATACCGGATCGTCATTGCTGTCACTGAATGAGATTTCTTTCATGCCATGCGCATCGAGCAGTTGTCTGATGGCCTCGATTATGTCCTTCCGCAGTTCTTCAATCCTGTCGCTGAAACACATGGATGTGTATCTGACCTTGCCTTTGCCAACCCGTTCCCTGAAAGAAAGGATCTGCATGTCGGGGTGAGAGCTGAATCTCCAGTCTGTCACCTCGTCATCATCGCGGGTAGTGTGGATGTTGCCGCCCAGTACCAGGCCGCAGTCTTCCGTTACAATTCTTTCCGCCTCGTCGCGGTCTTCCGCAACGACCTTGTAGGTACCCTCGAAGGCGTACCTTACTCTTACATCGTATTTTGCCATAACTCCTATGATTTGGTTAATGATTTCTGTTGTTGATTCTTATTCCTTGTTCTCGAACGATTCCGGTGACAACCGGTACAGGTCAGCCAGGTTCAGCCTTGCCATCGGGTATTCCACCCATCCGCTTTTGCGTCTGTATCCCGTATCTTCGGCAAGGCTGTTCCTTATGAGGAATTCCATCGCTTCCGGATTGTTGTTTATGTCAATGAATGCCTGGTCGGGAATCCCGAATGCCGGGGAGTCTTCCAGATTGACGGTAAGTACCGTGTATAGTTCCCCGTTGTCCGGTGATTCCAGACTCAGAACCGGCCATCCGTTCGGGTAGAAGCCGGTGACAAGCCTGAATTCCTTTCCATGGTACCGGAATGTCCTTTCAGACCGGTTTTTCCCGGATTCCTGAATTTTGAAGTCGTCTTCTCCTTCAGTGAATGTCCTCACCGGGCAGGACACATCGTAATGGCAGCCGTCTTCGTGTCCGCACAGGTATTCTTTTCCCTTGAATAGGATGATTGCATATTTCTTTTCCATAATTTGATATCTTTAATTGACCATACTTGATTTATGAAGCAACAAGACCTATCTTTTCTCCGAAGAAGGAATCGCATACCCCGTACACATGCTTGATGGAGCATTCATATTTTGAGTTCTCGCTGTCAAGACGGAAGCGGAATCCGTGATAGTCCCTGACTTCCAGTTTCAGTCTGACATCTTTCAGGAGTTCCATTTCCAGGAGGCTTCCACCGCCGTACATGGAGCTGAAGATGCCGCAGCAGTTGCCTTTGGGAATAATGACTTCCCCAAGCGAGAATCCGGCATCATAAAGTTCCTGCAGGCTTACCTTGCCGATATAGGTCAGCAGGTTGGCACCGCAGCAGGAGTTGATGAGTTCATGGTAGAACTGTTCATAGGATACCTGTTCCTTGCCGTCCCTGTATTTTTTGTCGGGGAACCGGCCATATACCGTGTAGCCTTTCTCCACCAGCATTTTCTTCACTTTGGCTGGATTGAGGTTCAGCGCGTCTATCATATCCCCGAAATAGGATTCCTTGTACCGGTATCCTTCCTGCGATTCCAGCCAGTTGGAATTGATGCAGTCGTAGTTTGACAGCATCTCGACACGCACGGGGATGTCATCCGTGTTTTTGAGAAGTTCTTTCAGCGTGTCAGAGTCGTTTCTGTCATAGATTTCTTCCCTGATTTCGTCTTCGTGTTCTTCAAAGAACTTGTCCACTTCCTCTTCCCCGAAATCATGGAAACGGATACATTCATCCTTCAGCTTTGAGACGATTTCACGGACAGCTTCCCATTCGGCGTCACCGTACCATTCGTCCACTTTCTCCCACAGACTTTCACAGCTCCTTTCTTCCAGACACTTCTGGATGGTGTCACGGCAGTTGTCGAGATTGTCGTTGTAGTCCACCCATACCAGCGTGTAGGACTTGTCCATGAGCGATTTCACGAATTCCATTGTCAGTCTTTCCTGTTCTTCCATTTCTGTTACCTGTGTACGGCAGGATTCTGTTTCCCGTACATGTCGTTTATAAATGAGAAGAGCGACCTTTCGGCCGCTCCCTTGTCATTCGTACTCTTCCTTGAGCCTTTCATATTTCTCTGTTTCCATTTCCGTCTCGCCGTCGAAGTGGAAATGTGCCGTATGACCGTATCCGGTTTTAGGCTCACCGCCGCATTTGTGCAGTGCGGTGTCTATTTCCCAGTCGGTATCACCGATGCCGAGGGATATGTATGTCCCTCTGAGCATACACCCGGCCAGCCTCAGTGCGGCATCCTTCCTTTGTTCCCGGCGGAGCCTGTCAAATGCCGCGAGCGCGATTTCCCGGTTGGGTATTTTTACCGTAGTTTCCATATCGTTTCATTTTCAGTTTGCCGTTTCCTTGTCTTTCCCGCTGTCTTTTGCTGCCAGGACACCGAAAGGCAGATCGAGTATCCTGTGGTTAAAACATAGCGTTGAATTGTAGTCCGTGCGTTGCCAGAGGGTAAAATGGTCTCCGGCGAACGACCATCTGAAATAGCCTGACAGTGAGCCGAACTGTGGATTGACATTCCTGCTTATGAGGAAGCGGTTCACGTCCACGATGTGTCCCGCCGTCAGTAGTATGTTCAGTATTTCCACGAATGCCAGCTGCGAGTATGGGTCGATAGGCATTACAGGTCCTTTGAAGTTGATTTCCATATCTTTTGTCTTTTAGTCATAATTGTCATCAAATATTTCGTAACGGAATGGAAGCATGTCGCAGTAGTAGCTTGATACGCCCGTGTATATCAGGGCATCTTCTCCCGTGTCCGCGTCTTCTTCCGTTTCCGTGACGGTATCCCCGTACAGGTCATGGTAGTGTGATACCATCATGTGCGGGTCATCCGTAGTGATGTCATATCCGTAACTTCTGCTCCAGCTTATGAAAAACTCCGTTTCTTCCTCTTCGAGCCTTTCAAGGGCATCCCTGATCTCGAAGAAGTTGGGACAGAGCCATTCACGGCTGATCAGTGTGTCCGGAATGTTTTCCCATTTCGGATACCGGTATTCCGGTTCCTTCTCCCCGGGAAACAGGTCGGAACAGGCACTCAGGAACTCGCCCATGTCACTGTAGTCGGACATGTGCAGCCAGTAGTCCCTGTAATCCTTTATGTCCATGAGATGCTGTGTGGTCACGGCAATCTCTGCATTGTTCAGATCCATATTACTTGTCTTTTATGTATGTGGATGCCGGGGATTCCATTCCACCGACCTCGACAAGGTGCCGTGTCCCGGCTGTGCAGGGTTTTTCGGGAAAATACCGCAGCTGCGGCGAGGATGATTTTCCTGAAAACCGCCTGCGGCATGACCTTGCTCAGCCGATGGGGACGCGGCTTACCTTTGTCGGTGGGAATGGAACTCCCGGTCTTCTTCATACGGTTCATATTTATTCTGTTATGCGCTGGCTTCCCCAGCTGATGTGTATTTTGCCTTCACTGTCCTGCGTGCGGATGAGCAGGCTGTCGATGACAGACATCGTGATGTCGAACTCCTCGAAGATTTCTGACTGTTCTTTGACCTCACCGGTCTTGATGAATTCGTTCAGACGCTCCTTGGTCAGTACCAGTGCCATCAGGTTCTGTTCGACCGAATCTTCGTAGGTGACGTAGTGGACATCCTTCATTTCTTTGGAATCAAGACGGATGAAACGGAAGTAGAACTGTTCCATACGGGGGATGTTCCACTGCAGGGATTCCAGTATCACGTCGTTGCAGGTAGGTATGTTCACGGAGCTACTCAGGCTCTGCTGTGTGCATATCAGGATGCCGTTGATGGTGGAGTCGAATTCGGTCACGATGCTCTGCCGTTTCTTGAAGGCTACATCTCCCTTGACCACAAATACAGGTCTGTCGGGAAAATGTTCCCGGATATAGTTCTCGTAGAGGTCGAAGGCCGCCAATGTGGTACATCCGATGGCAACCTTGCCCGGTATTGTCCTTATGAGCCTTTCAATGTAGCGGGTCTTGGAAGGATAACTGTCACCGTAGTATCCCTCTATCAGGTGAGGTACCGAACAGGCTTTGATAAGCAGCTTGATCTGCCTCATGAGTCTCAGTCCTGCATCCTTTTTCGTGTCTCCCGTGCTGTTGTAATACAGCTCACAGATGCGGCAGAATTCCTCGATGATGACACGGTATACCTCGTGTTCTCCTTCCGAGGGACGGACGGTATGTGTCCGTATCCGGTATTTCTCTCCTGCGAAGTCCCTGAATTTACGCGTGATGACCGTCTTGCCGATAAGTTCGGAGAGTTCGTCCTTGTTGTACACGTCCTGGTTCTGTTTCTCGATGCCGAATACAGTGGCTTTCCCCGGACAGTGGCAGGCACGGAAAAGGACATGCCCCCTGAAGGCGGGGAACGGTGTTCCGTAATCCGGGTTGTTCTCTTCCTCTATCTCGTGGTCCCTGTTTTCGTGGTAGACCTGCGGGCTCCAGCATATCATGTTTACGGAGTTGTTGTAGAGTAGTTCGAACTGGCTGTACAGTTCCGCGATGTTGTTGCGGGTGGTTGTTCCCGTGTCGAGGATCTTGTACCTGAGCCTCCTGAATATGCACAGGATGTTTCTTGTACGCTGCGATGTGGGATTGGTGATTTCGTCCGACTCGTCGAAGACAAGGCACAGCTTGCCGGAAGTGCGTTTCACGAAACGCATCAGTCCTCTTTTCAGTTTCCGGAGCATGGAGGTGGAGACGACAAGGAATGTCCCTTCCGGTATGTTGTTGAGGTCGCCGGCGGTCTGTATTGTACGGAAGCGTTCCTTGTTTATGGTAAGGAACGGTATCCAGGTCATGTTGGTGGCGATGGCCGGGGCAAGTATGATGACGTTCTTTGCCTTTCTGAACTTGAGCAGGTATTTCGCCCTGTGATAGACGGCGGCGGTCTTGCCCGAGCCTTGCTGCCAGTTCAGCAGGGCGTAGCGTTTCTGCAACACGAGGTTCAGGTCGTGTTTCTGCAAGTCCGTGAATTCGCAGACTTCACCGTCCTTGTTGATGAATGTGGTGCGGTCCAGGTATTCCTTCAGGCCGGCATCTTCCCGCATTTCCGCAAACTGTAGATTCTGGGTCTCGTATTGCCTCTGTTTGCGCCGTATCAGTTTACTGGCGGCACGGATCTGCCGCATGTTCTTTTCTGTGACGTTTTCCGGCATCGGGAGTTCGGCCCTTCCGAGTATGAGGTCGTTGATGCCTGCGGCCTTGTGCGTGACCTTGTCAAGCAGACGCGGGGCATATTGCTTCAGCTTGAAGCCGTAGGATGTCTTCACCAATGCCACTTCCTTGCGCTGCACCACGTTCTGCGAGGTGATGTACCTGCGGATGATGCCGAGAACTTTGCCGGTGGTCAGCTTCTTGCGTTCCCATTCCTTTATCTGTTCCCGGGTGGCATTTTCCGGCGGTTTCTGGTTGCGGAATTTGGACACCAGCGCCTCCGCCTTTTCGACATGCCTGTTCAGCACGGCATGGGCTTTCAGCTCGTACATGTATTTGGCGAGCCTGTACTCGAACTGTTCCAGCTCTTCTTTGTCTATATGGTTGCACTCCCGCATCAGCTGGAGGCGCAGCCGGTGTTTCATTTTCCGCACTTCGGCTATGCGTTTCTTCAGCTCATCCATGCTGACAAACTCTCCCGCGTTGTACGGCTGCATTTCAATATGGAGGGAACGGCGGAGGAATACCATGATTTTTGTTGCGAAATTCTGCACGCCCACCGTAGAGAAAGCTGAATGTTCCAGCCTGGTCTGGCCGATGAAGGAGAAATTCGAGTTGATTTTCGCCACGCGTGTCTTTTCCCAGAACTCGTTCTGCATGAAGGAGAGAGGGACGATGACCATCAGGATTCCGGCAGGGTTGAGCACGTCATAGGCCTTGTCCATGTAGAATTCCTGCGACAGCCTGTAATCAAATTTCAGGTTGAAGGGCGGATTTCCGACAATGATGTCGAAACGCTGTTCGGGATTGTACAGCTGTATGTCGCATTTCTCGATATGAGCTTCCGGGTAGAGGTATCTGGCAACGGCCACCGCCTTGCCGTCAATGTCGAATCCGTAGGCATTGTGCAGGTTGGGCAGATGGTTGAAGAAGTTGCCCATGCCGCAGCACATGTCAAGCACCATTTCCGCCGATGTCGGAGAAAGGGTCTCCACCATGCTCCGGCATATGTCGTGCGGGGTGAAGAACTGTCCCATCTCGAATTCCTTCTTGGCCTCGGCGTATTCATGGTAGCTGGTGAAATCCGACTGCCTGAGGTTGTGCAGTCCTCCGGTTCCCGTGTAGCAGTTGTAGATGCTTTCCTTCGGAACGAGGTCCTTGCCGGAGTCTATGGCGAAAAGGATTTTCTCGTTGATCTCGGCACGCCTGTCCTGGGGAATCTGTTGGGGTATGATGGCATACATGTCTTTTCTTTTTTAATGGTTGGAAACGAAGACACCCCGCAAGGATGTCTTACGGGGTGCCTGAATAAGTATTTCATGAATCACTCTTCTCTGAGTGTGATTTCATCCAGCCGCAGCCTTCTGTAGCAGTTCTCTGCGGCCTGGCTGTCCTTGAAGCGTACGTCGATGCGTCCGTTCTTGTAGAACTTGATCTGTTCTGCGTTGCTCAGGGTGAGGTTGTACCATTCGGTTATATCCACATCGCGTCTGTCAAGGCCGATGACCATACCGCTTGAACCGTTTATCACGTCATCCGCCCCGTATGCGATACCTTCGCAGAAAATGTCCAATTTCCTTCCGCAGTCATACGAGAACTCATATTCCCGATGGTATTCCAGATGGATGCTGTCCCAGGACACGATGTCAGGGAAAGTTATCTTGTCCTTTTTCAGTTCGGGCTTCACCTTGCTCCAGCGGGAAGGCTGTACCGTTTTCAGGAAACGGGCCAGCAGTTCTTCCTCTGCGGTCTCACGGAAACTTTTTCCGCCGAGGTGTTCAATGACCATGTCCACGTAAGTCTGGTAGACCGGACGGAATCCCATGCGCATGGCCTTCTCGTCGATTACAGGAATGGGTACATCTACATTGTAGGTCCTGTTGAAATAGGAAATGATGCGACTCGCGAAATTCGCGTTGGCATTGCAGTTGTTGTCTGCAAGCTCGTTGATGAGGTCAAACGGTTTGAATTCGTTGTGGGTATAGTCATCCTCCCCGCTGCTGTTGAAATAGAAATTCCGTATGGAGACCTTACCGTTATTCTCATACTTGAAGCTCTTGATTTCCCGATACCGTTCCGCTTCTTCCTTGAAGATGTCATACCATCGGTCGATACGGTCAAGTGTCCTATAGAGCTGGTCCTGCTGTAGCTGGCAATACTGCCGGTCCTGTTCTGTAATCTTGTCCTCGTTCCTTACTTGCACGTTCAGGATACCTGTAAGCAGGTCAGTGTGGCTGCCTGCTGTTCTTGTTGCTGTTGTCTGCATAACTGTATTGTTTTAGAGATTGTCAATTTCGGGTTTGATACGGTAACAGTAGGTGATGTGGCTGTCCATGTCCTTGACCAGCTTGACCTGTTCGGGATGGAAGTTGAGACGCCGTTCCATGGCTGGGGCATCTATCTTGTCCCATTCGTGCTGCGGCAGGAACCGGTTTTCATGTCGGAAACACCAGAGTACGATCTGGTTTTCCCAGTTGCCCTTGAACACAGTCCCTTCATAGTCCTTCAGGAACTGCCGGAAGTTCTCTTCGGTCCTGAAAGCTATGTCGTAGCCCTGGTACAGGTTGCGTGCGTCCGGACCCGTGTCCTTGGTCAAATAATATTGTCTCCATGTTTCCGTGGTGAAATCACCGTAGAGCGGATCAGGTTCGGAATAGGACCATAACGGTACTTTTGCCGTGAATGTGACGGCACCGTTGGCACACGCTCCGCAGTTTCCCCAGTCCTTGAATGCACCTTCCGTCCATCTGACGAATTTCAATTGCTTGGGGTCAATATGGTGGAAGGCCCCTCCGCTGACGCTCAGCCGGATATTGGCGTCCTGCTCCCATACAAACGGAATATAAGGTTCTTCACAGATGGAAATCCGACCGCTCTCTTCATCATTGTTTTCAATAAGGGCATTGCCGTAATATTTCCCGTATCTGTCCACATAGATGAGTCTGTCACCTATCTGTGGAGTTTTTTCCGAGCGTGTCCTTTCTATCAGTTCCACATAGCCGTTGGCCATATCCACGTCCTGCTGTGTCAGCCAGTGTTCATGATCGTACAGAATGTTCAGTGGTTTGAGTGTTTCCACCGTGTACTTGTTCTTTGTTGCCTGTAACATAACATTTGATTTTTTGTTAGTCCGGCTTCTGGGGCCGGAGTTCCCATAACTACAGGCCTAAAAAGGTCGTGTTCCGTACATGCAAGGCTTCGGGAAAAAATACCGCAAGCCCTCCGGGGCGAGGATGATTTTTTCCACGAACCCGAAGGGCTTGGCCTTGCTTGTACGGGAAGAACACGAATTACCTTTGCCTGTGGTTATGGGGACTCGGCTACGGTATGCTCGTTTTTCCCGATATGTTTTTATTCCGTAAGATTGCAGCCGTTTATATGGCCTTTTCAGAAAGAAATGTTATCTTTGCAGGTGAGATAAAGAGTTATTTGAAAGCATGAGAAATATGGCGGTTCGGAACAGTCCGGCTTTTTCTTATCCATTGCCCGTTCTCGTGCGAGTTTTATCCAATCTGTTGATAGTCAAATAAAACCTACCTGATTACAACAAAGATTCAGAAAAGAAGATATTGAATTCTTTGAGTATGTGTTCA
>ULVG01037907.1_pt1 | contig 48825 bp, 28 predicted proteins | sample 1959221 | NCBI WGS metagenome assembly ULVG01 (sample SAMEA4835780, study PRJEB28245) | human gut metagenome | biome: gut microbiome; material: fecal sample | place: Denmark | collected 2008
TATAAATATAAAGTTAAATAAATGCAAAGGAATGTTCTTGATATTAAATAATAATGTATCTTTGTTAGGACGAAATGAATGAATCATTTCTCACCTTTGTTAATAACGAGTTTTTTATCTCTTAAAACAACCAATAGAGTTAAGTAATTAACAAGATTTTAACCTTGTATAATATATAACTAAGTTCCGTCTGGACTTGGCAAACAAATAGGAAAACAAGAGATAATATAAAGTTATGAACCTTTAAAAAGAGAAAATGCCTATGGAAAAAGAAACAATCCTGCAAGTTGAATAGTCTCCACTATTTGGCTCTTGTTACCCTTACCCTAAATTTAAGAACTATTTAATTAACAACAAATCATCAATCATTTATGAATGAAAATCACAAAAAACGAGGACAAACACATAGCAAACTCCTCACAGCAGTGGCAATTAGCTCACTGTTATTAAGCAGCGGTAACGTGATGGCTGTACAAGCCAATCCTGATAAATCGTTTGGCGTAACAGAACAATTACAAACTATCACCGCTACCGGTCTGGTGGTAGACGCAGCCGGTGAACCGGTTATCGGCGCCAGTGTAGTGGAGAAAGGTACTACCAATGGTATTGTAACCGACATCGACGGCAAATTCACATTAAGCGTAAAACAAGGAGCAGTACTTCGTATTTCGTTCGTAGGTTACCAGACCCAAGATATAAAGGCAGCCAAGAACATGAAAGTAGTCTTAATGGAAGACGCAGAAATGTTGTCCGAAGTAGTTGTTGTAGGTTACGGTGCACAGAAGAAAACCAACCTAACAGGTGCCGTAGCTACAGTTGATGTAGGGAAGGCTCTGGATAGCCGACCGATCTCAGACGTAGGCCGTGGGTTACAAGGTACTACCCCGGGGTTGACAATCACTATCCCAACCGGCGAAGTTGGCACAGACCCCAACATTAAGATTCGTGGCGCAATAGCCTCATTGGAAGGCAATTCCAAACCGCTTATTTTAATGGACAATGTGGAAATACCCAGTATCAGCTTAGTAAACCCCGATGATATCGAATCAATATCCGTATTAAAAGATGCAGCAGCATCTTCGATCTACGGTTCAAAAGCTGCATTCGGTGTTATCCTAATTACGACTAAAAAAGGTGCCAAGACGGATAAAGTAACCATTAATTACTCCGGAAACGTAGCTTTCCAAACTATAGCCAAAGACAGCAATGTCGGTGGCATTAGTGGTATGGAGTATATCATGGATGCAGCAGAACGTGCTGGCGGCACAGTGGCCGGCGCCTTTTTCTACATTACCCGTGAAGGCATTGAACGGTCTAAAGAGTGGGAAAAGCTTTATGGCGGCAAAGTGGGCAAGAACGATCCTACTGTCTATGGACGTGACTGGTATCTTGATGCCAACAACCGAAAAATCGGTGTACGTCATTACGACCCATACGATTACTTGGTCAAAGACGTAGCTGTAGCCCAGACCCATAATGTCTCTGTGAATGGGAAAAGCGGGAAGACGACTTTCAATATCGGCTTGGGATACTTGGATCAAGACGGTATGAACAAAGCCGCCAAAGAAGACAACTTCAAACGTTACAACGCTTCTATCAACCTGACTACCGAATTCAATAAATGGATTACCTTGAAAGCCGGTGCCATCTACTCAAAACGCGAAAAGAGCTACCCTTACAATGCTACCGGTGTATTCGACCCTTGGTACTATTGCTATCGTTGGAGTGACATCTACCCAATGGGAACAGATGAAAACGGCAACGAGCTTCGTAGCCCGGCCTCTGAATTCAGCCAGGCCAATACCGCCAAGATGACCCGCAACTATACCAATATCAATATGGGACTTCATCTAAATATCTTGAAAGGATGGACTGCTGATTTTGATTATTCGCATGCTAACCAAGAATATATCTGGTTACGTCCCGGTACCCGTTTCACAGCAGCCGACACTTGGGGTGGCGCAACACCACGCTTGGATGCCAATGGCAATCGAGTAACTGTAAACTACTACGGTCAAGATATGCCTGCCTACGATTTAGTCATGAGTACTTATACTGGCGTAGGCTCTGGAGTCGATCAATTGGATCGTTACACCGAAAATTCCATGCGCAACACCATTAATGCCTATACCACCTATGAATTGAACTTAATGAAAGACCACAATATGAAATTCATGCTTGGTATGAACCGCGTAACTTACGATATGGAATACAGCCAAGCCCGTAGAAAACAAGTCAATGACGTGGAGAATCCTCAATTCAACTTTGCCACCGGAGAACAATATGTTTGGGGTGACAAGGATTGGAACGCCCAGTTGGGATATTTTGGTCGCTTCAACTACGACTATGCGGGTAGATACCTATTGGAGGCCAACCTACGTTATGACGGTACCTCTGTCTTTGGTGCAGACCAACGTTGGCGTTGGTATCCTTCATTCTCCGCAGGATGGCGTGTAAGTGAAGAGGTTTTTATGCAATCCATTAAAGAAGCCGTATCGGCTCTGAAGCTACGTGCATCCTGGGGTAAAATCGGCGACCAGTCCGTGCCTAACTCACTGTATGTTTCCACTATTTCTTCTGGTTCTACAGTTAGCTGGATTGGCGGAGACGGCAACTTACTCAACTATGTAGGGACTCCCACTTCAGTTGCCCGTGACATCACTTGGCAAGACATCTCCACATTCGATATTGGATTGGATGCCCGCTTCCTGAATGGAGAACTTGGTTTTACGTTCGACTGGTTCCGCCGCAAGACAGAAAACATGATTGTCCCCAATCAAGATTTAACCTTTACTTATGGAACATCTTCATTGAAAGGAAACTATGGCAACCTGCATACCGACGGATGGGAAATAGGCCTCGACTACAGCCATCAGTTCAAAAACGGTTTGCGCATCACAGCCAATGCCACTTTGAGCGACTTCAAGACTATCATCGACAACTACGGTAATGTGACCGGCCTGGACAGCAATTACAAAGGCAAACGTTATGGAGACATCTGGGGTTACAAAGTAGAACGCCTCTATCAGAAGGACGATTTCGTTTATGATGCCGACGGCAATTTCGTAAAAGAGAAAGTAACAACTGGCAAGGGCGCAGGAGTTGAAATCAATAAACTGAAAGACCCGAATGCCCACAACCAAGCTTATTTGCAGTCAGGCAGCCTTGTCTTCGGTCCTGGTGACGTGATGTACAAAGACCTTGACGGTGACGGTGAAATCACATCGGGCAGTAACACCATTGACGACCACGGCGATAAAGTAGTGATCGGTAACTCTACTCCGAGGTATCAATACAGTTTCCGCGTGGGAGCAGACTGGAAGGGCTTTGACCTTTCACTCTTCTTCCAAGGTGTAGGAAAATGCGATATGTGGGGTTCTTCTTCACTGACATTGGCAGGCTTCAACACCGGTGACGGTGCCATCGCCAAACGATTCAGCACCGACTACTGGAGAGAAGACCGCACAGATGCCTTCTACCCACGCGCTGTCAACATGGGCAATGGAACCAACTCATTCAACATGTGTTATTCTGACCGTTACTTGCTGAACATGGCTTACCTGCGTCTGAAGAATATCACCGTAGGTTATACATTACCTCAATATCTGACCAAGAAAGCTCTTATCCAAAAAGCACGCATATATGCTTCTTGCGAAAATCTATTCACTTGGGATCACTTGGACGGCACCCCTGTCGACCCCGAAGCCGCAGTACTGAAGACCGCAGATTATGAATACCTGACCAACAGCAGTACAAGCAACTATGCCGGTGGTCGTGTAGGTATCGGTACTCCTGCTTTCCGTACAATATCAATCGGTGTTCAATTAACCTTCTAAATTTTGGAAACAATGAAAAAATATATTATAGCAGCATTTTCCATCGCATGTCTGGGTCTATCTTCTTGTACCGATGTGCTGGACAGACCAAGCGAAACGAAATATACCGACGACACTTATTGGACAAGTGAAGACCAATATCGTCTCTACTTCAACTACTATTATCCTTACTACTTTACAGGATACAACAGCAGTTATGGCACTAACTTCACTCCCGTAAGAGGCTATACATTCAGTGACGACTTTGCCAATTCTGCCAAACAAACCAGTTTCACGGCTGTTGTCCCGGGAGACAATGGCAAGTACGATTTGGACACATGGGCCGGAGCCGAGTATGGAGGCCGTCAATGGGACTTTGCATGGGTACGAAAGACAAACATTGCTATTGACCGCCTGGAGTCACATAAAGCCAATCTCTCCGAAGAAGCTTACAATCACTGGATGGGCATCGCCCGCTTTTTCCGCGCTTACGAATATTATCGTCTTGTAATGACTTTCGGTGATGTGCCTTATTGGGATGCTCCGGTAGATGAAACCGACCTGGCTTCCATGTACAAAGACCGCGATCCGCGCAGTACTGTGACAGATGCAATCTACAACGATTTGAAGTATGCACTGGAGAATGTACGTACAAACGACGGCACCATGAACATCAACCGCTACGTAGTAGCCGCTGTCGCTTCCAACATCATGCTGTTCGAAGGAACCTGGCAGCACTACCATAAAGGCAATGCGCTCGAAGCCAGCTCCAAGCTGAGTGATGAGAATGCAAAGAAATACCTGCAATTTTGTATAGAGGCATCCGAGATTGTCATGAACAGCAACAAGTGGTCTTGCACGAAAGACTTCCGCTCCATCTTTGGCAGCAACAGCCTTGCCGGTCATCCGGAAGTTATTTTCTACCGCAGCTATGAGGCCGGTAAAGTGACCCACTGCTTGGGTTCCTACTCCAACGGTGAGGAGACATTAAGTTCCAATGCAAATCTGGCACTGCTCCGGTCATTCATCTGCACCGATGGCAAACCTTATCAGGTATCCGACATTGCAAATGCCAAGAGCTTTGCAATGAAAGACTTGGCAAAAACCCGTGACCCGCGCTTGGAAGCCACTTTCTTGAACTTCTCCTGGAAGAACTCTTTTACCTATATTTATCAAGACAAGTTCATCAGCCGTGAAGGAGCTACTTATTATGCCGACAACGCCAACCGCCCCGATGAGTTCAAAAGCAACGTCAACGTCAACGCAGCTCCTTGCCTCCGTCTTTCAGAGGTTTTGCTGAACTGGATTGAAGCGAAAGCAGTCATGGCCGAATTCTTAGGTGGCGCAGCTGTTACCCAAGCCGATATAGACAAGTCTATCAATGCTATCCGCAACCGTCCGTTGGACGAGACTGCCATTGCCAACGGTGTACAGAAAACCGCCCCGTTACAGATTGCTTCCATCGCCAATGACCCGGCACGCGATGCTGATGTCAGCGCCCTGATGTGGGAAATCCGTCGTGAACGTCGCATGGAATTTATCTTCGAGACACAACGTTTGAATGATATACGCCGCTGGTTCAAGTTGGACTACATGGACAATGAAAAGTATCCTGAAACCATGTTGGGTGCATGGGTTGATCTGCCAAATGAGTTCCCCGAACAGCTGGACGAAGCAAACAAAGATGCCGGCAAGTCTGTCATGAAAGAAGACGGAACGGTAGTTGTGTGGAATGGCAGTAACCAAGCAGACATGGTGGGCTATGCAATTCCTATCAACGCTGCTGCAAGAAATGATTTTTCGGCCAAGAACTATCTTTCTCCAGTCGGTTCCAGTATCATTGCAAGCTACAAGAACAAGGGTTTCACACTGACTCAGACTGGTGGCTGGCAATAAGTGAAAATTGTGTAAGAGTTGTATAGCGCAGCAGTACAACTCTTATTCAAAACCTCCGTGAAAATTTTCCACCACATCTCTCTACTCTTGTAGAAATACGAAATACAACATAAATACCCATTCATTTTTTTGCTTTTAGAAAAATGAATGGGTACATTTGTTCTACCACCATCCCTCAATCAATATTAATCATGAAAAAGAAGAACATATTTTTCGTACTACTAATCTGCCTCATCAGTAGTAGTTGCAACAAAGAAGAACAAACAGACGAGTTACAAGATAAGGATTTCTATTCTGATGTCACAACACGTGCTTCCTACATAAGCGGTACTATTACGGGCGAAATGAACCCCTATGTTGGTGATGGTTACTATACTTATGATTTAAGTATTCCTATACAAAAACAAGCTGTAGGTATAAGAATTTCAGCAGTCGGTGGAGAAGCACGATTCAAAACAAACTACCAAGAACGATTCGAGAGCACATGGGTAACCCAAATTCCTGCAGGAAAAAACATTTTCCAATAAATGTATTATGGACTAAAGCAGGTAGTAATTCTACCTTGATGGTACGTCCTGAAAAAAGTACAATCGAACTTACCGCAGATTTAAGAAACATCAATGTCAAAATGAAACCTATGCCAATCAATGCCCCTTCAACATTTGAATTGGGAGATACGATAACACTTTGGTGCAATTATCCCATAAACAAAGATACGGACATAAAGTGGACTTACGATAAAAATCTATTCGCTGAAATCTCTCAAAGTGCATCTGCTACAACAGTAGTAAAAGTTTCAGTATAAAAGACCAACCTCCCGGTTCGAGTGTACAATGGAGTACTACCGGAGGGACAAACCCACAAAACTACATAGGAGATGTTTATACTTGCAAAAATATTAGTTCTACTATAACAATGCCCAGATTATACGCAACTATAGTCTTACCCTCTGGATTCACAATAGAAAAAGAAAGCTATCTCAGACTTTTCAATCCAAATGCTTCTTTTGAAAAAGGGAATTTAGTTCCAGACCAAATCGATGCTGTCAATGCAAATATCACTGTAAGTTTAATGGGATATCCAAATTGGGCCACTAATTTTACTTGGTCATCGACAAACGTCTCTGAAATTTGCATACAAGGGCAATCATGGACATGTATTTCTTACAACTCTTTTGAAGTATGGGATAATGAAGTAGAGATTAAAGTTGCATATCAATCACCTTGTGGGGACTGGTATGAAGTCAGTGAAATGTTCCCAATCGTTCATTAATGATAATACTATAACATATCGCCCTCACAAGCGAAAAAGCACCCGTCCATTTGCTCGTTACACAAAAGAAGCTTATATTTGCTTACCTAAAAAACAAACAGCTATCATGGTACAGCAAGACATACGATGGATACAGCGTTTTTCCAACTACCGCAAGGCTTTAGCCAAATTAAGCCAAGCCATGGCAATCATGTCCGAACAATTAGCGTTCAACGATGGAGTGGACGAATTATTGCAGGAAGGCATGATACAGCGTTTTGAATATACCCACGAACTGGCTTGGAAAGTGATGAAGGACTATGCCGAGTATCAGGGGTATACCGACATCCGCGGCTCCCGTGATGCCATACGCAAAGCCCTTGAAATGGGATTGATTGATGACAAGCAATGGATGGAGACTATAGAAGCCCGAAATCTGACATCGCACAATTATGACAACGATGTAGTCTCTGAAATCTATGAAAACATCACAAACTTCTATTTCCCCCTATTCTGCAGATTTGAAGAGAAAATGCAATCCTTGAATACACCATCCTTATTCGATTGAGCTATGTACGGATTGACCGACAATGAACTGGAAAAGCTATGCAATCTCTTCCGGAAACATGAAGAAATAGAGCAGGCTGTTTTGTACGGCTCACGAGCCAAAGGAAATTTCAAGCCTTTTTCCGACATAGACATCACGCTGATGGGAGACAGACTTACGTATAATACTTTAAGCAGCCTTTCCGATGAAATAGACGACCTGCTTTTGCCTTACAGCGTAGACCTTTCCATCTATGGCAAATTAAAGAATGCCGACCTTTTGGAACATATACACCGTATGGGAATACCCATATTCAGCCGCCCATCAAACTAAACTAAATTTCACACATCCACCCTCACCACCCTCACCTTTCGCACGCATCGCCCTATTCATCGGCATTCAAGAGGTGGGTGAGAGCAAATTTAAAAAGTGAGGGCAAAATTTGCCCTCACCACAAGATTTCTTCGTTCAAAGTTATAAGTCACTCATTCTTACCGTAATATCCTGAAACGGGTACATAAATCGGTTGCAGCATTGTTCCCTCATTCTTCAACTTTCCTTCGGTGCGCAGCCGACGGATATGCCGCATGGCAGTAGTACGCATCATGCCGCAAACGCTTTGAAAGTCATTCCGTGTCATAAAAGGGCGAGTGGCGAAATAGTTGGTCAGCCGACGGTCTATCTCTTTATCCGTCAGTTTAGCCGAATGCTCGTTTGCCTTCAAAGCCTTTGCCTTGATGGTACCAATTTCATTTTTCAGTTTTTGGTCGGCACGAAATTTCACACCCGCCATCTTCACCTTCGTCAACTTACGCTTGGTAGCAGCCACTACCGGTTCGGTCGTGGTGAGCGACACGCGAAAGTAGCCGATGCCGTCGAGATGCACCTGCCTTCCTTCGGCAAGTTCCCTGCCCATGACGTGCGACACAGCATCGAGCACAGCCGTCACATCGGTTTCTGTCAATGAGCAACGTGCCTGGATGTCCCGCCGCAATTCATCGGTAGACCTGCTCCCATTCAGGCGGAGACGGGGATGAAGGATTTTATCTTCCGGAGATTTGTCGTACGAGTCCGGATTCTCGTACCAATCAAACAAAATAGCCATAGTTCAAACTGCGTTAAAGGGTTACATTATACGATAAAGCACTGCACGGAACACGTGCGAAGTACGTACGCAGTCTGTTGAAGTACAAAGGTTATATCACAGCCCAGCCCGTGAGCAGAACCGTTCACTGTAGTGAGCTGCTCCGTTCACTAATATGAACAAGAAAGACCACTTTAGTGGACTGTTCATAAACTCTGGTGTAAAAGTAGACAAAACTATGGGGATAAGCAAAGAAACGAACACCTTTTATAAAAGAAACATATAGGCATTCCACCCCAAAAAAGAAGCCAATCGGAAAATAATCCTTGAAAAGCTTGTATCCCCCCCTTTCCCGGCGTATCTTTACAAGAATATTACATACACGATAAAGAATGAAAATCACACTGATCAGAGAGGAACGCGAAAGCGGAAAAGAGGCCGTCAGCACACAAGAAACGGACATGTTGATGGAAAAGCTGAAAACAGAGAACAAGACCGGATACATTACGGAGCTGCGTAGCATCATCCCGCATTTGAAAGGGACCAACGCCCGATATGAGCATATCGACAGACTGCCGCGTCTCTATCCCGCCGTAGAAATGACCCGCACCAAAGCAGGAGAACACCGGATAAAGACCTACAACGGGCTGGTACTACTGGAAGTAAACAATCTGGCCGGGGTGGCCGAAGCCGAACTGGTGAAACAACAAGCCGCCCTGCTGCCGCAAACCTTTGCCGCCTTCTGTGGCTCCAGCGGACGAAGTGCCAAAATATGGGTACGCTTCACCCTGCCCGACGGAGGGCTTCCAAAGAATGAAGACGATATCGCCTTATTCCACGCCCACGCCTACCGCCTGGCAGTGAAGTGCTACCAACCCCTTCTCCCTTTCCCCATCACCCTCCAGGCTCCTTCACTCCTACAAAGCTGCCGGATGACCGTGGACGAACAGCCCTATTATAGCCCCACCGCCGTGGCCTTCTGCCTGGAACAGCCCTGCGCCCTGCCCTCGGAAGACAACTACCGCCAACGGAAACAGCAGGAAAGCAATCCGTTGCTGAGAATGACTCCCGGCTACGAAGTGGCGGACACATGCAACCTGCTCTTCGAGGCCGCCCTCGACCGTGCCTTCCGCGATTTGGACAACTGGCGACGGGGCGACGACCTGCGCCCGCTGCTGTCCCGCCTTGCCGAACATTGCTTCAAAGCCGGCATTCCTGAAGAAGAAGCGGTGCGCCAGACACTGATGCACTACTACCGGGAGGCAGACGAACCCCTTGTACGCCTGACGCTGCATAACCTTTACGGGGAATTGAAAGGCTTCGGCACCCGCAGCAGCCTGAACAAAGACCAGGAAACTGCTTTCCGGCTGGAAGAGTTCATGAAACGCCGCTACGAATTCCGCTACAACACCGTGCTTGGCGACTTGGAATACCGGCAGCGCGACTCCATCCACTTCTACTTCCAGCCTGCCGACCAGCGCGTACGCAGCAGCATTGCCATGAAGGCACTGAAAGAGGGAGTACGTGTGTGGGACCGCGACATCACCCGCTTCCTGTCTTCGGACTACGTGCCGCTATACAACCCCATCGAAGAATATCTCTATAACACCGGACGCTGGGACGGCAAAGACCGCATCCGCGCATTGGCCGACCTCGTGCCCTGCCACAATCCCCACTGGAGGGAACTGTTCTACCGGTGGTTTCTTGGCATGGTGGCACATTGGCGGGGAATCGACAAACAGCACGGCAACAATACCTCGCCCCTGCTCGTAGGTTCGCAAGGTTACCGCAAAAGTACTTTCTGCCGTATCCTATTGCCACCGGAGCTGCGTTTCGGCTACACCGACAGTATCGACTTCAAGAGCAAGCAGGAAGCGGAGCGCAGCCTTGGCCGCTTTTTTCTGATTAACATCGACGAATTCGACCAGATAAACGCCAATCAGCAAGGCTTCTTGAAGCACCTCCTGCAAAAACCGGTTGCCAACCTGCGAAAGCCCTACGGTACCACTATTCAGGAAATGCGCCGCTATGCCTCCTTCATCGGGACCAGCAATCTGAAAGACCTGCTGACCGACCCGTCGGGAAGTCGCCGTTTCATCTGCATCGAAGTGACCGGCCCTATCCAGACAAACGTCACTATCAATTATCGCCAGCTCTATGCCCAAGCCATGCACGACATCATGAAGGGTGAACGCTACTGGCTGGACGACACTGACGAAGCAATCGTAAAGGAGTACAACCGGGAATTCGAGCGGGTAGACCCATTGGAAGAACTTTTCCTTTGCCATTTCCGTGGCGCGGAGGAGAGCGAAGAAGGCGAATGGCTCACAGCCATGCAGATTCTCAACGACCTGCAACAGAAAACGAGGGATAAGTTGGCCATCAACCGGATAGCAGCTTTCGGGCGCACGCTCCGCAAGCTGGACATCCTCAACAAGAAATCGAACCGGGGAACACTTTATCATCTGGTAAGAATAGAAGAATGAACCGGCACTCCCACCGATTGTACCAAAGTGAGGGCAAACTTGGCCCTCACTCTTTTTATAAAAAGTATTTCCGTACGCAGCTGATGCAGTTCAACCATTATTAATAAGGTGAACAGTTGACTATTTGCAAATTATGATTGATAATACTAAAAATACCCAAATAAGTGTTTTTGATATTAAAATAAAACGTATCTTTGTTGCAAACAACGTCCTCCTTAATAATACTATTATGAAGAAACTGCTGCTTTTAGCCTTTGTGCTATGTAGTTCTTTACTGTGCCGGGCACAAGAAGAACGAGTTATTTTAGGTGATGAACAGACTTCCGAGTATTTTCCAATCCTAAAAGATAAACGAATTGCCATATTCTCCAATCATACAGGAATGATAGGAGACAAGCATCTGCTGGACATTCTGCTGGAAAACAAGTTCAATGTAGTAGCCATTTTCTCCCCTGAACACGGTTTCAGAGGAGATGCCGACGCAGGCGAACACGTGTCCAGCTCGGTAGACAAGAAGACCGGAGTACCTATCCTCTCGCTATACGACGGGAAATCCGGAAAACCAAGCGAAGCATCCATGCGCAAGTTCGATATCCTTGTGGTAGACATCCAGGATGTAGGCCTGAGATTCTATACTTATTATGCCTCTATGTGCCGGCTGATGGACGCTTGTGCAGAATACAACCGCAAGGTGCTGATACTGGACCGCCCCAATCCGAACGGACACTACGTGGACGGCCCGATACTGGATATGAAATATAAATCCGGTGTAGGTTGGCTGCCGATTCCCGTGGTGCACGGCATGACGCTGGGCGAACTGGGCCTGATGGTAAACGGCGAACGCTGGTTGCCGGCGTCACGCACTTGCGACCTGACCGTCATTCCCTGCAAGAACTATACGCACCAGACACTATACAAGCTGCCGATTCCCCCGTCCCCCAATCTGCCGAACATGAAGTCCATCTATCTGTACCCCTCGACCTGCTATTTCGAGGCCACTCCGGTCAGTCTGGGAAGAGGAACCGACCTCCCCTTCCAGGTCTACGGGCATCCCAACATGACGGGCTACAGCTACAGCTTCACCCCACGCAGCATCCCCGGAGCCAAGAATCCGCCCCAGCTGGGCAAGCTTTGCCACGGCGTGAACCTGAGCAACATGAGCGACGAGGAAATCTGGAAACGCGGTATTGACTTGAGTTACGTGATAGACGCTTACCGGAATCTGAACATGGACGACCACTTCTTCCGTTCCTTCTTCGAGCTGTTGATAGGCACCGACTACGTGCGCAAAATGATAAAGGAAGGAAAGAGCGCCGAAGAAATCAAGGCAAGATGGAAAGACGACGTGGAGAAATTCAAGGTACAGCGCAAGCCCTATCTGCTCTACGAAGAATAAAGGGATGTACGATTTGACGATTTACGATTTACGATTAAAAAATGAACGTGAATTGGAAGAGAACGTCAGAGCGTACATAGGATAATCAAAGTCGTACATATCATCAAAAGAAGTAATTTCAATCGTAAATCGTAAATCATAAAATCGTAAATAACCTCATGACTCCACTTTCCGTAATCATTACCATCGCCGCCTACTTCGCGATACTGTTCACGGTATCCTATATTGCAGGAAGGAAGGCAGACAATGCCGGCTTCTTTGTGGGTAACCGCAAGTCATCCTGGTATGTCGTGGCGTTCGCCATGGTCGGTTCCGCCATTTCAGGTGTGACCTATGTATCCGTACCCGGCATGGTTGCCGCCAGCAGTTTCGGCTATCTGCAAATGGTGTTGGGCTTCATTGCCGGACAGCTCATCATAGCCTATCTACTGGTACCGCTGTTCTACAAAATGAACCTGGTATCCATCTACGAATATCTGGAGAACCGTTTCGGCATGTCTTCCTACCGCACGGGTGCCTGGTTCTTCTTCATCTCCAAAATGCTCGGTGCCGCTGTCCGTCTGTTCCTCGTATGCCTGACGTTGCAACTCCTGGTATTCGAACCTTTCGGACTGCCTTTCCTGCTGAACGTGGCCATCACGGTGGCACTGGTCTGGTTGTACACTTTCCAGGGTGGCGTAAAGTCTCTTATCTGGACAGACTCTCTGAAGACATTCTGCTTGGTGGTGTCGGTCGTACTCTGCATCTGGTATATCGCTTCCGACCTCAATCTGTCATTTACCGGTATGGTAAGCACCATTGCCGACAGTGACATGTCCCGCATCTTCTTCTTCGACGATGTGAACAGCAAGCAGTACTTCTTCAAGCAGTTCCTCGCCGGTGCCTTCACCATGATTGCCATGACCGGGCTGGATCAAGACATGATGCAGCGCAACCTGAGCTGCAAGAACTTCAAGGACTCACAGAAGAACATGATTACCAGTGTCATTTCGCAGTTCTTCGTCATCCTGCTTTTCCTGATGCTGGGCGTGCTGCTCTACATCTTTGCCGCCAACCAGCAGATTGCGGTGGAGAAGAGTGACGAACTGTTCCCGCTGATTGCCACCGGCAACTATTTCCCTGCCATTGTGGGCATACTGTTCATCATCGGCCTGATTTCTTCTGCCTATTCAGCCGCAGGCTCGGCACTCACCGCGCTGACCACTTCCTTCACCGTAGACATTCTGGGAACGAAAGGCAAGTCGGAAGAGACGGTTGTGAAGATGCGCAAGAAAGTGCACATCGGCATGGCGGTTGTTATGGGAATCACCATTTTCGTATTCAATCTTCTGAACAACACCAGTGTCATCGATGCTGTATATATCCTGGCAAGCTATACCTACGGTCCTATCTTGGGTCTGTTTGCTTTCGGCATCTTCATGAAACAACAAGTGCGTGACAAGTACATCCCGCTGGTTGCCATCGCCTCCCCGGTTCTCTGCTTCATTCTGCAGAAAAATTCCGAAGCCTGGTTCGGAGGTTATCAATTCAGCTACGAGTTGCTGATTTTCAATGCACTGTTCACTTTCATCGGTCTCTGTCTGTTGATTAGGAAAGATAAAAAGAACAATTAACTTAATACATCATCTATGAACGTAAGACGTCAGTTTTTACTAAGTTTGCTTGCCGCCTCCCTCTTCCCCCAATGGGGAGGTGCGCAAGAACTTCCGACGGATGTCCGTCAGGAAATCGGGAAATTCCTGGATACCACCGCACGGAAAGAAGTTTCCGTAGGACGTATCAGCATCGACTCAGTGGCCGTGGAAGGAAATACGCTGCAACTGTTTGCCAACATGAACTGTGCCTATATTCCTTTCCGCGAGGACAATGTAGCCGAAATATACCAGGGCGTAAGTGCCCTGCTACCGGCGGAGTTTACCAAATACAAGCTGCAAATCCGTACCAACAAGCGCAGCATCGAAGAACTGGTTCCCCAAGTCCTACGTAGTAAAAAAGACAAAAAGACGAAGACATTCAATCCCGTCGCTTCCAAGCCTTTAGTTACCGACATTTCCGCCCCCTACACCCCTACCAACGGCTTGCAGAACCGGCACATCGCCCTATGGCAAAGCCACGGCTGGTACTACGAGCCGAAACTCGACCGTTGGGAATGGCAGCGTGCACGTATCTTCCAGACCGTGGAAGACCTCTACACCCAAAGCTACGTATTGCCTTTCCTCGTGCCGATGCTGGAAAATGCCGGTGCCAACGTGCTGCTTCCCCGCGAACGCGATTGCCAGACGGCAGAAGTCATCGTAGACAATGACGGTTGCCTGACCGGCCGTTCCGTCTATACAGAAAATTCCGGTGACAAGCTCTGGAGCCAGGGAGCAGGACAAGGCTTCGCCCACCTGCGCCCCCAATACATAGACTTTGAGAATCCTTTCAAGGAAGGCACCTACCGCGCCATAGAAACCATCAAGAAAGGAAACGCAAGCACCGCCGAATGGATTCCCGAAATCCCTTCGACCGGACAATACGCCGTATACGTCTCTTACCAAACCTTGCCAAACAGCGCGGACGATGCCCTTTACACCGTCTATCACAAAGGCGGCACCACGCAGTTCAAGGTAAACCAGCAAATGGGAGGCGGCACCTGGATTTACCTCGGCACCTTCGGCTTCAATGCCGGTCGGAACAATGAATGCAAAGTCGTTCTGAGCAACCTTTCCTCCAAAGTAGGAAGAATCATCACCGCCGACGCCGTGAAGATTGGCGGCGGTATGGGGAACATCGCCCGCCGCATCTCCAACGAGGGCGCTACGGAAAACCTGAAAAGCTCCGACACCCGCAACCTGCAAAACACCCATACAGGCAACATCCAAGACCGTGTAACCTATTCTCCATTGTCCACTATCAATTATCAACTATCTAACTATCCCCGTTTCTGCGAAGCCGCCCGCTACTGGCTGCAATGGGCAGGCATACCGGACAGCGTATATTCAGAAAGCAACGGAAAGAACGACTATACCGACGACTACAAATGCCGTGGTATCTGGGTGAACTACCTTTCCGGAGGCTCTGCCGTGAATCCGACGGAGAGAGGGCTGAACATCCCCGTCAACATGGCCTTCGCCTTCCACTCCGATGCAGGAACTACACTGAACGATTCCATCATCGGGACACTCGGCATCTACCATACCAACGCCTACAATGAGAAGTTCGCCAACGGAGCATCACGCTATCTGAGCCACGACCTGACAGACTTGATTCAGTCCAACATCGTGCGCGACGTGCGTACCCTCTACGAACCTCAATGGACACGCCGTGGCAAATGGAACCAATCTTACTATGAGGCCCGTGTACCCCGCGTACCTACCATGCTGCTCGAACTGCTTTCCCATCAAAACTTTGCAGACATGCGCTACGGACTGGACCCACGTTTCCGTTTCACCGTAAGCCGCGCCATCTATAAAGGTATGTTGCAGTTCCTCTGCTCACAATACCACATGGATTATGTAGTGCAACCGTTACCGGTAGACCACATGGCCTTGCGCATGACCAGCGAGAACGAAGTGGAACTGACCTGGCAACCCGTAGCGGATGCGTTGGAACCGACTGCCGTAGCAGAGAAATACATTGTTTATACCCGTATCGGCGACGGGGATTTCGACAACGGAGTATTGGTGGACGGCAACAGTTACCGAACCACGCTCCCCGCCGGCATGGTATGCAGCTACAAGGTTACCGCTGTCAACAAGGGCGGTGAAAGTTTCCCTTCCGAAATTCTTTCTGCCGGACGAGCATTCAATTCCAAAGGTACCGTATTGGTGATAAACGGATTCGACCGTATCAGTGCCCCTGCCGACTTTACGGCACCCACCCCCGCCGACACCCTCCTTGCCGGATTTCTGGATGAGCAGGACCACGGGGTCCCCTATATCCGGGACATCAGCTACATTGGCAAGATGAAGGAATACCGCCGTTCCATTCCCTGGATGGACGACGATGCCTCCGGTTTCGGCGACAGCTATGGGAACTACGAAACTCAAGTGATTGCAGGAAATACGTTCGATTATCCTGCCATACATGGTGCCGCTATCCTGAAAGCGGGATATTCGTTTGTATCGGTTAGTAATGAAAGTCTCTCCCCCGTAGGAAAGGGAGAGAAGAATACTCCAGTGGATATGAGGGAGTATAGGTATGTGGACTTGATACTTGGGAAGCAATGCCAGACCAAGATGGGACGGGGAGGCGTAAAACCGTTGGAGTTCAAGACTTTCAGCAAACCGATGCAGGAGGCTATTGTGGCTTATTGTAAGCAAGGTGGAAATATCTTTGTTTCGGGCGCTTTTGTAGGAACGGATTTATGGGACAACCGCCTTGCAACTGCCGACGAAGCCGACAAGAAATTTGCGATGGAAGTACTGAAATATAAGTGGCGTGTGGGACAAGCGGCTACAATGGGTAAGGTGAAAAGCGTAGCTTCTCCGTTCCCCGCCCTTTCAGGAAACTATACCTATCACAATGAGCTGAATGCCGATTCGTATGTGGTGGAATCACCGGACGCCATTGAACCGGCAACCAAAGATGCACACACCGTAATGCGGTATTCTGAAAACAACCTGAGTGCCGGTGTGGCCTACCAGGGCGACTACAAGACTTTTGTATTGGGATTCCCTTTTGAATCCATACGTACTGATTCTGAAAGAGAGGCACTCATGAATGCTGTGCTGACATTCTTCAACGACAACAAATAATATCAACCAATCATCATCTATGAACAGAAGACTGTTAATAATCGTCCTGATGGCTTGCCTGCTCCCCCTGGGGATGCAGGCACAGCAAGGGACATTCCGTTTTGCCCAACTGACAGACATTCATCTGACCCCGAACAATCCGAACCCCACTGAGGACTTGCTGCGTTCCATAGCACAGATTAATGCCACCGACAGTATCGACTTTGTCCTGGTGACGGGCGACCTAACCGAAGAAGGCGACCGTGCCACCATGGAAAAAGTGAAATCGTGCCTTGACTTGCTGAAAGTACCCTACCACGTAGCCCTTGGCAACCATGAAACGAAATGGAGCGACTCCGGCTGCACCGCTTTCGGAGAAATCTTTGGCGGCGAACGCTTCGAGTTCGAGCATAAGGGATTCCTTTTCCTCGGCTTCAACTCCGGTCCGCTGATGCGTATGGCCTACGGGCATGTAGTGCCGCAAGATATCCGTTGGATGACGGAAGAAATGGATAAAAACGGCAAAGACAAACCGGTGATACTTGTCACCCACTACCCGCTAATGGAAGGTGATGTGGACAATTGGTATGAGGTGACGGATGCCGTCCGCCCCTACAACGTGCGCTTGTTTATCGGCGGACACTACCACAGCAACCGGGATTTACGTTACGACGGCATTCCGGGCGTACTGATGCGCAGCAACCTGCGCGACAAAGAAGGGAAACCGGGTTACGGCATCTATGAAGTAACCGGGGATTCCATCCGGGTATACACGCAACGTATCGGCGAACCTAAGAAGCAATGGGCTGCCTTCTCGCTGGCCGGGCAATATTACGACCGCAATGGAAAAGCGGAGAAATATCCCAACTTCTCGGTCAACAAAGAATATCCGAAAGTAAAGGAACAATGGATGGTACAGACGGGCGCAGGCATTTACTGCTCGCCTGCCGTAGAAAAAGATAAAGTGTTCGTAGGAGACGATATGGGACGGCTGACAGCCTACGCCCTGAAAAACGGCAAAAAGCTATGGAGCTTTGAATCCGGCAAACGCATTGTCGGTACTCCGGCCGTAAGCGAAGGTATCGTTGTATTCGGGTCTGCTGACCGCCACATCTACGGATTGAATGCCAAAGACGGCAACCTGCTCTGGACGGTAAAAGCTGCCGAACCGGTACTCGGAGCCGTGACCATCGCAGACGGTACCGCCTACATCGGTGCCAGTGATGCCACTTTCCGCGCCATAGACATCCATACGGGAAAAGTAATCTGGGCCTACACCGGCGTGAAGGGCTACATCGAAACCAAGCCGTTGGTGACGGAAGACAAGGTCATCTTCGGCGCATGGGACAATACACTGTATGCCCTGAACAAGACTGACGGACGTGAGTTGTGGAAATGGACGGGCGGACTGACCCGCATGCACTTCTCTCCTGCCGCCGTATGGCCGGTAGCTGCCGACGGTAAAGTATTCATTACCGACCCGCAACGCGCCATGACCGCCATAGACATCCATACGGGCAATACCGTGTGGCGCACCTTCCAGTCCATGGTGCGCGAGACCATCGGACTTTCCGAAGACGGTGAACGTATCTATAGCAAAACGATGAACGACAGCATTGTTTGCTATGCAGCTCAAGGAGATACTCCGCGGGAGTTGTGGGCAACCAATATAGGTTTCGGTTATGAGCATGCCCCCTCCATGCAAGTGGAAAAAGAGGGGGTAATGTTTGGCAGTACCAAAGAAGGACTTATCTTCGCACTGGAAGGAAAAACAGGCAAAGTACTGTGGAAACATAAAATAGGAAATTCACTCATCAGTACCGTAGTTCCGTTGAACGGCCACGAAGTTCTGTTCACGGCAACCAGCGGGGAAGTGGGACTTCTGAGAATTAAAAATTGAGAATTAAAAATTAAAAGATATATCATGAATAAAATCAGTTGCTTTCTTCCCTACGCAGGAAAAGAACAAGTAGAAAAAACAGTGAACAGCCTACAGGCGACAGGACTTATAGAAGAAATCCGGTTAATCACGACCGATGCCACTCTGGAATCGCTCCCAGACTGCGAAATATTGTTTGTTGACATGCCCTACAGCAGTGCAACCCTCAAAGCTATTGCTAATGCCGCCAAGGGAGAATACACATTGCTTTATACCAAAGAGACTACGCTCGAAATGGGTATGTTTGCACTGGAACGTATGATACACATCCTTGAAGATTCAAGCGCCGGTATGGTATATGCCGACCACTACCAAATAGCAGACGGCAAGCAGAGCAACGCTCCGGTAATCGACTACCAATTCGGTTCCTTGAGGGATGACTTCAACTTTGGCTCCCTGCTCCTTTTCAACACCGAAAAACTAAAGGAAGCCGCCGGGCACATGAAGTCTGACTACAACTTCGCCGGACTTTATGATCTGCGCCTGAAATTGAGCCAACATTCAGACTTGGTACATATCAACGAATACTTATACAGCGAGGTGGAAAACGATACCCGCAAGAGCGGCGAAAAGATTTTCGACTATGTAGACCCCAAAAACCGTGACCGCCAGATTGAGATGGAGCAGGCATGTACCGAACATCTGAAAGAAATCGGGGGGTATCTGGCACCGGAGTTCAAGAAGATTGAGTTCTCTGCCGGTAACTTCGAATATGAGGCCTCCGTCATTATTCCGGTACGCAACCGTATCCGTACCATCCGTGACGCCATCAAATCTGTATTGATGCAGAAGACAGACTTTAAATATAATCTTATCATCATCGACAACCATTCCACAGACGGCACTACGGAGGCCATCGATGAATTCAAGGATGACGAACGCGTCATCCATATCATCCCCGAACGTACCGACCTCGGCATCGGCGGCTGCTGGAATATGGGGGTACACCACCCCAAGTGCGGCAAGTTTGCCGTGCAGCTGGACAGCGATGACGTATACAAAGACGAAAATACACTCGCCATCATGGTCCGCGCCTTCTACGAGCAGAACTGCGCCATGGTAGTAGGCACCTATATGATGACGGACTTCAACATGAACATGATTGCTCCGGGCATCATCGACCACAAGGAATGGACTCCGGCAAACGGACGCAACAACGCCCTCCGCATCAACGGTCTGGGTGCCCCGCGCGCCTTCTATACCCCGGTGCTGCGCGAAGTGAAAGTACCCAATACCAGCTATGGCGAAGACTATGCACTGGGACTGAACTTCTCCCGCCAGTACCAGATAGGACGCGTGTACGACGTGGTCTACCTCTGCCGCCGCTGGGACGACAACTCCGATGCCTCACTGGACATCGTGAAAATGAACGGACACAACCTCTACAAAGACCGCATCCGTACCTGGGAACTTCAAGCACGCATAGCGATGAACAAAAACAAGTGATATGAATCAAACGATACACCATCTTCTGACTGGACAATTGGCATCCTGGGAGACGGCACGCAACAACTATGCCGCCCTCTCCGGTGTACGGGTGAAAGAGCTGAATGTAAACGGGATACCTTATAAAGTACAGTTCAACCCCGCACGCATCGTTTCCTCCGGTGCCAAAGTGGATGCCAAGTCCATCCTGGAACGGAAATGCTTTCTGTGCCCGGCCAATTTGCCGCCGGTACAGAAAGGTATCCCGTTCGGAGGACACTACAATATTCTGGTGAATCCGTTCCCCATCTTCCCCCGCCACCTGACAGTACCGGAACTGGCACATACCCCTCAACGCATAGCCACCCGCTTCACCGACATGCTGGAGCTGGCCGAGGCGCTGACGGATTACACCATCTTCTACAACGGCCCCAAATGTGGTGCTTCCGCCCCCGACCATGCTCATTTCCAGGCAGGAAACAAAGGGTTCATGCCTATTGAAAAGGACTGGCGCGGACAGACTGCCGGGAAAATAGCCGATTATAGGAAAGCAGTGCTGTGGTATCTCGACGATGCTCCCCGTGCTACACTCGTCATTGAGTCCACCTCCAAAGAGGACGCGGCAGGCTTGTTCGACATCATCTACCGCTCTCTGGACGTGAAACCCGGAGAAGACGAGCCGATGATGAACGTACTTGCCATGTACGAGGGAGACCGCTGGGTAGTCTTTGTCTTCCCGCGCGAGAAGCACCGCCCCGCCTGCTACACCGCCGAGGGAGAAGCCAACCTGCTGAGCAGCCCGGCATCCGTCGACTTGGGAGGTGTCTTTATCATCCCCGTAGAAAAGGATTTCCTGAAAATCACTGCGGAAGACGTGGCGCAGATATTAAGTGAAGTATGCCTCTCTGCCACAGATTTCCACAAGGTACGGCAGCGTATCAGGGAAAAAATATGACTTCTGAAATCCAAGAACTCTAATTTTAAAGAAATACCATTATGAAAGAGCCCAAAGTACAAGTAGGCATTCTGTTTGAACCGCAGATAGAATTCGTTTTGCTGAACCCGTATCGCATGGACGGAACGGAAGTCAGCGGCAAGCAGGTAGTGACCTACGACGAAGGCAAGATTCTCTGGAATGGACGCCGGTATGACGAACTGTTGTTCGAACCGCAACACGAGCAGACCGATGCCTTCGAACTATTGGACGTTACCATCGGCATCAATTTCCATTGGGAGCGCAAGGAAGACCAGTGTTTTCTGGGTGCCCTCAAAATCATCGTTGAGAATGGAAAGCTCACCGGCATCAACGTCATCCATGTAGAAGATTATCTGACCAGCGTCATCTCCTCCGAGATGAGTGCCACCGCATCTCTGGAACTGCTCAAGGCACACGCTGTCATCTCCCGAAGCTGGCTACTGGCACAAATACAGAAGAATAAGGAAATCACCGAAGCCCAAGCCAACTACTCGGCCTTTACGCAGACCGACGAAGAGCTGATTCGCTGGTACGACCGAGAAGACCACACACGTTTCGATGTATGCGCCGACGACCATTGTCAACGCTACCAGGGCATTACACGTGCCTCTACCGATATTGTGAAACAAGCCATCTCCGCTACCCGCGGCCAGGTACTGACATCTGATGGTAAGATTTGCGACGCCCGTTTCTCCAAATGCTGCGGCGGTGCTTTCGAGGAGTTCCAATACTGCTGGGAAGACATCAAATACCCCTATCTTGCCCAACAACGAGACAGCAAAACGCACGCCACACTGCCCGATTTGACGCAGGAAGTCGAAGCGGACCGCTGGATTCGTACCTCCCCCGAAGCATTCTGCAACACCACCGACAAGAAAATCCTCTCGCAGGTACTCAATAACTATGACCAGGAGACTACGGACTTCTATCGCTGGAAAGTGGAATATACCCAGGAAGAGCTTTCAGCCCTCATTCTGAAACGTTCAGGCATTGACTACGGACAAATCATCGACCTTATCCCCATAGCCCGCGGAACCAGCGGACGCCTCTGGAAACTGAAGATTGTGGGAACCAAACGCACACTCACCATCGGCAAGGAACTGGAAATCCGCCGCACGCTCTCCACTTCACACCTCTACAGCTCCGCCTTCGTGGTAGACAAAGAGGAGTTGTCCGCCGAAGGCATTCCCGGACGCTTCATCCTCACCGGCGCCGGTTGGGGGCATGGTGTGGGACTTTGCCAAATAGGTGCAGCCGTGATGGGCGAGCAAGGGTATAAGTATGATGCAATACTGCTGCACTACTATATAGGTGCCAGCATTGACAAGCTGTATGAATAATCGAATAGAACACAATAAATCAATATCATGAACCATACAAAAAACATATCGCCATGGGCATGGGTACCCACCTTGTACTTTGCACAAGGCATTCCATATTTTATCGTAAACAACATCTCCGTGATGATGTTTACTAAAATGGGCGTACCGAACGGAGAAATGGCCTTGTTCACAAGCCTGCTCTATCTGCCATGGACTATCAAACCCTTCTGGAGCCCGTTTGTCGACATCATCAAGACCAAAAGATGGTGGACCCTTTCCATGCAGATTCTGATGTCTGTGGCATTCATCCTGCTGACGCTGTCCATTCCACGGCCGGACGAGGCGACTATGGCGGCCGGAACAACCCCCATCAGCATGTTCAGCATCACGCTGATGCTGTTCATCATCACGGCTTTTGCCTCTGCCACACACGACATTGCCGCCGACGGCTTCTACATGCTGGCACTGAAACAGAGTGACCAGGCAGCCTTCGTTGGCATCCGAAGCACGTTTTACCGGCTCGCCTCTATCTTCGGACAAGGCGTGCTCGTAGCCATTGCCGGCGCCATCGAACTGAGAACCGAAAACATTCCGCTGTCATGGACCATCACGATGCTGGTTACAGCCGTTCTGTTCAGCCTGGTGACGTTCTATCACCTCTTTGCAGTCCCCAAACCCACCTCAGATAAGTCAACACTGGCTGCCGATGCCGCCACTGCAGGAGCCATATTCAGAGAATTCGGACGAACATTCGCCACCTATTTCACCAAACCGGGCGCATTGCTGGCCATCGTGTTCATGTTGCTGTACCGCCTGCCTGAAGCATTCCTCATCAAAATGTGTATGCCTTTCCTGGTTGCCTCCAAAGAATCGGGAGGTCTGGAACTATCGACAGCAGAAGTAGGTATCGTATACGGCACCATCGGAGTCATATTCCTCACCCTGGGCGGTATCCTCGGAGGATTGTTCGCATCACGCATTGGCTTGAAAAAATCCATCTGGTGGATGGCAGGATGCATGACTCTGCCATGCCTGACGTTTGTCTATCTTGCCATTGCCCAGCCCGACAATCTGTTTGCCATCTCCACCGCCATCGCCATCGAGCAATTCGGCTACGGCTTCGGTTTCACGGCCTACATGCTCTACATGATGTACTTCTCCGAAGGTGAATTCAAAACATCCCACTATGCCATCTGTACCGCATTCATGGCACTAAGCATGATGATACCAGGTATGTTTGCGGGATATATCCAGGAGGCTATCGGATATACGGACTTCTTCTGGTTGGTAATGATATGCTGTTTCGCCACGGTTGTTGTCACCATTTTTGCAGACAGAAGGATAGACCCGGAATATGGAAAAAAATGATTAATGGTTAATGATTAATGTTTTGTGAGTAATATTTAGTGATTGGTTATGAAGAGGACTATTATTATATCCTTGCTCTGCCTCCTTTGCGGAGGTGCGATGCAAGCACAGAAGATCAGAATAAAGACCGGTATCGAGGTACTGAAAGAACAGAATTTCCGATGCCTGGAAGGTAAGCGTGTAGGATTGATTACCAACCCGACGGGGGTGGACAACCGGATGAGGTCCACCATTGACATCCTGCACGAGGCGCCCAACGTGAACCTTGTGGCACTCTACGGCCCCGAACACGGCGTGCGCGGCGATGTGCACGCAGGCGACCATGTGACGGACATCAAAGACGCGACTACCGGACTGCCCGTCTATTCGCTTTACGGAAAGACCCGCAAGGCCACGCCGGACATGCTGAAAGATGTGGATGTATTAGTGTATGATATCCAAGACATCGGTTGCCGTTCCTTTACCTACATCAGCACCATGGGACTGGCCATGGAAGCCGCTGCCGAAAACGGCAAGGAATTCATTGTGCTGGACCGGCCCAATCCCGTAGGCGGATTGAAGATTGAAGGCAACTTGGTTGAAGATGATTGCATTTCTTTTGTAAGCCAGTTTAAAATTCCGTACCTTTACGCCCTCACTTGCGGTGAGCTGGCACTGATGCTCAATGGCGAGAAGATGTTGAAGGATGGGGAACAATGTAATCTCCACATAGTGAAGATGAAAGGCTGGAAACGCAAGATGGATTATACCCAAACCGGACTGCAATGGGTTCCCTCCTCTCCACACATTCCACATCCTCATTCTGCATTCTTCTACCCCGTCAGCGGCATTCTGGGCGAACTAGGATATATGTCTATCGGCGTGGGGTATACCATTCCGTTCCAGATGTTTGCCGCACCATGGATGGAAGCGGAAAAGCTGGCCGGAAACCTGAACCGTCTGAACGTACCGGGGGTCATCTTCAGACCGATGTACCTAAAGCCGTTCTATAGTGTAGGCAAAGGCGAGTTGCTGCAAGGTGTGCAAGTGCACATCATGGATTTCGGCAAAGCACCGTTGAGCGACCTGCAATTCCTGGTCATGCAGGAAGTCGCCGCCCTCTATCCTGACCGTGCCGTGTTTGACCATGCCGACAAGGGACGTTTCAACATGTTCGACAAAGTAAGCGGTTCGCGGCAGATACGCGAGCGCTTCTCGAAACGGAACCGTTGGGAGGACATACGCGACTACTGGTATAAAGATGCCGAAGACTTCCGTAAGCTGTCGAAAAAGTATTATTTATATAAATAAATTTACAGATAAATAAGGAAGGGAAAAGAGCCTGATACGGAGACTATTTCAGTCGTATACAGAACCACATTCAGTCGTATACTTAAATATATTCAGTATACGACTGAATGTACCCCCTCGTAAGACACGTTTACAGAGCACTTTGAAGCGAAGTGATGCAATAAAAAAAAGTGAACATGAAAGAGCATAGTTACATGGCTTTCCTGCAGGAAGCAAAACAATTCATTCCGCAGGAAAGGATTTACACCGACGAACTTCGCCGGCTGGCTTGGGGTACGGATGCCGGTTTTTACCGACTGATTCCCCAGATTGTAATCCGTTCGAAAGACGAAGATGAAGTTTCACAACTGTTGAAACTGGCGAGCCGCCACGGGCTGCCCGTCACCTTCCGAGCGGCAGGGACCAGTTTGTCGGGCCAAGCCATTAGTGACTCCATCCTCATCGTAGCCGGTAAGAATTGGGAAAAATACAGCATATCCACCGACTACAAACAGATAACCCTCCAACCGGGCATCATCGGACAACGTGTGAACGAACTGTTGGCTCCCTACGGCCGTAAGTTTGCACCGGACCCCGCCTCGGTGAAAAGCGCCATGGTAGGCGGTATTGTCATGAACAATGCTTCCGGCATGAACTGCGGTACGCACGCCAATAGCGACAAGGTGCTTGTTTCCGCCCGTATCATCCTAATGGACGGTACCCTGCTGGATACCGGAAATCCCGTCAGCCGCGCCTCCTTCGAAGTGACCCACCGTGACTTCATCCGCCGCATCTGCGAACTGCGCGACAGAATACGCGCCAACGAAAAACTGGCCGAACGTATCCGATACAAATATTCCATCAAAAACGTAACCGGGCTCAATCTGCTACCCTTCGTCCGTTTCGACGACCCATTCGAAATCATTGCCCACCTCATGGTAGGTTCCGAAGGTACACTGGCGTTCCTTTCGGAAGTGACGATGAAGACTGAATATGATTATCCCTACAAGGCCAGCGCTATGCTCTACTTCAAGACCATCAAAGAAGCGAGCCGCGCTGTGGTAGCCATGAAGAAGCTGGTCGACGAAACCGGCGAATGGACAGTAAAAGGGGCTGAAATGCTAGACTATAAGAGCCTTTCTTCCGTCAACGACCCCGTATTCCTAAAATACAAAGGCGAAGTTGCCTCCTCTGCCCTCCCCGGCGTGGAGCCCGGCGACGAAACCGGGTTGACAGCAGTGCTGACCGAAACCAAAGCCCGTACCCCGGAAGAACTGCAACAGAACATATCTGCCATTGAAGCTTGCCTGCAAGCCTTCACCACCTATATTCCGGTACGCTTCACCGACCGTCCGGAGGAATATTCCAAATACTGGGCCATCCGTTCCGGCATCTTCCCCTCTGTGGGAGGTACGCGCCAGCCGGGAACCACTTGCCTCATCGAAGACATCGCCTTCCACATTGAAGACCTTCCGGAGGCAACGGCAGAACTGCAACAGCTCATAGCCCGCCACGGATATAATGACGCCTGCATCTACGGCCATGCTCTCGAAGGCAACTACCACTTCATCATCAACCAGTCCTTCAGTACCCAAGCGGAAGTGAAACGCTACGAAGACTTGATGAATGACATCAAGACCTTGGTAGTAGATAAATATGACGGTTCCCTAAAAGCCGAGCATGGCACGGGCCGGAATATGGCTCCCTTTGTCCGCCATGAATGGGGAGATGACGCCTACAAAGCCATGAAAGCCGTCAAAGAGCTGTTTGACCCACAAGGATTGCTAAACCCCGGTGTCATTTTCAATGATGACCCGCAATGCCATATCAAGAACTTCAAGCCGCTGCCTTTATTAGTGATGAGTGACAAGAGACAAGCTACGTCACTCGTAGCTGACAAATGCATCGAGTGCGGTTTCTGCGAAGTCAACTGTCTCTCCTGCGGCTTTACCCTTTCCTCGCGCCAGCGTATCGTGTTGCAGCGCGAAATATCCCGGCTGAAACAAAGCGGCGAGGACCCGACACGCCTTGCACTGCTCGAAAAACAATACCGCTATCCCGGCAACCAGACTTGTGCCGGAGACGGCCTCTGCTCCATGTCGTGCCCGATGGGTATCAATACGGGCGACCTTACCCATATAATCCGCCAGGAAGCATTACCCAAAGGCAGTCTGGGATACAAAGCCGGAGACTTTGTCGCCAATCATTTCGCTGGTGTCAAGAGTGCACTGCGTCCCGTATTGTCCTTAGCCAACTTCGGACATTCACTATTAGGGACAAAGGCGATGAGCGGCATTACCAAGGGGCTGCACAATGCATTAGGCATACCTCTATGGACGCCGGCTATGCCGAAAAGTTATCAGTTACAAGCTACGGAGTTACAAGCTACAAGCACTATGCAGCATAATAGCGCAGCACTTGTAGCTCGTAGCTCTGTAACTCGTAACTACAAAGTCGTCTACTTCCCCAGCTGCATCAACCAGACTATGGGTCTGGCAAAGAAGTCTCCCGTAGAGCAGCCATTGGTAAATAAAATGGTGTCCTTGTTGCAAAAAGCCGGTTACGAAATCATCTTCCCGAAAGATATGGACAAGCTTTGCTGTGGCACCATTTGGGAAAGTAAAGGGATGCTGGACATTGCCGATCGCAAGACAGCCGAACTGGAGGCCGCACTTTGGGAAGCCAGCGAACAAGGCAAATACCCCGTCCTCTGTGACCAAAGCCCTTGTCTGCACCGCATGCGCGAATGTATCAAGAAGATGAAACTGTATGAACCTGCAGAATTCATCTATACATTCTTACGTGAGAAGCTGATTTTCACACCTATTAACCGCCCCGTAGCAATCCACATCACCTGCTCCATGCGGAAAATGGGACTGGCAGATACCATTATAGCCCTTGCACGCCTTTGCTCCAGTAAAGTCATCGTGCCGGAAGAAGTAGGTTGCTGCGGTTTTGCCGGAGACCGGGGATTCACCTATCCTGAGCTGAACTCGTACGCCCTACGCAAACTCCGCCCGCAAATAGAAGCGTCCGGAGTGAATATAGGCTACTCTAACAGCCGTACTTGTGAAATCGGATTGACAACAAACTCAAGTATCCCCTATGTATCCATTGCCTATCTGGTAGACGAATGTACAAAGGCAGCTGATAATTAGGATTGATAATTAACTTAACACACAAATATTACAATGAACAGTACAAAAGTAAGTAAACGCATCCTTGCACTCGACATTCTCCGTGGTGTCACCATCGCAGGTATGATTATGGTAAACAACCCCGGTTCGTGGGGACATATCTATGCCCCCTTGCGGCATGCAGAGTGGAACGGTCTGACCCCCACCGACCTCGTCTTTCCCTTCTTCATGTTTATCATGGGAATTTCCACATACATTTCCCTGAAGAAATACAACTTCGAGTTCAGCCACGCCGCCGGCATGAAGATACTGAAACGCACCATCGTCATTTTCCTTATAGGCATGGCTATCGGCTGGTTCTCGCGTTTCTGCTATTACTGGGCCTCCGCTCCGGACGACCTCAGTTTCGGAGAGAAGCTATGGGCTTCCGTCTGGACATTCGACCGTATCCGTATTCTGGGTGTCATGCAACGGCTGGCCCTTTGCTACGGAGCAGCCTCCATCATTGCACTAACCATGAAGCATAAACATATACCTTATCTGATTGCCAGCCTATTAATAGGTTACTTCATACTGTTGATGTGCGGCAACGGTTTCGCCTATAATGAAACAAACATTCTTTCCGTGGTAGACCGTGCCATCCTGACCCCTGCACACATGTACAAGGATAACGGCATAGATCCCGAAGGTTTGTTAAGCACCATTCCTGCCATTGCACATGTGTTGCTGGGCTTCTGTGTAGGGCGGCTGATGCTGGATGGCAACAAGTCGGAAGACCGTGCCTCATTTCTCAATTCGCAGCTTATCACACTGTTTCTGGTAGGTGTTATCCTTACTTTCTCCGGTTTCCTGCTAAGCTACGGTTGCCCCATCAACAAGAAAATATGGTCTCCTACCTACGTACTCGTCACTTGCGGACTGGCATCCAGTTTTCTGGCATTGCTTATCTGGATTATTGATGTGAAAGGCTATAAGAAGTGGAGCATGTTTTTCGAGGCATTCGGTGTGAATCCGCTGTTCATGTATGTATTGGGCGGCGTACTTAGCATACTTTTCGGTAGTATCAGTTTCCCGTGGGGAGACAGCAGCATCAGCATACACGGATTCTTATACAATATAGTCCTCATGCCCGTTTTCGGTGAAACCGCCGGTTCCCTTGCCTTTGCCCTGCTGTTTATCGCCATTAACTGGTGTATCGGCTACCAGTTGTACAAACGAAAAATATATATCAAGATATGAGAATAAGGATGAAGGATGAAGGATTAATGTTTAATGATACCACCTTTATTATATGCAACACCCTAATCCTTAATCCATCATCCCTAATCCTTAATCCTTAAAAACTATTTTATATGATTCTAATAGCAGACAGTGGCTCTACAAAGACCGATTGGTGTGTTGTAGAGAATGGAGTACTTCTCCAACAGATATTCACGAAAGGGACGAACCCTTTCTTTCAGTCGGAAGAGGAAATCAGTAATGAAATAGCAACAGCGCTATTACCTCAGCTGAAGACAAGTGAGCTGGATGCCGTATACTTTTATGGTGCAGGATGCGGATTTCCCGACAAGATAAGTATGGTGCACCGTGCCATAACCAAACACCTCAGTGTGAAAAATGAAGTGGAAGTCAATACCGATATGCTGGCTGCCGCACGTGGCCTCTGCGGACATGACTCAGGCATTGCCTGCATCATGGGGACCGGCTCCAACTCATGTTATTATGACGGAAAAAGCATTGTCACCAATGTATCTCCTCTGGGATTCATCTTGGGAGACGAAGGCAGCGGAGCCTGCTTGGGCAAACTGTTGGTAGGCGATATCTTGAAAAATCAGATGACACCCGAGCTGAAAGAGAAATTCCTCAAACAGTTCGACCTGACACCTGCTGATATCATCGACCGTGTCTACCGTAAACCTTTCCCCAACCGTTTCCTGGCAAGCTTGTCACCATTTCTTGCACAGAATCTGGGTGAACCTTGTGTACGCGCTCTGGTACTGAACAGCTTTAAGGCATTCCTTAAACGCAATGTCATGCAATATGAAGACTATCAGCATCAAAAAGTACATTTCATCGGTTCCGTAGCCTTCTATTACAAGGAAGTTCTGGCAGAAGCTGCCAAAGAAATGGGTATCCAACTGGGTGCAATCATCAAGAGCCCCATGGAAGGACTCATCAAATATCACAACTGAAAGTGACAAATCGTAAATAGTAAATCGTCAAATAGTAAATAGCCTTATGTTCGTAAAAATCTCAGAGCAACCATCGCTCTACAATGACTTGGAAAAGAAATCAGTCCGTGAAATTCTGGAAGACATCAATACCGAAGACCAGAAAGTGGCGCTTGCCGTACAGAGGGCAATCCCTCAAATAGAAAAGTTGGTAACCCAGATTGTGCCCCGCATGAAACAAGGCGGACGCATCTTCTACATGGGTGCGGGTACCAGTGGACGTCTGGGCGTACTCGACGCTTCGGAAATTCCACCGACTTTCGGTATGCCCCCCACGCTGGTTATCGGCTTGATTGCCGGTGGTGACACTGCATTGAGAAATCCGGTAGAGAATGCCGAAGATGACATTCACCGCGGTTGGGAAGAACTGACGGAACGCAATATTACAGATAAGGATACGGTCATCGGTATTGCTGCATCCGGTACCACCCCCTACGTGATTGGTGCCATGCACGAGGCACGCGAACACGGCATACTGACCGGCTGTATTACCAGCAACCCGGACTCTCCAATGGCAGCAGAGGCAGATGTAGCCATCGAAATGATTGTAGGGCCTGAATATGTGACGGGAAGCTCACGCATGAAATCGGGAACAGGACAGAAAATGATACTGAATATGATTACCACTTCCGTCATGATACAGTTGGGACGCGTGAAAGGCAACAAAATGGTGAATATGCAGCTCAGTAACAAAAAGCTTGTGGACCGTGGTACCCGTATGATTGTAGAGGAACTCGGACTGGACTATGGCAAAGCCAAGGCGCTGCTGTTGATGCACGGTTCGGTGAAAAAGGCAGTGGATGCGTACCGGATTTAGCTATTACTCACTCTTAAATTCCTTTATTATGAAAGCAATATATTTTTTTCTCTTTTCTCTTTGTCTGCAAGCTGCCACCGCGCAACCCTTGCAACGCGTAGCCCCTGAACAAGTGGGAATGGACTCACGCAAGTTGATGTATGCTGACGAAGCGATTGAAACAGCCATCTCCAACAAGGATATTCCCGGTGCCGTACTTGCTGTAGTACGTAACGGCAAGATGGCCTATCTGAAAGCTTACGGCAACAAGCGTATTTATCCCAATGTGGAGCCTATGACTGCCAATACTATCTTTGATATGGCATCTTGCAGCAAATCCATGTCGACCGCCGTATGTACGATGATACTGGCAGAACGCGGCAAGCTCCGTATGCTGGACCCCGTCAGCCTCTACATACCCCATTTCAAGAATTGGGAAAGCGAAGACGGCAAAGAGAAAAAGGTAATCCGCATTGCCGATTTGATGACACACACTTCCGGTCTTCCTCCCTATGCACCGGTAGCCGAGCTAGAAAAGCAGTACGGTTCTCCCAATCCTGATGGGCTTATGGAATATATTGCTACTTGTAAACGCGACTTCAAGCCGCAGACTGATTTTCAATACAGTTGCCTCAACTTCATCACTTTGCAGCACATTATCGAGACTATAAGCGGACAGAGCCTGCGTGACTTTGCACGTGAAAACCTATTTGATGTACTCGGCATGGAGCATACCGACTATCTGCCTTGCCAACGTGATAAGGATGGTAACTGGATTACGATAGTTGACAAAGGAACGAGAAAACAAGGACACAAGGAAAACAACGTAGCCAATTCTCAATTTTCAATTCGCAATTCTCAATTGAATAACATTGCCCCCACTGAAAAGCAACCTAATGGACAAGTTCTCTGCGGACAAGTTCATGACCCGCTGGCACGTGTCATGAACGGAGGTATCAGCGGTAATGCAGGAGTATTCTCTTGTGCTGATGATATTGCCATACTCTGCGCAGCCCTGCAAAACGGAGGTGAATGGAACGGACGCCGCATCCTGAGTCCGCTGGGTGTAAAAGCCATGCGTACTGTGCCACGCACTACCGCCAGTCTGGGACGCACTCTCGGTTGGGATAATTTTACAGCCTATGCCTCCAACAATGGAGATTTGTTTGGTCCTAATACCTATGGGCATACCGGCTACACGGGTACCTCCATCATTATCGATCCGGACAATGACACTTCCGTCATACTCCTTATCAACGCCGTACATCCGGAAGACGGACACAGCGTAGTTCGCCTGCGTTCATTGGTTGCCAACGCTGTGGCGGCTTCCATCTACCCCATTCCGCGTATTTATACAGACCATTACTACAAACGTTTCCTACAGTTTATGGATGAGCCTGCCATTACAAGCAAGGACATCGTCATGCTTGGCAATAGCCTGACTGAAGGTGGCGGTGACTGGTCTGCCCGTCTTGGTAAGAAGAATGTACGTAATCGCGGCATCATCGGTGATGAAGTGATGGGTATCTATGACCGCCTGCATCAGATACTTCCCGGACATCCCGCCAAGCTGTTCCTGCTTATCGGAGTCAATGACATTTCCCATGACTTGGCACCAGACAGTATTGTAGACATGATTCGCATGACGGTGGAACGCATCCGGAAAGAATCTCCCGACACAAAACTCTACCTACAAAGCCTACTCCCTTTCAATGAAAGTTTCGGCCGATACAAAAAACTGACTGGAAAGACAGATATGGTTCCTGAAATCAACTCCCGTCTGGAGGCGTTTGCCAAAGAGGAAGGCATTGCCTATATCAATCTTTTTCCACTATTTACAGAGAAGGGAACAAATGTACTACGCAGTGAGTTGACCGGCGACGGACTGCATTTGAATGAGGATGGATACAAAATCTGGGTAAAGGCCATTAAGAAGAAAATATAAAACGAACCAGTCTCCGAACGTCTGCCACACTACCAACAGGCTAAAGAAGACATCTCTCCATTAACTAGATTCCCCCTGCCATAGACATCTATAGCAGGGGGAATTCTTATATTCGGGGCGTTTCGGCACACACCCTCTTTTATCTCATTCGGCAAAGCTAACCAGTTGCAAGTCAAACGTCAACAGAGAGCCTCCGGGGATTGTATTTGTAGAATAAGGAGCAGTATAATCATTTATACCATATCCGCTTTGATAAGGGATATACAACATCCACCGCTCACCCATCCGCATAAGCTGCAAGGCAGCTGCCCAACCGGCAACGACACCCGAAACTTCAAAATCCACGAATGAATCAAAAACCGTAGGTTCTTTTACCGGAGGAATAGGTATATCGCGGTCAATAGCACTATAACCGTCAAAGCAACCGTCGAATTCTTCGCCATTCACATAAGTCCCATAATAATAAGCATTCACCTTTGAATGATAACCCGTATACAACGGGCGTTCACCCGTCTCATTCTTCACAAGCTTCTTGCAATAGACATACTGAGCACCTTCAGAAGTGCTTGCAGTCGTCTGTATGGCATACAGTTTCCCGAGTTCCATAGCATCGGCCTGCTCTGCTGTGGCGACATAATTCTCGCCAGTCAGCCTTTTTATCGAGTCAACAAAAGCCTCGCCGCGTTCTCTCCAATTATCATACTTTCCAGCCTCTTCCACTTCTTCACAAGAGATAAAAGCACCCACCAGCAACAGCAAGAAAGGCAAAAACAAAAGGGACTTTTTCATTTACTATTTTACTATTTTACTATTTACTATTTCAGTTTGTTCACGCACCGGTCTATTCCATAACCGCTTTATTGCAAGGTTTTCAGCAACGATGTGATGCTTACACGGTCTGCAATAATATTATTCAGTTCAGAGATAGCCACGCGCTCTTGCTGCATGGTGTCACGATTACGCAGTGTCACACAGTTATCTTCCAAAGTCTGATGATCCACGGTGACACAGTACGGAGTACCAATGGCATCCTGGCGGCGGTAACGCTTACCAATAGAATCTTTCTCATCATACTGACAATGGAAGTGGAACTTCAGATTGTCAATGATTTCGCGCGCTTTTTCGGGCAGACCATCTTTCTTTACCAACGGCATTACGGCCAGTTTCACCGGTGCCAGTGCAGCAGGCAACTTCAAGACAACACGGGATTCACCGCTATCCAACGTCTCTTCACAGTAGGAAGCCGACATGATGCTAAGGAACATGCGGTCTACACCGATACTAGTCTCGATGACATACGGGGTATAGCTTTCGTTGGTTTCCGGATCGAAATACTTGATGTTCTTGCCGGAGAACTTCTCATGCTGGGACAAGTCGAAATTTGTACGGCTGTGAATACCCTCTACTTCCTTGAAACCGAAAGGCATCAAGAACTCAATGTCTGTAGCAGCATTAGCGTAGTGGGCCAGTTTGTCGTGGTCGTGATAACGGTAATGGTCATCACCGAAGCCCAGCGCCTTGTGCCATTTCAGGCGAGTAGCCTTCCAACTCTTGAACCAGTCAAGCTCTGTACCCGGCTTCACAAAGAACTGCATTTCCATCTGCTCGAACTCGCGCATACGGAAGATGAACTGGCGGGCTACAATTTCGTTACGGAAAGCCTTACCAATCTGGGCGATACCGAAAGGAATCTTCATGCGACCGGTTTTCTGTACATTAAGGTAATTTACGAAGATACCTTGTGCCGTTTCCGGGCGAAGGTATATCTTCATGGCACCATCGGCGGTAGAGCCCATTTCAGTTGAGAACATCAGATTGAACTGGCGTACCTCTGTCCAGTTCTTTGTGCCACTGATAGGGCAAACGATTTCTTCGTCAAGGATAATCTGACGGAGTTCGTCCAGATTATTATCGTTCAAAGCCTTGGAAAAACGTTCATGCAAGGCATCACGTTTGGCCTGGTGTTCCAGCACACGACCGTTGGTACTGCGGAACTGAGCCTCATCGAAAGCCTCACCAAAACGCTTGGCAGCTTTGGCCACTTCTTTGTTTATCTTGTCATCGTACTTAGCAAGCTGGTCCTCTATCAACACATCGGCACGATAACGTTTCTTGGAATCGCGGTTGTCAATCAAAGGGTCATTGAAAGCATCTACGTGTCCGCTGGCTTTCCAGATGGTGGGGTGCATAAAGATTGCTGAGTCGATACCGACAATATTTTCGTGCAGCAGCACCATACTCTGCCACCAGTATTGCTTGATGTTATTTTTCAGTTCCACACCCATCTGACCATAGTCATACACAGCTCCCAGTCCATCATAAATCTCGCTGGAAGGGAACACAAAACCATATTCCTTACAGTGTGATACGAGTTTCTTAAAAACGTCTTCTTGTGCCATTTTCTGTTGTATCTAAATTAATTTGAATCTTATTTTCAGCTAAAAAGCGCCACAAAGATAGGGATTTATATCGTAAGTAGGACACGGAGGGTATTAATTTATCTTATTACCAAATAAAAGAAGAAGCTACCTCATAACTCCGAGGCAGCTTCTTTCCCAATTTTACCCAATTACAATTAATTTACCTAAGCACTACAAATCAACCTAATCACAACCAAGAATAATATTATACTCACCTTCAGCGTTTTATCGTATTAACAGTCTCTTGTGGTTTCAATATGTCATTTGTTTTTTCCACAACTGATACCACATCAACATCAAGTACAGCCTTAATATCCTTGGAAGAGGTTCCAATCAAAAACTTATAATTTCCAGCATCCACTACCCATGAAGAAGAAGCTTCATCATAAGAAGCCAAATCCGTAGTGTTCAGTTTCAAAGTGGCAGTAACAGTCTCACCTGGCCTCAATTCCTTAGTTTTGGTAAAAGCTTTAAGTTCTTTTTCCGGTTTGTTCATCTGAAACCTATTGGGAGTGGAGACATAAAGCTGAACAACCTCTTTCCCTGCAAACTTACCAACATTCTTCACATCAATAGAAACAGTATATATACCATTATCAACTTTGACAGACGGATTGACATACTCGAATGTTGTATACGAAAGACCATAGCCGAAAGGATAAGACACTTGCTTTCCGAAACTATCGAAATAGCGATAACCGACAAAAATATCTTCTTCATAATCCGTATAGTCTACATTCTTCACTGAAGAGCTTTTGTCCTCCTTATTCCTCACATCTGTATTAGCCCTAGCATCCATAGGAAAATTGGTCGAAGAAGCAACGTCCATCAACTTGTTCGGGAAAGTCATTGTCAACTTACCCGATGGAGATACCTTACCGCTCAACACATCCGTCACACTATTTCCACCCTCCTGTCCTGCCTGCCAAGCCAGCAAAATAGCATCCGGTAGTTTTTTCCAAGAAGCTGTTTCGATTACACCTCCGATATTCAATACCACCACCACTTTCTTCCCAGCAGCATGGAAAGCTTGGCTGACGGACTTCAGCAGTTGCAATTCTTCCTCACTCAGTTCAAAATCACTGACATTACGGTCTACAAATTCACCGGAAGTACGTCCCAGCGTAACCAATGCAACATCCGCTTTAGCAACTTGTTCTGACAACACCTTTGTAGTAGGGATAAGTTCTGTCGGGCGAGGTACCGGCATAAATCTGGAGAAAGGCTGAGACGAGTCAGGAGTATTTTTCTTATTCTCGGCCTCAATATACTGTTCATAATCGGCCTTCAATGCTTCATCTATCTGGTATCCAGCATTCTTCAAACCATCCAATAATGAGACTGTATAGGCACGATTCACATTACCTGAGCCGGTACCTCCTGCTATGAAATCATAGGAAGTACACCCGAAAAGAGCTATATTTCTGACCTTCCTTTCAAATGGCAAGGTTTCGTTATTATTCTTCAACAAAACCATTCCTTCAGTCGCTGACTGGCGGGTAACTGCTGCGTGCGCCTTCAAATCAGGTTTATTGGAATATTTGTATTCTTTAAAATGAGGAGTTTGGAGAATAAGTTCAAGAACACGCTTCACATTACGATTCAGTATGGATTCATCCAATTTTCCGGATTTCACCCCTTCGATAATCATATCATACTGGTTAGCCCTTCCCGGTTGGAGCATATCATTACCTGCTATCATCTGAGCCACGGCATCCTTCCCTCCAAACCAGTCAGTTACCACCATACCCTCGAAATTCCACTCATCACGCAATAAAGTGGACAGCAAGTCTGTATTCTCAGAAGCATAGGTGCCATTAATATGATTGTAAGAGGACATTACTGTCCATGGTGCCGATTCCTTCACTGCAATTTCGAACCCCTTCAAATAGATTTCCCGTAAGGCACGGGGAGTGACACGAGCATCATTGGCATTCCGATTGGTTTCCTGATTGTTGACAGCAAAATGCTTGATGGAAGTTCCCACTCCATTGCTCTGTACCCCTCTGACATAAGCGGCAGCTATCTTGCCGGATACAAGCGGATCTTCGGAATAGTATTCAAAATTACGCCCGCACAACGGGTTCCGATGGATATTCAAGGCAGGAGCCAACAAGACATCCGCACCATATTCCAGCACTTCATTACCTATCGATTTCCCGACTTCCTCCACCAAATCTTGATTCCAAGTAGAAGCAAGTAATGTACCGATAGGGAAATGCGTACAATAATAAGTAGCAGAATCGCCTTCGCGGACAGGATCGATACGCAGGCCGGCAGGTCCATCTGCCAACACAATGGCCGGGATTCCCAAACGGGGTATCGGATAAGTGGTGCCCGCAGCACCGGGAACCAGCTTCTTGGTAGTGCCAATCACCGTGCTGTCACCCGAGGTACCCGCCATTCCGGTACCGATAACCAAGCGCGCCTTTTCTTCCAGCGTCATAGCGCCAATGACATCCTCAACGGAATCTTTACCCAGTTGGGGAGCCGCCGGTCCACAAGCGCTCAAAACGCTTGCGACCAACAGCAGACTGAATAGTTGTTTCTTCATGGTGTGTTATGATTTATTTGAACAACTTGGGAGCAAATACAGAGAGATAAATACGCCAGCAAGTCCATACATGCCCACCGGGAGTTTCCATAAACTCATACTTATATCCCTTCTTATCCAAATCGGCGCGATAGGCGGCATTGTTCTTATACAGGAAATCGTCTTTGCCGATACCCAGCCAGTAGAGTTTAGGAGCTTTTTCAAACTGGACAGCCAGCTTCTTGTCCATATCCTGATAAACCGGGCTATTCCGCTGGCCTGCACTCTGGACATTAAGAGCGGCAGAGAACAAACCTACATAATCGAACATATCGGGATAGTTCAAAGAAATATTGGCAGAATGAAAGCCACCCATTGAAAGGCCTGCAATGGCACGGTGTGCCTTGTCTGCCTGCACACGGTAATTACTTTCTACGAACTTCACAATCTCGGGGAAATAGGTTTCAAATGCACCGTCCATGGTTCCGTTCTTCATGTGGTAGGGCTTATAGTAACCCAGGCTGCTTTCACCCGGTGCAGCTTCCATGGCGGCATGTCCATTGGGCATCACGACAATCATCGGTTCAGCCTTGCCTTGTGCTATCAGATTATCGAGAATCTGTGCCGCACGTCCGAAAGTAGTCCATTCGTCTTCATCACCGCCCATGCCATGCAACAAGTAGAGCACAGGATATTTTCTGTTACCGGACTGTTCATAACCCGCCGGTGTGTAGATGTTGATACGGCGATCCATTTTCATGCCATCAGAGTGATACCAACGGTGGGCCAATGTTCCATGAGGCACTTTATTGACCTTATATAAATCAGCCTTGCCATTCCCTACGATGAATACATTGCTTGTTGTGGCAAAGTCACGATAGACATAAACATTGTTGGGGTCTATGGTCGGTACGCCGTCTACCATGAATTCATAACTGTAGAGTTCCGAGTCCAGCGGTTTGGTGGTATAGGTCCAGATTCCTTCGGCATTCTTCGTCATGTCTATCAGGCCTGCGCCCACCATACCGCCAATGTGTTGTCCCTCCGCCCTTTCGGCAAAGTCGCCTGCAATCTGTACCTTCTTGGCATCGGGAGCCTTGAAGTTAAAAGTCACTGTGTTGTCTTTATTCACGATTGCAGACTCGAGGTCTTGCGCAACAAACAAGTTCTGCTGGGCAGACATTTGCAGTCCACAAGCTGCCATAAATGCAGCCAATATAATCTTTTTCATTTCAGTTCTTCAAATTAAAGTTCATTGATTCAAGTTCATTCTGCCACTGTAATAATCAGGCGGTGATAGCGGTTCATCTGTGGCGTACCGTTATCCGTAGCTTCCAAAATCAAGTGGATGGTATCACCGGGGTTGGCATCAGCCGGAACAGTAAAAGCTGTATTTGCAGAAGCAGGGTCATCTACCGTTACTTTGCCCCGATATGTACCGGCTGACACATACTGCCACCATTTAATGGTAAGGGCATCCTTATCCGGATCGGTTACAGTGTATTTAAGTTTCAGCTTCTCACCCGGCTTGGCACTCATGGCAAGCGCCCCTTTTATCACCGGCTCATGATTTGCGTCGGCATAGTTTGGAGTGACCGACCATTTAAAGCGGGCAGCCAATCCATTCATTACCGGAGCTGTGAAGTCGGGCAAAGGATAGTGCTCGGCTCTATACTTCATCTGCTCCATGCGCGGAAGATTCTTCACCGAATCGGGAAGGACGGTTCTTCCACCGCACCATCCCCCATAAGTGGGGTCTTCGTGACCACGCAGGCCGTTACCTATCAAATTCAGGAAACAGTAAGTATCGCCTTCAGCCAGATAGGAGCCTTTCGGCTGGATTCCGGTCCAAACCACATAGCCTTGCTTTTTCAATTCATCAACCGTATAACCCGACAAACCGAAGAAATCGAACTTATCACCTTTCACCATCTGCTTACCGTCTCCCCAGACCCGATACATTTCACCGAAAGGACCTTTACTGCGGATGTTCTCCTGCATCCATTCCGGAGAGTAGAAAACCTGATTTTCCTTGGAGGCTCTTAACTGTGCATTATAAGCCAGGCCGACTGTCATCCCCCCCATCTCCATTTGTCTGAGTTCCGGCCAGAAAGGTCGGATATACCGTGCATACGTATCATCCTGATCACCCGAAAGGGAAAGGACCACTTTTCCTATTATCTTCTCACGGATGCCTTTCCAGGCATCGGTATGCTCATAAATATCCTGAATGGACTTCAAGGCACGGGCGATGGTGCTGCCACCTCCCCAAGCATTGATGAATACCGGATCCGTACAATCATCGAGCAATACAGCTTTAATCAGCTCCGACCCCGGAGTGTCCTTGGAAATATCACCGTCGAACTCGATATTACCGATACGCACTTTAGACTTCAGGTATTCGGGAGTCGGATAAGACGGGTCGTGCACTTTCAGATTGGGATATACTTTCTCGTAAGCTTCCACGGCATCGTCAATGAAACGTTCATCCGGATCCCAACGCCAGCTTTCCATAGGTCCGTAGTCTATGCCATTACGGGAATATTCACGTCCAGGCACATACCACTTCGTGCCGTGCCCGTCACCTTTCCAATGGAACTGGCTGCTGGCATAAATCAAGCCTTCCACACGGAAATCCGTACTGAAAAGCAGGAAACGTATCAAAGAGTTCAGGTCATCAAGTTCCGGGTCACAAGTAATGATGACACGCGGTTTTGACGATTTTTCACCGGGCGTCTGCTGTCCGCTCATGCAAACCGGCATCACAGCCATAAGGCCTGATAGGAATAAGCATTTTAATTTATTCATAAACTAAGTTTTATTGATTAATTACCAACCCGGGTTCTGGGTCATATTCTTATTGACATTCATTTCAGTAGCAGGGAACGGAAGCAGTTCATGCTTACCGCTCTTGAAGCCGGCAGAAGCATTTTTCTGTTCATCCCAACTTACACGGCCGTCTTTGTAAAGAGCCGGTCTTTCCTGCCCTCTCTTGGCAAGTACCGTAGCAGCATCACCCCACCGAATCAAATCCTGGTAACGGCAGCCTTCCATCCAAAGCTCCAGACGCTTCTCTTTCTTGATATCATCCATAGAGACGCTGCCCAATGCAGGCAACTGGGCACGGTCACGCACTTTATTCACATATCCGGCAGCCTTACTTGCATTTCCGGACTGAAGACTCGCTTCAGCAGCAAGCAGCAGAACCTCGGCATAACGCATGGCACGGGTATTGTTAGGACAACGCAACCACCAATAGTTGATGACATCTGCTTCATAAACACGGTATTTCCAGCTGAAGTAACCGGCATTGTCCGGCATATAAGCTATGGCATTGCTCAATGAGATACCCATATCCTCCATTTGCCGGTATGTCTTGATAGAGGCATTCAAGCGATAAGTATCTCCCATTTCGACAAACGCATCGTAGCTTTCCTTCGTCGGATTAAAAAATCCCCAGCCGCCATGAGAATAGATTTGAGTAGGCTCATTGAATGCAAGCATGTCTCCACGCCAATGCACATATACCCAAATCATGTTACTCATAATGCCGGTAACATTGTTGGCGTCGTAAACATAATTACTTTCAAACAGACTTTCACAATTCGCCTCGCCTTTGGTAGTCTGGATATTCTCATAATCACTGTAAAGGTCGTACTTCCCGCTATTGATTACCTCATCCAAAACTGTAACAGCAGCACCATAATTCTTCTGGAATACGTATGCCTTGCCCAACAAGGCTTGTGCAAATTGTTTGGTGATACGATAGGTAAAGTTGTCCAAGCTTGTCTTTTCCTCCAAATTGCCACTGTTGACAGCTTCGGTCAAATCTTGGTTCACCAATGCCCAAAGCGCCTCTGTATTACCATTTGCCTGGGAATATTCGTTTGCTTTCAACGGATGGTCCACCAACGGCGGAGTTCCCCAAAGACTGATCAATTCGATGTAGGACATCGCACGGAAAACCTTTGCCTCTGCACGTGCACGAAGCTTAACCTCAGAATCATCGCCTACATACTGCAAAACAATGTTGGCGGCATAAATCACTTTATAAAGATTCGTATACAACGTTTTAATATGGGAAAAATCAGAGTCGAACGTATAAGTCGACAGCAACTGTGCACTGGCAGCCGTCCAGCTTTCCCCTGCCGAATAGCAATCGTCAGAAAGAAGATTCTTCAGCCAGAACGCAGGCGCATAGGTGTCCTTCCAATTGCTATAGCAGGCTATAATGGCTTCTTCCGCATCGGCATCCGTTTTATAGAAATTTTCGAAAGTGCTTACCCCATGCTGCGAAATATCCAGATTGTCCTCACAAGAGGAAAAGAAAGTGCAGCCGGCAAGTAACAGACTTGATAAAATATATTTTGCTTTCATATTTCGTATTGAATTAAAGATTAAAATACTACGTTAAGACCGAGCACGACTTTCTTGCTGGACGGATAAGAGCCCATATCCAAACCCATCGCATTGCCTGTACTCGTAAATTCAGGATCAAATCCGGGATATTTGGTAAATGTGAAGAAGTCGTCTAAAGAACAATACAAACGAAGGTTACTCAAACCCACCTGCTTCAACAAATTCTTAGGCAGGTTATAGCCCAACTGTATCTGCTTGATTTTAAAATATGAACCGTCGAATACAAATTTGGAGCTCTTTAAATACTTATCATAATTGCTGGGATTGGAACGGGCATATTTTGCATTGTCTCCCACAGCAGTCCACCGTCCGTCATAGAATTCCTTCAAGGTATTCGCTTTCATACGGGAAGTACGGTTATAGCCGGCAAACACATCATTGCCATGAGAACCGGAACCAAAGATTGTCAGGTCAAGGCCTTTCCAGGCAGCTGTCAAAGTAATACCATAAGTAAAGTCGGGAATGGCAGAACCGATTTCTGTCTGGTCGGCATCTCCAATAATGTCATCATCATTCTTGTCTTTGAATATTGGGTCACCCGTTTGCGGATCAATACCCGTGCACTCATAACCGCGCATGTACCAAATGGGATGTCCTTCTTCAAAATAATTCATAGTGCCGATACCTGCACTTGTTGTACTGGCAATACGCTCCAATGTTTCATGAAGATAAGTTACTTTATTCTTCAAAGTAGCGATGTTAGCTTTTACACTATAACTGAAATCTTTGATATGATCACGCCATGAGAGTTCAAACTCAAATCCGCTGTTCTTGACATTTCCCGCATTCATAGGTGAAGTAGTGTTACCCACAATCAAAGAAGGAGTAATACCGGTTACAATCAAGTCTTTGGTTTTCTTCTCATAATAGTCAAATCCGAAGCTCAAACGGTCATTCAGCATCCGGAGGTCAATACCCAAGTCTATCTGTTCGGAAGTTTCCCACTTCAAATCATAGTTACCGGTTGCAGATGGCAACGAACCTGTTTCATAAGACACATCACCGGACATTGGATAATTGATTCCAGACAAAATCGTAGCATCATACATATAGTCTGCCAAACCGGCGATACTACCATTCTGTCCCCAGCTTGCACGCAACTTCAAATGAGAGATTGACTTGAGGTTTTCCATAAATTTCTCGTTGGAAAGTACCCAGCCGACAGACACAGCCGGGAAATAGCCCCAACGTTTCTGCAAAGGAAGGATAGACAAGTCGGCTGCATCCGCACGAAGGGTGAATTGGGCAAAATACTTGCCTGCATAGTCATAAGATGCCCGGCCAAAGTAAGAAAGATTGGCATACCTCCGTTTCTCTCCACCACTTACCGTACGGGTGGCAGTACCGGTCCGAAAAGCAAAATAGGCATAATTGGGATCCAACTTGGTAATACCCAAATCAACCTTGTCGCCGGAACGGCTACCATTGATTCCTCCCGTCACTCCAAAGGAAGTATTGGAAGAATAGGACATACCAAGCATCACGTTTACATTGTGCTTATCTGCAAATGTCTTGGTATAGTTGGCAAAGTTTTCCCATTGCCAGTACGTGGTGTTGGAGCTTGTCGCACTTACCGATACATAGTCCTGATAAAGGTCAGAGCAGGTAATGTTAGGCATAACATAGCCGTAGGAATTGCTGTAAGTATAACGGTATCCCAAACGTGAAGTGATGACCAACTCTTTGATCGGAGTAAAATCCAGATAAGTGGAACCGCTGAATACAAAACCATCCCTTTTCGTTGTGCCACGGTCACGCATGATATACGGATTGATATTATTGGAGTCGCCATAAGGGGAAATGGAATAATAATCACCATTGGCATTCTGAAGCAGGGTATGTCCCTGATTCATATAGTTAATCATAGTGTCGGGCAGTTTGTCCGGTGCATAGGTGACCGGCGTCAGAGGGTCAAGCTGAATGGCAGACAGCATCAGAGAACCGGTTGCCGAACCTTCGCTCACAGTCTGTACATGATGACGGGAGAATGAATTGTTTGTCGTGAATTTCAGCCAGTCCTTCACCTTATAGTCAGCATTCACAGTACCGGTAATACGGTCAAAAACGTCCTTATTGCCTACAATGGGACCATTGTTGCTTAAATAAGAAAGCGATGCAAACAGTGAACCATTATCATTGGCCCCTTGGAAATTGACATTGTGACGTTGCATCATGGATGATTCAAACGTTTCTTTCACCCAATCAGTATTTGTCTTTCCATCCCAATACCTATCTATTGTTTCTCTGGGAATAAGATTGCCTTCAGTCATATAATTGACGTATTCCTGAGCATTCAGAATATCAGGAGTACGACCCAAAGACTGGGAGGACAACTGGAAATCATAAGAAATACGGCGGACTCCCTTTTTTGCCTTCCGGGTGGTAATCAAGACAACACCGTTACCGGCCTGGGCGCCATAGATAGCAGCAGAGGCAGCATCCTTCAATACTTCCATACTCTCAATATCGTTCGGATCGAGGTTGCTGATGTCTTTCGTACGCAGACCATCGACTACATACAAAGGATCTGAGCTGGCATTACTGCTATATCCACGGATACGAATGGCGGGATTCGAACCAGGAGCCGCAGATGCAGAAATAATTTGCACACCGGCTGTCTTACCCTGCAAGGCCTGCTCGGCATTGGTAATGGTACGATTTTCAAAATCTTCAGCCTTTACGGAAGAGATGGCCCCCGTTACGGAGCTTTTCTTCTGTACACCATATCCCACTACAACCACTTCATCCAAGGTCTTGTTATCTTCTTTCAGTACTATATTCATAGTACCCGCAGCGGCTTTCTTTTCCTGGGTCACATAACCTATATACGAAAAGACGATAGTGGCGCCCTCATTCACCGACAAGGTATAATTACCATCCAAATCAGTTATGACACCATTTGTCGTACCTTTTTCCAATACACTTACACCAATCATCGGTTCATTAAGTTCATCGGTGATTCTGCCAGATACACTTACATGTTTCTGTGCAAAAACAGATGTCATACCTACCAAAAGGAACAGCACCAAGACCATTAACCTTTTCTGTTTAATTTGTCTTACAATCGTTTTCATTTATTATTATTTTGGGTTAACAATGAATTAAAATATCAGTTTGAAAGCGTAATCAGTACCAGCCCCACAACAAAGAGTACAAACATAGTCGCAATCATAGGTACAGTTCCTTTGGGAGCTCCTTTGAACTCTTTCCATACAAAGAATCCCCAAATCATGGCTACCACCGGTGCGGCATTGCTCAGCGCATAGGCTATGGCCGGATTGGCTGATCCGGCTCCCATAAAGCTGACCACCATACCGCTCATCCAGATAAAGCCGCCCAACATACCGATCAGGTGTGTACGGGTATCACCTTTCAGATAGTCCTTCATTGTGACCTTGTTTCCTTGAGCCGGATGACTCATGGCAAACGTATTGAAAATGGGAGTAGTGATAAGGACACCGGCGGCAAAGCAAAATACGCCGGTATAGGGAGTCAGTGTTCCCGTACCACCCGCAACATACTGGGGATCGAGTGATTTTACAACCAATCCATAGAAAAACATGATGGCCAATCCTGCCACAATAGCCAATAAGATACCTTTTTTAGGGGTGGATGCCTGACTCGCCGACATCTTTCCATAAGCCTTCCCGCAAATGCAGATGGCTACAATGATAACAACTACCCCTATCCAAAGCAATGCCTGGTTTCCGGGGTATACTTCACCGGCCAAAGTTATCAGCAGATAATTAAAAATTATACCGCCTATCCAGGCTAAGCCTCCGCCAATGGGAAACCCTATCGACATACCGGCCACAGCGATGGCTGCCGTCAGAAAGATATTACCGAAATTCCAGACAATACCACCCAACAGTGCATACTTCATACTGTTCCAGTCCATTGCCGCCAAGTCCTCAAAGAAAGTACGGCCTTCACTTCCCAAGCTTCCCAATGTCAGAGCCCCCAACAGAGCCGTGAAAAACAAACCGAAAGCCAAGTCCCAATAGAAAAGCTCGAAACTCCAGCTTTTCGAGGTCACCATCTTCTGCGTATTCGCCCAAGAGCCCCAACAGAGGCAGCAATAGACACAACACAGAATGGCCAAAATATAGTTGTCAACAAGTATCATAATTTATCTTCTGTTGTTTACCGTGTGTTTACTTTTCATTCATGTACATATAGATTCCAGCCCAAATAGTCCTCGATGGCTTCGTTCAGAATTTCCTTCACATCATTGCGAACCATAGCCACATGATGTTCAAAACCATTTTTACAAATATACTTCATCAGAGTCTGCAAGTTATTCACCTTGGTGACAGCTATGCATCCATCCATTCCATACGGGTCATCCGTGATTTCACCAGTACCCAAATAAGCCTTGATAGCGCCTTTTGTATCATCTGTGGAAATACGGAAGAATGTGAAATCACCTTTGGTCACTTTACCATATACGGCACCGAATGTATTGACCTTGCCCAGCGTACGTCCCAAAACGCCCAGTGTACCAAGCTTCAAGTCATTTCTGACAAACGATTTCGGGAAGTTACCGCAATGGGTACATACACATTTGTTCCGGTCTTCTGCAAAATTGTTATTCCAGTCAAGCAATGCCGATTGACCTTGCGCTGCCAATGTCAAAGCATACATGGACACAGCGCCGGCAATATCTACCTCACAAGCGGCAGGAAGTAATTTTTCACCCAGCATACTCATTGTCACACATGCTGCACAACCATAATTTTGTTCCAAAGAGTCCCAACACTGAACAGCAACAGCATCAATCTGATTGGCTTCGATCCAACGTTCTACAGCCACACCGAATTTTGCCTGAAGCACCAGCTTGTCACTATATTCCTTGGGAACTGCCGCATAGCACTTAATTTCTTCAAGCTTCTTCAGCAACTCCGCATCCGTATCCTCAATCTTACGGGCAGCACCGAGTATTTCAGAAAGGTCGACCGGAACGACTGTAATGCCACTCTTCTGTAACAGTTTCTCACTTGCACGTACAGTCTGGAAACCAGCCGGACGAGCACCGATAGCACCGATACGTGCATGGCGCAAGCCATTGACTACACGACAGATACCAGCAAACTTATTGATATCCTTGGCCAGTAATTCGGAGTATATAGAATAGGTGTGTAGCGTGGTATCTGTAAAAGGTATGCCATATTGATACAGATTGTTACAAACAGAAATCTTACCGCAAAAAGCATCACGGCGGCTGTCCAGATCCACCTTGTCGTTCTCGTCGTCACAAGCCTGTACCAAAACGGGGACATTCAAATCGGCCACGCTGATAGCATTGATGATTCCAATCTCAAAGCCAAAGTTGGGCAGGGAAACTATGATACCGTCAATGCGGTCACGATTCTGTCGGAACAGTTCCGCACACTTCAATCCGTCTTCGCGGGTTTCAATACTGCTACTGCCGGTAGGAGTAGCGTCTTCAGGTAAGATCACATAATCATAGCCTTCGTCGGCAAGTGTTTTCAACAATTGTTTGCGAACATCTTTAGCCAATTCTGAATTAAAATAAGCACGAGTGCCGATAATTATACCGAAACACATTCTTTCCTTGTTTTTCATTGTAGATAGTGGGTATTTAAATTATACTTTGAAAATATTTATCTGATTAATTGGTTTACCGCTTTCAACCAGCCTTCACACCATTTTTCTACCTGTGATAGGTTACTTTGCGGCTCTATGCGGTAGCGGCTCCGGCGTAATACGGACACCTGCTCAAAGCTCGTCCATATCTTGCGAGCCATTCCGTTCATTACAGTGAATATATAAAATGTTCCTATTATCTATTTTTTTTGTATATTTGCACAATGAACAAATTAATAGCTAAT
>ULVG01042947.1_pt1 | contig 47768 bp, 40 predicted proteins | sample 1959221 | NCBI WGS metagenome assembly ULVG01 (sample SAMEA4835780, study PRJEB28245) | human gut metagenome | biome: gut microbiome; material: fecal sample | place: Denmark | collected 2008
GCGGTCGGCCTCGAGCTGCTGCATTTCGGGCGTTTCGGCGGACGAGGTGGCCTGCATGGTCTGTTCGCTCATCTGGCCGATGAGTTCGTTCATGCGGTCTATCTGCTCCTGCGAGATGCTGAGGGCGGGCACGCCTGTCGCAGCGGGCGCCTGGGTGTTTGTGAGGGGCGATCCGCCTTCGCCGCCGCTTTCTTCTCCGTCACCGCCGGCGGGGTTGGCGCCGGGCATGAGGGCCATGAAGTTGGTGAGGAGGTTCAGGCGTTCGGCTTTGTTGTAGCGGTCCATTGAGGACGATGAAATGAGATTGAATGTACCCATGTCTTCTCTGTTTTTAGCGGGTTGATACTTGTGTTTCCCTTTCGGAGGCCTCCAAAAGTGCTTTCCGGTTCTGGGAAATGGTTTCGGAGGGTCCCAAAAGTGTTTTCCGTTTTCAGGAAATGGTTTCGGAGGGCCCCGAAAGCATTTTCCGTTTTCAGGAAATGGCTTCGGAGGGTCCCGAAAGCATTTTCCGTTTTCAGGAAATGGTTTCGGAGGCCTCCGAAAGGTTAGGGCAAATATACGGATTTATTTTGTATTATCCGCATCGGTGACGGGCTCGCCGTAAATCAGTTCAAGGTCGTCAATCAGCAATTTGCTGCCGGTGCTTCCCGTAAAGTAATCTCCATATTTGCTGGAACTGCAAACTATGAGAATATACTTGGGCTTTGTTTCCAAGTCTCTGTATCGCAAATCGATTGTGAAGGGTTGGTAGTCGGACATGCTTTCCGGCGACATTTCCTCCTTGGTCAGTTCGCCGTATGCGATGATGGACTTGTCATTGAAATCGACAAACTTGTTTTCGCCCGTACTGACTTGGAAGGGTTCGTCCCAACTTGTCATGGCTATGTAGATGGAACAACTGTCACGGTCTCCCTCCTTGATGAAGTCTTTTTTAGTATGGGTGACAGCTCCCGGATTGTATTTATAATAACCTTTTAATTGCGACGGGCGGGAAGTGTATGGGCGTCCGAATTCCAATTTGGCTCCTAAGGGGAATATAGACGCGCTTCCGAATTTTCCCGTAAAGAGACTTCCTGCCGCAAATTGGCCGGCTGCTGTCGTCGAGGCTAATAATACCGCTTTTCCTGAGTGGGTATCACTTTCCTCAGGTCGGGTGGGGTTGACCTCTTTCAGCGTGTTGGCCCCTTTGTTTCCGCTGTCCCAGAATAAGTTGTTGGCAAAGTCTGCTTCTGAAACAGGATACCACGTTTTGCTGGATTGGTACCAGTCTTCGAAACTTCCGTTAGGAAGGGGAGTTGCCGCTTCCGTGGTAAAGTCCACCGCCTCGCTCGTGATGCCCTCCTCGCTTCCGTCGTTGTAGTAGAGGCGGCATTGGTAGGCCGTGGCGGGCGTCAGGCCGGTAAGACGGGTAGCGAATTTCTTGTCCTTTTCCTCTACGGTCATCTCGGTTGCAACTTTAGTCCATTCGGCGGCATCGGCTGTCTTGTATTGGAACTCCAATTTACTTTGGTCGAAGACGTCGGCAAACGAGGGGACTTCGCCGGTGAGGTAGGCAAAGCTGCTCCAGGCATTGGCCGAGGCTATGAGGGTGTTGGTGGCAGTCACAGGCACGCCGATGGTATAGGTATAAGTTTTCGTAGCGTCGTCTACGGTAACGCCGATGTTCGACGAACCGCTGGATGCGATGCGATAGCGCAGGATGACATTCTCCTGGGCTTTGATGCCGGTGATGGTATCTTTCTTGCTGTGCAATTCACCTTTGTAGTTGGATACAGTCAGGTTGGCTATCAAGTCTGTCACAGGAAAATAAGCCTTGCCTGTTTCGCTGGATTGGCGCATCTCGAAAGTCACCTTGTTGTCGCTGTTGCTTTTGTCCGACACGCCGACCACGGCGCTCTGGAAAGCGGCTCTGAAGTCGTCGCTGAACTCCACGGTCACCAATACATTAGCCAGTTTGCAGACAATCTCCTTGCTGGTATTGGTGTTCATCTTGATGTCTACGGTTTCCTTGGCGGCATAGTAGGGCTTGTCCCATCCTGCCGTCTTCCCGTCGAATCCGGCGGAAGAAGCTTCAATGGTGTAGGTGCCTACGGGCAGTTCAATGGCTTCAGTCCAAGTAGTGCAGTCATCCGTCTCTTTTACCGTTTTGCCTGCGGAGTTTACAATCTTGACGGCAATCTGTTTGGGGTTGTAAGTGTCTTCTGCCTTGGTAAGGGTCGTTTTGTCCGTGCCCACTTGCAGCATCAGGTAGCCGACAGCTTCCTGCTCCGTTGCCTCGTTTTGGCACGAGCCAAGGGAAGCAAGGAGAAGACAGACGGTTAGAATCGTATATAGCTTTTTCATCTTTTTATTCAGTTACAATTACATTTAATTTTCCGGATGCAGTCTTGCCGTTTTGGTCTGTCACTGTGATATCGAAGATGTGGCCTGTAGAATCGGTTGCTCCAGCATCGGATAACACTTCAAAGAAACTTCCGACTGGGAACTTATAATCGGTCGCTCCTTCGGACGGGACTTTTAACCCTGGTGCTATTATGCCTATAACACCTTCTAACGGTTTATTATCTACAAGTTCAACCCCTGTTGAAAAATCAATTCCACTGGATACTAGTAAATCTAAAGCATTGGAAAATCCTTCGTTCCCGGCAGTAATCTTAACTTTGACGCTTTTCAGTCCCGCTTCGGCGGTAATTGTTGCATCTGCATTCTTTTCAGCATCATCAGGCAGCGTATATGTCGATTGCGGGAACGAAATGGTCGGTCCTGCGGCAGTTTCTCCGCCTCCGTCTCCTTCTTCTCCGCCTTCATCGCCGCCATCTTCTCCCGTTCCGGGCTCTTCCGTATCACCACCATCCGTACCCGGGTCAACTGGAATTTCTACGTTTTCGTCCTTTTCGGAGTTGAACAAAGTGATGGTTATCTGGATGCCTTCTTCCAGAATACCCGGCGTAGAACCTTCTACTTTTACTGGGCTGAATTCGATTTTCAGTTCGTCGCCTCCTACGAAAGATGTGTCGTCGCCTTCTTCATATTCCGGTAAGTTGGATTTCTTGGCTGTGCCTGAAATAGTAACATCTTCACCTCCGTTCGTTTTGGCTGTTCCATTGATGTAGATGGTTTCCACGCTTTCGTCCATTTTCCAATAGACAGGAGCAGGAGTTTCACCGTCTGCGGCTTTCGTATAGGTTTTGATGTGTCCGTTTTTGTCTGTCACGTTAATGGTCCAGTCTTGGTACGTAGCCAGGAACTCTTCGGTGAGGCTGATCGATATTTTGACGTTCTGCATCGTACAAACCACCGAGGTCTCGGCTGTCTGGCCTTTCACAATCTTTACGTTTTCCACCTTTCCGCCATAGAACGGTTCGCTCATTTCGCTTTTGAATTCTCCTGGTGAACAGGCTTCGATGGTGTATGTACCTACGGGAAGCGTAACATCACCGGCTTGTTGCAGTTCGGCATAGCTGTCGAACGTCTTGGTATATTCTACGTCTGTACCGGTAATGGTGACGGGGAACTGGTCTACCTGGTCGGTGGTTCCCTTGGTTGTCTTACCAGTTTCTACGTATAAGTTCAGGGTTCCGGTGTCGCCCGTCATCGGGTCTTTTCCCAGAATTTCATTTTTCATTTCGCACGACGTCAATCCGGCCAGCATGGCCACGGCCAACGTCCATTTATTGATTGCTTTCATCTTCTTGATTGCTTATTTAGGATGTTCTGTGATAAGTTTGCTTATACCCAGTCGGAGGGGACTTCGATGTCCACCGGATGCTCAATGACGGTGTCGTCTATTGTGATGGTGAGGCTCAGGTTGCCCGAACCGACTGTCGGCGTGAGGGTCATCTTCATGGCGTCTGCGGGACTTAACGTGTATGTCTTTTCAATGGATGTTTCGGCACCGACACCACTCTTTGGTGTCAGTTTGATCGTCATTGCGACAGACTCGCTCTGTTTTACTTTGAAATAGACGGGGCCTGTTGTCTCTTTTTCCCAAATATAAGTGGAACCGCTTTGTGCGGCTGTTTTGATTCTTACTTCGTAATCAGAGAAGTATTCGTCCATCTTTTCGTCGAATACTATATTTATACGGGCAGAATTGGGTTTGCAGGCTACTTCTACATTCACCGAATCGTTTTTCACGGTGAACGATTTGTATCCTAAAACGCAAAGGTCGTCTGTGTAAACAGCCTTTGTGCTGTCACCGCAAATGGCAGACATGGTGTAAGTACCGTTTGCCAGTTCTGTGAATTCAGGAATCTCGTTGTATTTCCATTGTTGCACGGGAACGCTTTCTCCGCTTTTTGTGATGGTTACCGTGTAATTTTCTTTTTTACTGTAGTAGGACTCATCCACCGCCTTGGTCTGGAACCCGGTATTCGTGTTCAGTGCCAGTTTTACATATCCTTTTCCTTCAGGAATTTGCTGGAGGTCGTCATCCGAGGTACAGGCCGTCAGCAGCCATCCTCCGAGGATGCATGACAGGAGGCCTCCCAATAATTTTTTCATTGCATTCATGTTTTTATATACTAACTTTGTTTTATGTATCATTGATATTAAAAGGATACGAGTCTGAAATGGAATGTCGCTGCATTCGCTCTCGTAATCTCACAATTTTTCGGGTGCAAAGTAACAGATAATCTGTGAGGCTCACAAGGTCATTTTTAAGGAAGAAAGGTTCTTTTTTTAAGAATTATGGAACAAATAAAAGGTATAAACGACTTTTAGTGTTGCTTTTTTAAGATTGTACTTGGAAAGTGGCGACTGCCAAGTCCATAGTTACGTCCGTCAAGTTCATAGTTACGCTCGCCAAGTCCATAGTTATGTCCGTTAAATGGATGTTTGTTTCCGTCATGTTGAACACGGTTTGTGTGTTGCTCGTAATGGCTTGCCGGTAGAGCGTGATATTGGAATTAACCGATGATGCTGAATATGCTTTCAATCCTTCACACGGCATACAATCGGCTTTAGATGTGGAACTTCCGGTGAAACCGGAAATTTCACCCTCGTGAAAGATATCTTCTTTCACGAGGATTTGATTTCACAATAAGATGCTGCTTCTTAGGATTTTACAGTGAAACTTCACCGGGAAGATGCTCAGATTTCCGGCATCAGCACGACACCTTGTTTCTTCTTGCCGTCCATTTTGACGGTCATGGGCCGTTCGAAGCGGACGTGACGCAGGAATTCTGTTTCGTGCAGGGCGGGCTGGGCGTTGAGGAAGTCCTGGTTGTAGATTCCGTCGTTCATGTAGGCATTGATGGTGAAATAGCCCACGCCGAACGACGTCAGGTTCTGGAAGAAGTGTGTACCCTGGCTGGGATCTACGCGATAGTTGGTCAGGCCGGCTTCCACGATGACGCGGGCTGCACTGATGTGGGGCCACTTCACGGGGATGCCCAGCCACGTGTCGCTGCTTCCCCAGCGGCCGGGACCTACCAGTACGTAGTTGCGTCCCTCGTCGAGGAACTGCTGGTTGAGTTTCTCGATTTCCCAAGCTATCTTCTGATTGTTCGAGGCACTGTAGTGGTCGGTTTTCACATAGACGATGTCATAGAGGTCGTTCATGATGCCGTGGCCCAGCGAGTTGTTGGAGCGGAGCAGCAGACGGTCGTCGGGGATGGCGGTGAGGTCTTCGTCGAGCACGGCGTTGTTGTCCACAATGGGACGTATCTGAAGCAGGTAGAAGGTGCCAGTCTTGTCTTTTTCGCGGCTCAGTGTGGCGGCAAACTCGATTTCCACGGGGCGGCGCATCTCTTCCTGCCCATATTTCAGGGCCAGTTGCAGGAGGCGCGGCAGGGGGAAGACGTCGTGCTGCAGGATGTTGGCAAAAGTGATGACCTTGCGTCCGCCCGGATACAGACCGTCGCGGATAATCTGATCGTAGGGGTCGTAGGTCGAGGCGATGTAGTTGAGTGCACCGTCTTTCTCGGCTTCCTTGACGTGAAGCTTCAGCAGGTTGAACCCGTCGTCGATAGAGAAGTCGTGGCCACAGTTGCTCAGGTCGAGGGCATAGAAGCGGGTCTGTGTCTCGCGAAGAGCTATCTCCATTTCGCTGGTCTGCAATACCTTGGTGGGGTGATAAGGCGAGAAACGGAGTGTCAGGCCGCCGTCTACGATATACTTACCCAATCCGAGTGCCAGATTGACGATACCTTCTTCGGCCTTCTCGTCCCCCAGGGGATAGTAGTTGAGCGAACGGGCTACGCCCGACATGCTGGGATAGAAGCGGGGACCGTATTGGTTGCCGACTACTTCCTGGAGGATGACGGCCATCTTCTCCTGGTCGATGACGTTGCTCGTGGCCTGCATGTAGGCTTTGGAGTCTCGGAAGTAGACGGAGGCGTAAACACCCTTGATCGCGTCGCTCAGCATGCGGAGCATCTCGTACTTGTCGTCCAGGTAGGGAATCATGTACGTATTGTAAATGCCGGCAAAGGGCTGGTAGTGAGAGTCTTCGAGCAGCGACGACGAACGGATGGCGATGGGCGACTTCACTACATCGAAGAAGGTGAAGAAGTCCTCGACCAGGCGGTCGGGCAGCTTGGCTTTGAGGAAATAGCGCAGGATGGTGTCGTCGTCTACATCGGACAGGGCTACCTGGTAGAGGTTATTGGTCTCCATGAACTCGTCGAACACATCGGTACAGAGCACGACGGTCTTGGGAATGGCTACACGGGCGTTGTCGAATTCTTCGAACTCGGGATGGCGCTTTACCAGATTGTCGATGAAAGCCAGGCCGCGGCCCTTGCCTCCCAGCGAGCCTTCACCGATACGGGCAAAGTTGGAGTAGCGGTCGAAGCGGTCGCGCTTGAAGACGGCCACTACGCCTTGGTTCTTCATCTTGCGGTACTTGACGATGGCTTCGAAGATGATCTGGCGGTGGGCATCCACGTCCTGCAAGGTATTCCAGGTGATGGGTTTCAGGAATTCGGCGATGGGGAACATGGCACGCGAGTAAAGCCAGCGGCTGATGTGGTTGCGGCTGATGTGATAGAAGAATGATTCTGAGGGCACGGCGAACAGGATATTTTGCAGTTCCTTCAGGTTCTTTACGCGGGCGATCTCTTCCATGGTATCGGGGTTACGGAAGATGAAGTCGCCGAAGCCGAAGTTGTCGGATACGATGCGGCGCAGGTCGACGTCCATTTTTTTGGAATTCTTGTCGATGAAGGTGGCACCGTACTTGGAGGCGTAGGTCATGTTTTCCGTTTCGGACGACTGGATGATGAGTGGCACAAACGGGTCTTGCTCGCGTATGGCGGCGCAGAGGCGTATGCCGGCCATACCGTCTTTTTCGCCACGTTCGGTACGCGGAAAGCGGACGTCAGTCACCACACCGAGAATATTATTCTTATATTTATTATAGATGGAGATGGCTTCTTCGTAATTTCGGGCCAGTACGATTTTGGGCCGTCCACGCATACGCAGGGTACGTTGGTGGGCGTTCAGTGCTTCAGTACTGAACTCCTGGCTTTGCTTCAGCACAAACTTGTAGAGGTTGGGCAGCAGGGAGGAATAAAACCGGATGCTGTCTTCTACCAATAGGATGGCTTGTACGCCTACCTCCTTGACGTCATGGTCGAGGTTCATCTTGTCTTCGATCAGCTTGATGATGGACACGAGCAGGTCGGTATTGCCCAGCCAGCAGAATACATATTCGAAAGCGCTGAGGTCTTCGTTGGCGATGCGCTTGGTAATGCCGTGGCTGAAAGGGGTCAGGATGACCATCGGAATGCTTGGCCAGGCCGCTTTGATGGTGCGTGCCACGTCGAAGCCCTCGTTGTCGCCCGTACCCGGCATGCAGATGATGAGATCGTAGGTCATGTTTTTCAGCTGCGCCAATGCCTCGTCGCAGGTACTGACTTGCGTGAAGCGCGGCGGATAGCGCAGAGACAGCGAGGTGTACTCGTTGAATATCTTTTCGTCGATGCGGCCGTCGTCTTCCAGCATGAAGGCATCGTAGGGGTTGGCTATCAGAAGTACGTTGAAGATACGGCGGGTCATCAGGTTGGCGAACTGCGTATCCTTCAGATAAAGCAGATTGAGTTTCAGTTTGCTGAGCATGTTTTTCCAAAATTAGTAGGACAAAAATCGGGCTTTTTCTTGGGATATGCAAAAAAGCGAAAAGGTATTTCTGAGGGCTGAAGGACAGCGTGCGGGGAAAAACGTATTATATATTAGATGTTAAATGACATTTTATTATTATTTGCTTATTTTTTCGTCTTAAAATTTAGGATGTTTGAAAAGAATAGCTATATTTGCAGTGTTGTTAGTTGACAATTTGTTCAGCTGGCAGCGAGTGAACCATTGATAGAACCTTTTTAAAACGTAATATTATGAATATTGAACGTATCATGGCCTCTTTGGAGGCAAAGCATCCCGGTGAATCTGAGTATCTTCAAGCCGTAAAGGAAGTACTTCTTTCTATCGAAGATATCTACAATCAGCATCCTGAATTCGAAAAGGCAAAGATTATTGAACGTCTGGTGGAACCCGATCGTATCTTCACGTTCCGTGTCACTTGGGTGGACGACAAAGGTGAAGTGCAGACCAACTTGGGCTATCGCGTGCAGTTCAACAATGCCATTGGCCCGTACAAAGGCGGTATCCGTTTCCATGCTTCGGTCAACTTGTCTATCCTGAAGTTCCTGGGATTTGAGCAAACGTTCAAGAATGCCCTGACGACACTGCCTATGGGTGGTGGTAAGGGTGGTTCGGACTTCTCTCCACGCGGTAAGAGCGACGCTGAAATCATGCGTTTCTGCCAGGCCTTTATGTTGGAGTTGTGGCGTCATGTAGGTCCCGATATGGATGTGCCTGCGGGTGATATCGGTGTAGGCGGCCGCGAAGTGGGCTATATGTTCGGTATGTACAAGAAACTGACCCGTGAGTTTACAGGTACCTTTACCGGTAAAGGATTAGAATTCGGCGGTTCGCTGATTCGTCCTGAGGCTACAGGCTTCGGCGGCTTGTATTTCGTAAACCAGATGTTGCAAACCAAGGGTATCGACATCAAGGGTAAGACTGTGGCTATTTCTGGCTTCGGAAACGTGGCATGGGGTGCCGCTACCAAAGCTACTGAATTAGGTGCCAAAGTGGTGACTATCTCCGGTCCGGACGGTTACATCTACGATCCCGACGGTATCAGCGGTGAAAAGATCGACTATATGTTGGAGCTCCGTGCATCGGGCAATGATATCGTAGCACCGTATGCTGAACAGTTCCCGGGTGCAACGTTCGTGGCTGGCAAACGTCCTTGGGAAGTGAAGGTAGACATCGCACTGCCGTGTGCTACCCAGAATGAATTGAACGGTGACGATGCCCGTCATCTGATAGACAACAATGTGCTCTGTGTAGGTGAAATCTCAAATATGGGATGTACGCCTGAGGCTATCGACCTCTTCATAGAACACAAGATGATGTATGCACCGGGTAAGGCTGTCAATGCAGGTGGTGTGGCTACCAGCGGACTGGAAATGTCACAGAATGCCATGCATCTCAGCTGGAGCGCTGCTGAAGTGGACGAGAAGTTGCATGCCATCATGCACGGCATCCATGAACAGTGCGTGAAATACGGAACAGAACCTGATGGTTACATCAACTATGTGAAGGGTGCGAATATCGCCGGCTTCATGAAAGTTGCTCATGCCATGATGGGTCAAGGTATAATATAAGAGAGAAACTTTGTTTAGTTGTATTTGTATTTGTGGTTTATGCTGCCCCGTGCCTGTGAAGGTACGGGGCAGAGTGTTTTTAGTCAGGAAGTGAAATATACCTATTCGTAGGTGTTTTCGGACTATCTGTCCGTATGAAAGGTTAACTTACTTTTTGATGCGTGATGCTTATTCCTTAAAATTACTATCTTTGCAAGCAGAAACCATAAACAGCTAAGAAAATGTTATTTCCAGAATTGAAACAAAGACGTGATAAAATACGCATTTTGATGGCCCAACAGGGGATCGATGCTGCCCTTATTGCTTGCAATGTCAATTTGATTTATACATATGGTCGCGTGGTCAGCGGTTATTTGTACTTGCCGTTGAACGATTTTGCGCGTTTGTTCGTGAAGCGTCCCAATACCATAGAGGGAGAACACGTGATGTCTATCCGTAAACCCGAACAGTTGCCTGACCTGATTAAGGAGTGTGGCTTGCCGTTACCTCAGAAATTGATGCTGGAAGGGGACGAACTTTCTTTCAGGGAATACAACCGCTTGGCAGCCTGCTTTCCCGAAACTGAGGTCGTTTCTTGCGGCTCTTCGCTGATACGTCAGGCACGTGCTACAAAGACCGAGATGGAGATTGAATTTTTCCGTCGCTCGGGCGTAGCTCATGCCAAAGCCTACGAACAGATTCCGTCGGTCTACCGGCCTGGTATGACCGACCTTCAGCTTTCCATAGAGATCGAACGGCTGATGCGTCTGGAAGGTTGTCTCGGCATCTTCCGTGTGTTCGGTCAGAGTATGGAGATATTCATGGGCAGCCTGCTGGCGGGCGACAATGCCGCTACTCCTTCTCCTTATGATTTTGCATTAGGAGGGGCCGGGCTGGATCCTTCGCTTCCCGGTGGCCCCAACGGTACACTGATACAGCCCGGACAGAGTTTCATGGTGGATATGGGCGGCAACTTCTATGGCTATATGTGTGACATGAGCCGTGTATATTCCATCGGCAAATTGAGCGAACAGGCCTATGCTGCCCATCAGACCTGTCTGGAGATACAGGAAGCCGTATCGTCCATGGCCAAGCCGGGAGTCATCTGCGAGGACTTGTACAACAAGGCCATTGAGATGGTGATAAAAGCTGGTTTTGCCGACTATTTCATGGGAGTAGGACAGAAGGCAAAGTTTATCGGGCATGGTATAGGACTGGAAATCAATGAAGCTCCTGTGATAGCTCCCCGTATCCGGCAGGAATTGGAGCCAGGCATGGTCTTTGCGTTGGAGCCGAAAATCGTATTGCCGGGAGTCGGCCCGCTGGGTATCGAGAACTCTTGGGTAGTGACGGCCGAAGGCTTGGAGAAGCTGACTACCGCTCCCGAAGAAATCATCGAGCTTTGACGGGCAGTTGTTTGGGAATGTCATGCAGTGCTTCGTGAGCTGCTGATGCAGTGCTTTGTTACCCTCTCATACAGTGCTTCTTTACACTCTGAGGAAGCACTGTGTGGCACCCTGAGAAAGCACTGCATGAGAGGGTCTCTCCATGAAGAAGTGCCGTCCTTTTGTCATCCCGCACTTGATGCGGGATCCACATTCCTAATTTAACTCGTCTACCTACATTGCTGATTTTAAATATTTTAGATAGATGTGTGATAAGTGCCTGTATAAACTTTCTGCACATTATTAAATAAATAGGCTGCCTTTAAAGGCAGCCTATTTATTTAATTGTCCGCGTAATGTTTACCAATAGCCTGCTACGCATCTACCTAAAATGAACATAATCAGGCAAGTAGGTAGATGAGTGGTTGGTGGAAGCTCACTTTTTGCTCAACCACCGGCGCACAGGCTCATCATAAAGTTTCAGGCAGAGCCAAGCCAGCAGGATGCTGCCTGCATAGACGGTGAGAGCCGTGGGCCACACTTCGCCGAACGTATAGTATTTGTGTTCGATCAGCCACGAGTAGAACAGGTACATCACGGGGTAGTGGACGGCATAGAGCGGATAGGAGATGTCGCCTGCAAACCGGCATATCCGGGTGGAATGTTTGTCCGTCGTCTTTCCGGAAGCGGCCAGCCACACCAGCAGCGGGAACACGAGGAAGATGCAGAACACTTCGTACAGACCGTTCAGGCAGATGCCCTCTTTACCTTCTATATAAGGAACGCAGAACAGTATGAGCAACACGGCTGTACAAATCCAGAAGGCCCCCTTGATTTTGACGGGCTTGAAGTGGCGCGAAAGCAACATACCCAGTGTGAAGGGGAAGAGCATGCGCAGCAGTCCGCCCAGGAAGTTGGCGCCATCCAGTGTCCATCCTACACCGATCATACCGTATCCCACCACGTCGAACAGGGCGAACCAAGCCAAACCTACTCCCGACAGGACGGTCAGCAAGGCCAGCATCTTGTTGCTCAGGCGATGGATGAAGAGTGCATAGAGGATATTACCGATGTATTCGAAGAAGAGCGACCAGCTCGGACCGTTCAGCGGAAACATCTCGCCGTTGCCGCGTATGTCGTAGCTGGCTCCCGGGGCGGCGGGAATGAAGAACATGGCACAGAGCAGGGCAAGCATTACCAGTGAAAGACTGATATGGGTGCCGTCCCATTGCACCGAGCCTTGCAACAGATAGAATACCACACCCAGCATAGCTCCCATTACAATCATCGGGTGGAGTCGAATCAGGCGGCGCTTGAAGAAGTTGCCCAGACTCATGCTTTTGCCCAAGCGGTCGTCGTAAGCATAGCCGATGACGAAACCGGACAGGATGAAGAAGAAGTCTACGGCCAAATAGCCGTGGTTGATGACGGTAATGAGGGTACCTCCGGCAGCAAAGGACAGACCCTCGAATATGTGGTAGAACACGACCAGCAGGGCGGCTACTCCTCTCAGCCCGTCGAGTAGCTCATAATGGGGCTTGGTGTCGCTGAAAGCGGCGGAAGAAACTTTTGTCATGGCATTTTTTGTTGTTTAGGACCTTTTGTCCGGTTAATGATGGCGCAAAGTTACGCCGGTTCACTATGGAAAAAATTGTCCTGTAACAAAAAATGAGCTTATTGGGATGTTTTTCTGTTCTTTCGGATGCGGCTGAGTGTGGGAAGGGTTATTCCTAAGTAGGAAGCGATATAGCCCAACTGTGCCCTTTGGCATACTTGGGGAAACTGTTCCTGAAAAGCCTCATACCGTTCCTTTGCTGCCAGTGTGAGCCGTTCCTTGTGGGAACGGTGCAGCCTCCGGTATTCATCCTGATGGATTACACGTCCCCAGTTGGCCAGTTCGATGTTGGTCTGGAACAGGTGGAGCAGGCTGGTAAGCGATATCCGGTAGGCGGTTACTTCTTCCAATGTTTCCACATACTCTTCGCTGAGTTTTCCGTAATATAGTTCGTCCATGCTGAAGACAATGCCTCCTTCACACGAAAAAGATGTTGTTATTTCTTCGCCGTTGACCAGCCAGAAAGAGCGTGTCATGCCTTTTTCAATGAAGTAGGCAGCCTTGCAGTATCTGTCTGCTTCTACCAGCCGGTATCTTTTGGGAAAGTGGCAGAGGGTCAGTTGTTCTTTCAACAGCCGGATGCTTTCATCGGACACCGGATAAGCGGCTTTCATTTTTTCTATGATGTTTGTCATTGGGCTATGTTTGCTGTGTCTTGGTATTTTGTTTTTTTAGTCTCCTTCGTAATATTTTCCCAAGAAGTAACGGGCGATGAAGTCCCAATTCTGCTGCAGTACTTCCCGTCCTCCGTCAAAAGGAAGGGTCGCGTCGGGCAGGAGGTTGTGGCGCATGCCATACTTCAGCAGGTCGAAGGGGCAACGGCCGGGCAGACAGAACAACTCGTAACCTTCGGCTGTGGCAGTCTGTGCATCATAGGCTGGATTGTGGGAATCACGGAAACAGGCAGCTACGCCGGGAGCCAGTAGCATGCCTTTGGTGTTGGCATAGACTACAAAGTCCTTTTCAGCTTTCAGGTCAGCCAGTATGCCATCGGGATGATCTTCCCACTCCAGTGTACCGACGAGGAAGACGCGTAGTTCTTCGTAAGTTGCAAAATAGAGCAGGGGATTTCCTTGGCTGTATTGCAGGCAGCGTTCCACATCCTTGGTCAATCGACTGTCGGGAGTGACTTCGGGCAGGGGAGCGAAAGGTATTTCCAGCAGGTTGAGGTCCATGACCCATGTTTCCGGAGAGGGAATTTCGTTGATGGGGGCTTCTTCGAAAAGGGAGTCCATCCGGTCATAGAGTTGTCGAGCCAGGGGTAGCAATGACTCTTCGGAAGGATTCTGGAAATAGAAAGAAGGATGAACATCAGACAGGTTTTTCCACAGGAGGAAACAGACATCATACCAATTGATTTCGTCATCAATATAGCTTGTACAGGGGTAGAACGGTAACGGTTGTCCGTACAACGTGCCGTAACGGGTGGTGAATGCTTTCCAGCCTCCGGTTTGAGCAATGGCATCCTGGAAGTAAAGGGCTATGTCCAAAACCGTTTTAGTTATCTTGTCAGCAGTCTTGTTGGCAAACAAGGGGGAGGCTGCAATTAGGGGGAGCATTTCGTTGGTGAAATTTAGATACCATGAGTCTCCGGGTAGCGTTCGGGTACGTCCGTTGGCCTCCAACCAGCGTTTCATATAGATAGTAGAAGTGGTTTTCATGGATGAAATAGCGTTTTAAAGTCTTTTTAAAGCCAGTTTGATCACTTGTTCCACCGGAGCGTCGGGGGTTTCCTTGAGAATAGCCAGTACCACTTTTTGCGAAGCAGCCTGTGCAAAGCCCAGCATAGTGAGGGCGGCTACGGCTTCGTCCATCACCTCGTTGCTGGCAGTAGTGGCGAGCGGAAGTCCCGGCTCGACACCCATTGCCGCGGCTACAGAACCGGTCTTCATCTTGTCCTTCAGGTCCACGATGATGCGCTGGGCAGTTTTCAGGCCGATACCTTTTACTGTCTTCAGCAGGTTGGCGTTCTCCGTACTGATGATGTTGATGAGTTCGGCAGGCGACAGAGCCGAGAGTATCATGCGGGCGGTGTTTCCGCCGATGCCTGACACTGAGATGAGCAGTAGGAAAAGTTCGCGCTCCTGCTTGTCGGCAAAGCCGTAGAGCTGGTAAGCGTCTTCGCGGATGGCCTCGTAAACATAGAGCTTGCAGGACTTCTTGCCCTGAATGGCCGAATAAGTGTTGAGTGAGATACTGGCCAGGTAGCCCACACCATTGCAGTCGATGATGGCGGCTGCCGGAGTGAGTTCGGCCAGTTCGCCTCGGATGTATTCTATCATATCAAAAAGTTTCGTTGTAGCTGTTCCAGAACAGTGTTTTGTGGTCTGCTCGAACAAATGCTTTACTTGTCTTGTTTTATGTCTGGTGCAAATGTACAAAATATCTCTTGGCTATAAAATAGTCTTAATAAAGAAAAAAGGAAATGGAAGAATGAACTGTTTTATGTTCAAGTTTAAAGAATAATGACTACTTTTGTACCCGCAAAACAGAAAACTGATAATTAAATTCGATAAAAGTATGAAAAAAGTAAGAGCTGCCATCGTTGGTTATGGCAATATCGGGCACTATGTGCTTCAAGCTTTGCAGGCTGCGCCTGATTTTGAAATTGCCGGTGTAGTACGTCGTGCAGGTGCCGAGAACCGTCCGGCCGAACTGAATGACTATCCTGTGGTAAAAGATATCAAGGAACTGGAAAGTGTGGATGTAGCCATCCTCTGTACGCCGACCCGCAGCGTGGAGAAGTATGCCAAGGAGATTCTGGCACTGGGCATCCATACAGTGGACAGCTTCGATATCCATACGGGTATTGCCGACCTGCGCCGTACGCTGGATGCCGAGGCCAAGGCTCACAACACTGTTTCTATCATTTCGGCCGGTTGGGATCCGGGAAGTGACTCTGTAGTGCGTACACTGCTGGAGGCTATCGCCCCGAAGGGCATCACGTACACCAATTTCGGTCCGGGCATGAGTATGGGACACACGGTAGCCGTGAAAGCCATCGAAGGTGTGAAGGCTGCTTTGTCTATGACGATTCCTACCGGTACGGGCATTCATCGTCGTATGGTGTACATCGAACTGAACGAGGGTTATGACTTCGACAAGGTGGCTGCTGCCATCAAGGCCGATCCTTACTTCGTGAACGATGAGACACATGTGAAGCTCGTGCCCAGTGTAGATGCACTGCTTGATATGGGTCATGGTGTGAATCTGACTCGCAAGGGTGTTTCGGGCAAGACGCAGAACCAGCTGTTTGAGTTCAACATGCGCATCAACAATCCGGCTCTGACAGCTCAGGTATTGGTTTGTGTGGCACGTGCGGCCATGCGTCAGCAGCCGGGCTGTTATACAATGATCGAAATTCCCGTTATCGACCTGTTGCCGGGCGAGCGCGAGGAATGGATCTCTCATTTGGTATAATCTCTGACCTATATATAATAAACGGCGAGGGCGCGTCCTGTTGGATGCGCCCTCGTTTTATTTTCATCTTACTTCGCCGGTTTTAACAGCAATGTATGGTTGTTGGTATCGCGCCATTCAGCCATTAGGGCGTAGAAGTCACGGTAGACTTCAGGTGTGAGCAACTGTTGCGTGATGCTGAGGCTGCGGGTGACGGTTATTCCATCTGTACTGGGGTGGTAAGTGAACGATACTTTGCCACACTTGTTGGCCACTACCTTGTCGGCCTTCGGACTCCAAGTAGTACCTTCGGGCAGTTTGACTAGCGTTTCGTTGGTCACGTCCACGGTCTGCGGAAGCAGGATGTTCTTGCGGATGGTGGTATTGGCAGCATAGGCATAGAGCGGAAGAGCAACCGATATCGGCTTCAAGTTGACAACTTGCCATCCTTCGGGCAGTATTTGCGAGTTGTCGGCTTTAATTTCCAATACGGCTTTTTGAGTATCTTGAACTTCGGGTGCTTTCAATTCCAAAGGTTGTGCCTGCAGGTCGGTCACTGTCATGTAGTTTTGTAGCCAGGCTTCGTCCGTTCCTTGCACTGCTACGCCTTTCGGAGTGATATCCGATTTTGCCACAACCGATACGATACTTCCCAGTCCACAGTTGTCTGCCACCGAGGGGCGGAGAGCACAGACAGCTACCTCGGCTTTCAGACCGGCAGCCTGTTGCAGGGCGACATCCAGGTTGACCAGTTCGGCCTGTGTACCGTAGGCACTATGGATGACTTCCGAGGCCGGACGCAGGCGGTAGCCCGCTTCTCCGAGCGACACTCTGCACTGGGCGGAACGATAGAGGCCGTCCATGTAGGTGGCGATGGCGCTGCGCAGATCGCTGCTGTCTTTTTGGGCGGCTTGCTTTAGTTCGGTCAGCTTGGCTTCGATGACGGTGCGGTCGCCGGGGACGAATTGCCGGGTAAGAGACTTCAGTGCGTCGGCATAGCTAGCCCAAGTGGAGGCCACAATGACGGGCATCATGCCGGAGGCTGCTTGCTGCACCAGCCCCAGACTGCTGCGTAACGAGGGATAGGAATAGGGGCGCGGTTCCACGTTCTTCAACTTCCAGGTGATGGATTTCATGCCGTCCTTGTTCGTTTCAGTCGGACGGGCGGAAGCGTTCAACAGTTCGTAGTGCAGTGTCTTTCCTTCAGGTACTTCGATGCGTAAAGTGAATTCGTCGATGGGCGACAGCTCTTTTATAGGGCAGCAGATGTCCAGTTCGGGCAGATAGCCGGCACGACTCTTGATGGAGTAGTCCAGGCAGATGGTGGCGCCCAGTTCCAGGCCGGTATGTACTACGACCATTTCCTTCAGTCCGTTATAGGCAGGGGCATTGGTGGCTGCGGAGGGCAACACTTCGACAAAGGCGTTGTCGGGAGTACGGACGATGGTACCGTCCTTCTGACGCGTATAAGAATCGTGTATTTCGAGCTGCTGGTATTGCGGATCGTAGACGATGAATGTTTCGCCATAGAGGCTGTTCATGGCGGCGTGGGTGTAGAGGGTCAGTTCTTTCAGCACGCGGAGTTCCTGACTGCCGTCGGCATGCAGAGTGTAGGTCTTCGACAGCTTGCCGAAACGTGCCTCGGGTGCGGCCTGTGCGGTGAGGGTCATGGACAGGAGCAGGGCAAGCACACCTATGTATAGATGGATTGTTTTCATTTTTCTTCAATTCAGTTTTGAGTGTTCGACGAATCGGTTCATTTCTTTACGACGAGATACTGGCCATAGCTCTTGGCGGTGTTGACGGCCTGGCGGAAGCTGTCCCAGTCGGCTGCCTCATAGACGCGCTTCTTCAGGGCGAGGCGGGTCTTCACCGTCAGTCGGTTGCCCTCCTGGGCAATGGAACCTTCGAAGTCGGCTGCCTGTCCGCTGAGGCTATCCTGACGTGGTTCTCCTGCCAGTTGGTAGCCCGAGGGCAGACGGAGCGTTTCGTCCAGTTCCACCAGACGCGAACAGCCGTCTTTGAAACCATACTGACGTGTCTCCAGACTGGTGTCGATGCGCAGGTAGGACATCACTTGCGTGTAGAGGTTGTTCAGCACGAAGGGCTTGAAGACCAGTTCGCCTCCGTCGCCCGCCAGGGCATAGTCGGGTATCTCGTAGCGGAAGGTGATGCGGATGGGAGCCTTCTGATAGTCCTTCGGGTTGCGTCCGTAGTCCACGCTGAGGAGGCGTGCCTTGGGTGATACGTTCAGTAGCTGGCGCTCCATTGTGTTCTGCCACTCGCTTTGGAAGCCGGTGGTGAAGATGCGGCGGATGTTGCTGTCGCTCTGCCCCTCGGCCTCGATGGTGAAGCTGCCTCGCAGGGTGCCGTCGGCCGAGAGGCGGTTGTCGGCGTGGATGCGGACGTAGTGGTTCTCGGGAGCGGAGACGGGTGTCAGGCAGAGGTCGGTGCCTTCGGGCGTGCCGGGCAGGTAGTTCTGTTGCTGTTCGGCACTGCTCCACAGCTCGCGGCAGAAGGGCACCCACGTGGGGTCGAGGGGCATCAGTGTGCCGTCTTTCAGGCGTACCACGGCCACGCAGTGGTTGAAGTGGTCGGCAGGGATGGTCTCCACGCGGCTGCCTGCCATCGTCATGGCCGGATAGGCTTCGAAGCCTGCCATGCGCAGGAAGGCAATAAGCGTACCGGCAATGTCTTTGCACACGCCGCAGCGGTCGGTGTAGTTCATCTTCAAGTTGTGCAGGGTGAAGCCTTCGCCCTTACCCATCGTGATGCCGGCGTAGCGGATGTTGTCGGCCACCCAGTGGGTCAGTACGGCTATTTTCTCCAGATCGGTCTTCTTGCCGCGTATCAGTTCGTCCACCTTGCGTTGGGCTTCGGGGATGGCGGTGAAGCTGCCGTAGTCTTCGTTGACGCCATGGAACCAGCGCGACTTCTCACGCCAGTCGGCAGTGGTGGACATCATCAGTTTGGGCGCGGCGTCGTAGAAGTCCACCATGTTCGGCTCGCGGCGGAAAGGCATCAGGCCGTCCGAGGCGAAGGTGTAGACTTTGCGTCCGTCTTCGTAGCGCAGGGACGAGGCGCAGCTGCCTTGGTAGAACTGAAACTGCATGTCCTTCTCGGCAGGCAGACTGACACGGTAGACCTTGCGTACCGTCGGGTCACTGCTCCAGAAGGGCACGATGTCGTAGAACTGGCCGCGCATGGGCGGGATGAAGCGTGAGTCGTCTCCGTCCTGAGGCATGTCGGCCAGCAGGGCATAGGTGAATCCCTTCTTGTCTATTTCGTAGTCAATGACGTCGCCGGGCTTCAGCTGCCCCAGCTCGATCATAATCTGACGGGCACCCCAGTAGATGGCACGGGCGGGTGCGGCATAGTCCAGAGTTTTCGATACGTCCACTTCGGTCTTCGTACCGTCGGCATGGTGGACGGTGACCCGACGGAAGTGGGCGGCAGCCGTCAGCGGGTCGTAGTCGTACTTCAGTACGCGTTGGCGCAGGGCGCCGGCAGGTGTTTGCACCTTGACGGTGCGGCACACGGCGAACGAACCTTGTCCGCTGGGTTGTACCGTGACGCTGGTGCTGTCCAGCAGGTTGACACAATCGTGTCGGGCGTAGGCTTCGTCCTGCAAGGTCGTCCGTTCATAGGTCTTCCACGACTGGGCCTGGAGAGCCGTCGCTCCGCACAGCAGGGCGGCGGCCAGGGTAGCAGTTGTTTTTCTCATATCGTTTGATTTTAGTTTGGTACAGGCTTGTCTTTTTCCGTTGTTGCCTTATCGGCGTGCTAAGGTAAGATTTTCCGTTCGAAAAAGCAAGCTTTCGCGGTCTGCGAAAGCTTGCTGACGCTGCGATGATATTTTTCAGATGCTGGAAAGCTTCATCTCGCTGAGATAGCACTTTCCCAAAACTGGAAAGCTTCATCTCGCTGAGATAGCACTTTCCCAAAGCTGGAAAGCTTCATCTTGCTGAGATAGCACTTTCCCGAAGCTGGAAAGCTTCATCTTGCCAAGATGGCATTTTCCCAAAGCTGGAATACTTCATCTTGCCAAGATAGCACTTTCCCGAAGCTGGAAAGCTTTATCTCACTAAGATGGCGTTTTCCTGAAACTGGAACGCGAAAAAAAGCGCAGGCGGCTCGGACAGGCACGAAACGCTGATGCAGTCAGTCCGTGCAGGCCCGGGTCGCCCGCGTATGGGGGAGGGGGAATCCGCCTGTTTATTAACAGGTCAGAAAATGAACCTCAGTACATCGTTCAGGTTCGCCCAAAGAAGTAGGGCGAAAAGTAGGAACATGCCCACCATCTGCGCACGTTCCATGAACTTGTCGCTGGGTTTGCGGCGTGCCACAATCTCGTAGATGAGGAACAGCACGTGGCCGCCGTCCAGGGCAGGAATAGGCAGAATGTTCATGAAGGCCAAAATGATGGAGAGGAAAGCTGTCATGTACCAGAACTGGTGCCAGTCCCACGTAGCGGGGAAGATGCTGCCGATGGTGCCGAAGCCACCCAGCTGCTTGGCGCCCTCCTTGGAGAAGAGGTATTTCATTTGTCCCACGTAGCCCTTCAGTGTGTTCACACCCAGCATGACGCCGGCGGGGAAGGAGGAGAAGAAGGTGTATTCCTTCTTCACCACGGGTAGCAGGTGGGCGGTACGCATGTCGGCCGTGATGCCTATTTCGTAGAGCGAGTCGGTGGTTAGCGTCAGGGTATCGGTCACGCCGCTTCGCACGTAGGTCAGGCAGATGTCGTGCGAGGCCTGTCCGTCAGCCTTACGTTTCAGCATCTCTTCCTTGAAGTCGAAGTAGGCGATGTTGCGTCCGTCCAGCTGCGTGATGCTGTCGCCCGGTTGCAGTCCGGCCAGTGCGGCGGGGCGTCCGGCAACGATGCTGTCGATTACAAATGGGTAGCGGAAATCGGCAAAGCGAGTACTGTCTGCCAGCAGGCGGTCCATCAAGTTATCGGGAATGTAAACTGAAGCCTCTTGGCCGTCGCGCAGCACCGTCACTTGGCGGGCGTCGACAATGGCCGTCAGCAAGTCGCTGCCCATGCGTTCGAAAGGTACGCCATCGGCTGAAATCAGCACGTCGCCGTCGCGGAATCCTGCCTGATGCATGGTTTCATTGAAGTCCATGCCAAGTGGTACCTTCTGCACGGGGATGTAAGAGTCGCCCCAAGCGAAGAGAATCATGGAGTAGATGAACAGGGCGAGCAGGAAATTGAACAGTACGCCGCCCACCATGATGAGCAGTCGTTGCCATGCGGGCTTGGCGCGAAACTCCCATGGCTGCATGGGTTGTTTCATCTGTTCGGTATCCATCGACTCATCTATCATGCCAGCAATCTTAACGTATCCGCCCAGCGGTAGCCAGCCGATTCCATATTCCGTTTCGCTGTTCTTGGGTTTGAACTTGAACAGTGTGAACCAGGGATCGAAGAAGAGGCAGAACTTTTCGACCCGTGTCTTGAAGAGGCGGGCAAAAAGGAAGTGCCCCATTTCGTGGATGACGACGAGCAACGAAAGGCTCATGACAAGCTGTAGGGTACGAATTAAAAATGTTTCCATTATTTATTTAACTATAAATTATCGATTATTAAAATTCAATTATTTGTTTATCAAGCTTTCTGCTACACAGCGCGCTTCGGTGTCTGTTGCAACATAATCTTCGTAGGTAGGTTGCTGGATGAAAGTTACGCGCTCCATGGTCTTTTCAATTACGTCGCTCATACCGAGGAACGAGATGCGGTCGTGTAGGAAAGCAGCCACACAGACTTCGTTGGCTGCATTGACGATGCAGGGTATATTTCCTCCACGGTGCAGGGCTTCGTAGGCCAGTGCTAGGTTGCGGAAACGCGTAGTATCTGGCTGTTCGAAAGTGAGCTCTGTACATTTTGTGAAGTCCAGCCTAGGAAACGAGGCATGCAAGCGGTCGGGGTAGGAGAAGGCATACTGGATGGGCAGGCGCATGTCCGGCATGCCAAGCTGTGCCTTCACTGCACCGTCTTCGAACTGTACCATGCTGTGTATGACCGATTGCGGATGGACTACTACTTCTATTTGGTCCGGCCGTACGCCGAAGAGCCACTTGGCCTCTATTACTTCAAATCCTTTGTTCATCATCGAAGCCGAGTCGATCGTGATTTTGGCTCCCATGTCCCAATTGGGGTGGCGCAGTGCCTGTTCTTTGGTTACCGTCTTCAGTTGTTCGTGGCTAAACGTGCGGAAAGGACCTCCGGAAGCCGTAAGTATTACTTTTTCGATAGCGTTGCCCGCTTCTCCGGCCAGGCATTGGAAGATGGCAGAATGTTCCGAGTCGACTGGCAGGATGGGGGTGCGGTTTACGCGTGCCAGTTGATTGATGAGTTCTCCTGCTACCACTAACGTTTCCTTATTGGCCAAGGCAATAGCCTTACGTGCACGGATGGCATTTATCGTGGGGCGCAGTCCTGCATATCCTACCATTGCTGTCAGTACGATGTCTATCGGTTTCTCCTGTACTATTTGGCAAAGTGCTTCCTCGCCGGCGTATACTTTAACTGGCAGGTCGGCCAGGGCTTCCTTCAGTTGTTGGTATTTTGCTTCATTGGCTATTACTACTGCTTCGGGTTTGAATTTGCGTGCCTGAGCGATGAGTTCTTCCACTCGGTTGTTGGCTGTCAGTACATAAGCTTCGTACTTGTCGGGATGCTCCTCAATCACTTGCAGCGCCTGTGTCCCGATTGAACCAGTGGAACCAAGTATGGCTATCAGTTTTTTCATGATATATCGTTTATTTAGAATACAATATAAATTTCAGGGTTGATGGCACGGCCCCGATGCCACAACTCAAAATGCAGATGTGGGCCAGTACTCAGCTGTCCTGTATTACCAACCAATGCGATCGCTTCTCCACCTTTTACCGTGTCGCCCTCTTTTTTGAGTAGAGATCCGCAGTGTTTGTAGGTGGATACGAAATCTTGTCTGTGTTGTACCTGTATCACATATCCCGTTTCAGCGGTATAGGTACTCAGAATAACGGTGCCATCCAGAGTGGCCAATACGCTTTCGCCTGGATTAGCGGCAATATCTGTACCGTAGTGCTTCTGTTCAGCATTAAAGGAGGATGATACGATTCCTCTGGTGGGACAATGGAAATTTAGTCCATCTGCCGACATGGCAGTTATGGTTGTCAGATTGTATTTTTCTTTCTCTTCGTATTGTTTGCGAAACTCTTCTTCCCGTTTGGTTCGTTCCATGAGTGAATCCTGACGCAGGGTTGTCAATGAGTCGATGGACTGAATGGTATCTGCCTTAACGTCGCCGCGGAAGATGTCCTGTATATTCATGATGTACAGGTTCTGCCGTTCTACCAATTGTTGGAGCGAGTCTACACGCAAAGCATTGTCTACTACTTGTGCGCGGATTTCACTGTTCATATAGCCGGGCAGATAATTACGCAGTGGAGTGAAAGCTACGATCAGTGAGGCTATCAGAAATAGAACAGTCAATACGGACAGGAGTACAGAGATGCCGTTCAGCTTGGACACATGCAAGCCTACCACCTCTTCCAACGTATTCTCGTTGACGATGGTCAGTTTGTACTTGAACTTGATGTTGTTCCAGAAAGCTTTATTTTTTCTTCTTTTCTTAGGGGTCGGCATGTCTTCTTTATGGTATAGGTTATTCCTCTTCTGCTTTATCAAGGTCTATCAGGCCGACGGGAAGGTCGACAGTAATCACTTTATGCTTTCGGTCGATATCGGTAATGAATTCTTCTTGAGCTGGTATTAATAGTTCTTCGCCGTTATGATCAACGACAAACAGGGTGTTGATGGTAGAAGTATCTACATCTGTCACTTCCCCTAAGTTACCGTGGTGGATTTCTTCCATACGAAACCCGATGAAATAATTCCATGTCAGTTCACCGTTGTCAGCACTTTCTGCATGTTTTACAGGAAACCAGACTTCGACGTTGGTAAACATACGGGCACGTTCTGCAGTGTCCACTCCCTCGAGTTTCATCAAGGCGGTGGAATCTGAGCGGAAGCGGTATTCTTCGATAAAGAAAGGTACGAAGATGCCGTCTAGCAGACAAATGATGTATTCTGCCTCCACCCGATCGAAAATGTCGTCGGTGAAAGTGAACTGCAGTTCGCCATGGATACCATGTGGCTTGTTGAATATACCTATCTTATATACTTCTTCTCGTTTAATCATATGGTCAGATTCTCGTGATTCTTGCTCCGATAGCATTCAGACGTCCTTCAATGTCCTGATAACCGCGGTCTATCTGTTCGATGTTGTGGATGCGGCTGATACCGTCGGCGCTCATGGCTGCAATGAGCAGGGCGATACCGGCACGAATGTCGGGTGAGGTCATGTTGCCGCCGTGTAGGCGGAAACTGCGGTTGTGGCCGATGACCACGGCACGGTGCGGGTCGCAGAGGATGATCTGTGCTCCCATGTCTATCAGCTTGTCTACGAAGAACAGGCGGCTTTCGAACATCTTCTGGTGGATGAGTACACTTCCCTTAGCTTGAGTAGCTACTACGAGCATCACACTCAGCAGGTCGGGGGTTAGTCCTGGCCAGGGAGCGTCGGCAATGGTCATGATGGAGCCGTCGATGAACGACTCTATCTCGTACGTCTCTTGTGCAGGGACGTAGATGTCGTCTCCTTGCTGCTCTAAGTGGATGCCCAAGCGGCGGAAGCACTGGGGAATAATACCCAGGTTTTCGTAGGAGACGTTCTTGATGGTCAGTTCGCTGGCTGTCATTGCGGCCATGCCGATGAAACTACCCACTTCGATCATGTCAGGCAGGATGGTGTGCTCTGTACCGTGCAATTCCTTTACCCCTTCAATCGTAAGCAGGTTCGAGGCGATACCTGTTATTTTAGCACCCATGCGGTTCAGCATACGGCAGAGTTGTTGTACGTAAGGTTCGCAGGCCGCGTTGTAAATGGTTGTCTTGCCTTCGGCCAGCACGGCGGTCATGACGATATTGGCCGTACCTGTAACAGATGCTTCGTCCAGTAGCATGTAGGTGCCTTTCAGGCGGTCAGCAGTTATTTCGAACGTGCCGGCCTCTTCATTATATCTGAAGTCGGCTCCCAAATTCTGAATGCCAATGAAGTGAGTGTCAAGTCTTCGACGCCCTATCTTGTCACCTCCTGGTTTGGAGATGATAGCCTTGCCGAAGCGTGCCACCATGGGGCCTACCAACATTACCGAACCACGCAGGCTGGAGCATTTCTTCAGGAACTCTTCGCTTTCCAGGTAGGCAGTATCTATCCGTGCCGCTTGGAAGGTATAGGTGTCAATTCCTGTTTTAGACACTTCTACCCCCATGTCGCGCATCAGCTGAATCAGGTTGTTTACGTCCAGAATGTTGGGTACATTGTGCACGGTCACCTTCTCTGCTGTGAGCAGGGTGGCGCAGATGATTTGCAATACTTCATTCTTGGCTCCTTGCGGATGGATGTCACCTGCCAGCCTGTGTCCTCCTTCGATGATGAATGATGCCATGATAGTCGGTTTGTTGGATCTGTTTGTGAAGTCCGCTAATGGGGCAGAATTCAATATTTCTTTTTCTTGTTATTTCGGTTGTTATTGTTATTGGGGGTATTGGCCTTGGTCGGACGATAGTATAAGTCAATTCGTTCGGTCATCAGCTTCAGAATTTCATCTGTCATCTGTAATTTCCCGCCCGACAGTTCATACAAATCGTCTGCTATTTTGCGGTCGTCTACCGTGTCTTTGTTCCACGTCATGTAGTCCTTCTTCATGTGGTTGCAGATGAGGGCTACCAGATTTTGCTTTTCATCCCCTTCAGGAAATTCGCATGCCTTTTGGATCAGCACTTCCAGTGTGCGGCCGTAATGGCGGTAACGGATTTTTGTGCAGGGATAAGGCACAGGCTCAGGTTTGGCATCGAGGTTGTTTTTGGGGATTACCTCAAACGGATAGTCGATGTCCAGCTTGAAGTCGGACATGATAGCCAAGTGATCCCATAACTTGTGCTTAAAGTCGGGTACGTCGCGCAGGTGAGGAAACATTCCTCCCATGATGTTGATGATGGTATTGGCACAACGTTGGCGTTCGGCACGGTCTTCGATGGTCAGTGCGTGGTCTACCATGTTCTGGATGCTGCGACCATATTCAGGTAGGGGCATCCGTTTCTGTTGGGTGTTATATTGCATATATTCAGTAAATTATCAGTTTATAGTGAAACGGCTAATTATCCGTTCAGCAGATTTTTAGGTTTGCCAGCTACGAATTCCTTCAGGTAGAAGGGTTCGAAGTAGGCTACGTCTTCGAAATTCTCTTCAGCGATGGCTTTCTCGGCCAGGGGGAACATCATACTGGCCAGCGGGCGGATGCCGTCGATAAAGTGAGCATTGGGGTGCGTAATTTTTTCCTTGCACTTGGCTGCTCCGTCTCCGAAGAAATAGACAGGGTGCTGGTCGAGGAATTCGCGGTATGAGTTTTCGTCCACAATGTCGGCAGCAATGTCGCGTACGGGTTTCAAGGCGCGGTCGTAGACGGCAGCATAGACTTCCATGCGGCGGGCATCTATCATGGGGCACAGTAGGGCATCGTCGGGAAGCTCGTCGTGATAGAGCAATACCGGCACGCACTGTACTTTCAGCGTAGGCAGGCCGATGAGTTTCAGGTTACGTCCGTAGCAGATGCCTTTTGCCATGGATACTCCGATGCGTAGGCCTGTATAGGACCCCGGCCCGCAACTGACGGCTACCGCATCCAACGGCATGGCATGGCTATCGGCGAAAGACAATGCTTCGTCTACAAAAACTCCCAATGATACGGCATGTGAAGGGCCGTTCAAGTCTTCCTTTTTGAACACTACCTGCCCGTCTTCGCTCACGGCTACCGAACAGGCGGAAGTGGATGTTTCAATATGCAGGATACATGACATAGTTACTATTCATCTTTTTAATCAGCTGACAAATTTACGTGATTATTTTCAGTAATTAAAAATAATCGTGTAATTTTGCACAAAACTTAAGAAGCATTATGATACAGTCGATGACGGGATATGGCAAAGCTATTGTCGAATTGCCCGATAAAAAGATAAATGTTGAGATAAAATCGCTTAACAGCAAGGCGATGGATCTGTCGGCACGAATTGCTCCCGCTTACAGAGAGAAGGAGATGGAAATCCGCAACGAAATAGCCCGCGTGCTGGAGCGTGGCAAGGTGGATTTCAGCCTTTGGGTGGAGAAAAAGGATGCCGAGCAACTGGCTACTCCCATCAATCAGGAACTGGTGGCTGCCTACTATCATCGTATCAAGGAAATCTCTTCTGCTACAGGTATTCCTGAGCCTGAAGACTGGTTTGGTACTCTGCTTCGTCTGCCTGATGTGATGACCAAGACCGAGACACAGGAACTGAGCGAAGAGGAGTGGCAGGTGGCTCATGCGGCCGTCGAAGAAGCCCTGAACCATCTGGTGGACTTCCGCAAGCAGGAAGGGGCAGCACTCGAAAAGAAATTCCGTGAGAAAATAGCCAACATCGCCCATCTGCTCGAAACAGTGGAGCCTTACGAAAAGGAACGTGTCGGAAAAATAAAGGATCGCATTGTCGATGCGCTCGAGAAGACGATCAGCGTGGATTACGACAAGAACCGTTTGGAGCAGGAACTCATCTATTACATCGAGAAGCTGGATATCAACGAAGAGAAGCAACGCCTCAGCAATCACTTGAAATATTTCATCAGCACGCTGGAGACAGGTAGCGGACAGGGTAAGAAGTTGGGCTTCATCGCACAGGAGATGGGGCGTGAAATCAATACCTTGGGCAGCAAGTCCAACCATGCGGAGATGCAGAAGATTGTGGTTCAGATGAAGGATGAGTTGGAGCAGATCAAGGAACAGGTACTGAATGTAATGTAAGCGATTTTTAAGTATGGGTAAATTGATTATTTTTTCCGCCCCTTCAGGTTCGGGCAAATCGACTATCATCAACTATCTGCTGACGCAGAACCTGAACCTGGCTTTTTCCATTTCGGCCACCAGCCGTCCGCCGCGTGGCACGGAGCGTGATGGCGTAGAGTATTTCTTCCTCTCGCCCGAAGAATTCCGCCGTCGTATTGCTGAGGGTGAGTTTCTGGAGTACGAAGAAGTCTACCATGACCGCTTCTATGGTACGTTGAAGGCACAGGTCGAAAAGCAGTTGGCTGCTGGGCAAAATGTGGTGTTCGACGTCGATGTCGTAGGCGGATGCAATATCAAGAAGTTTTATGGCGACCGTGCCCTGTCTGTCTTTATCCAGCCGCCTTCGGTCGAAGAGCTGCGCAAGCGCCTGGTGGGTCGAGGTACTGATACGCCCGAAGTCATCGAGGATCGTGTGGCCAAGGCTACTTACGAAATGTCTTTTGCCCCGAAGTTTGACAAGATTATTGTGAACGATGACTTGGAGACGGCCAAGGCCGAGGCGTTGGAGGTAATTACCCAATTCCTGAAGGCATGACGAAAGATTATAGCGGCAAGAACTTCTCGCGCAAGATGAACAAGGGATTGTTGATTGTCAACCTCATCTTGCTGGTATGTGCCGTATGGTTGCTAATTGCCAATATACAGCACGAAGAATACACTGTAGCTATAGGCATGGGGCTTGTCGGCATAGTGTCCATCGCGAACGGTACTCTTGCTTTCCTTCGGCTGAAGGGAAAGAAAATCTGATGCGCTTATGGATATTGGTATCTTCAGCGGTTCGTTCAACCCCATCCACGTCGGCCATCTGGCTTTGGCTAATTACCTTTGCGAGTTTGGCGGGCTGGATGAATTGTGGTTTCTGGTGACTCCCCGCAATCCTTTCAAGGTGGGGCAGGACCTGCTACCCGATGCCTTACGGTTGGAGCTGGTGCAACTGGCCGTAGAGGGATATCCCAAGTTTCGTGCTTCCGATTTCGAATTCCATTTGTCCCAACCTTCTTATACCATCCATACATTCGACCGCTTGAAGGAAATCTATCCGCAACACACATTTCACCTGATTATCGGATCGGACAATTGGCATTCCTTCTCCCGCTGGTATCAGTTCGAACGCCTGCTGGCCGAGAATCCCATTTTGATTTATCCCCGTTCAGGCTATCCCGTCGACGTGTCTTCTCTGCCTCCTCGCGTGCGTCTGGTCGATTCGCCTGTACTCGAAATCAGCTCTACCTTTATCCGAGAGTCTATCGAGGAAGGGAAGGATGTACGCTATTTCCTTCATCCTCGCGTGTACGAACGGCTGATGCAGAAGTAAGCTTTCGGCTTCGTTTACTAGCCTTAATTATGCTCCCCAAAAACAAGTAATGTTTTTGCTGAATGGAAAGCATTGTTTTGTCGAGCGAAAAGCAATGCTTTACCATGCAGAAAGCAATGTTTTATAAAACGGAATAGGTTGAAACTTTAGGAAGGGACTGTTATAGGTCGAATAGTCTCTCTACCGCCACGGCTACTCCATCTTCATCATTACTCAGGGTAATGTAGTCAGCAGCCTGCTTCACTGGCTCCTGAGCATTGGCCATGGCAACGCCCATACCTGCGAATTTAATCATGCTAAGGTCATTGTAACCGTCGCCCATGGCTACCATCGCTTCACGAGTCAAGCCCAGTTTGTCCAATAGCACGGACAAGGATTGGGCTTTATCGATTCCCATCGGCACCAGCTCCAGGAAGTAAGGCTCCGAGCGGTAGACGCTGATTTGTCCCTGCAGGCGGAGGGAGAGTTCGGCTTCGGTTCGTATCAGTCGGTCGGGGTCGCCCACGATGAGGCATTTGGGCAGGGGGAGGGGAGCTGCTGCCAGAAAATCGTCTACGGCACGTATCTTCATCTTGTTCAGAAAGGCTTCCTTGCGGACATATTCGTCGTCGGGGCTTTCGGTCAGGATGTATTCGTTGTCGTAGGTCAGGATGGCCTGTTCGTTACGCACAGAGGCTGTATAGAGCATGGGCAGCACATCGTCGGGTAAGAGGTTCTTGTAGAGCAGACGGCCTGTGCCCCATTCGATAATTTCGCCTCCGTTGTAGGAGAGGATGAAACCACTGTATTCTTTCATGCGTAGAGCGTCGGCCAGGGGAGCGATGCCATACGTGGGGCGGCCTGAGGCCAGTACCAGGCGGACGCCGCTCTGCTGGAGGCGGAGCAGGGTCTGCAGGTTGCGTGGAGAAATCTCTTTCTTCGAGTTGGTCAGGGTGCCGTCCAGGTCGAGGACAAGCAGGTGGTATTTTTGTGTCATCTTGTGGTTTCTTTATTGAATTTTAGCGGCAAAGATACGGAAAGACGGGAGCAGAGGCAAATCACAAGAGCAGGAATTTTCTGTCTGATTGAAGATTTTATTTCCTTTTTTTGAGCAAAGTGAAAAAATAATAGGTTTTTGAACGAGAAAAATGTTCTTTGTATTGTTATTATTGCTACCTTAGCTATCGGCTATTCTTCAAGATTTGTAATGGCTGGAACTATGGAAAATATTTTTAATAGAATTAAGTATGGAAACGACAAAAGAAATCTATGAAGCCCCCCTTTGTACAGTCATCGAGGTAGACGCACAAGAAGTAATCTGCACTAGTGGCACACACCAAGGTTTTGAAGAAGATGATTATCATTACGGATGGTAATTGACACAGAAATCCAACCAATCAACTTATCAGTCATGAAACAAATCAAAGCTATACTCTATTTGGCGGTCTTGACCGCCATGGTATCCGCCTGCTCCGAGGACGAACTGGCAGACAACACACAACCCTCAGGCAAAGTGCCAATGGAGTTCTACGCCAACACTGACGTCTCCACACGCACCGAGCTCACTACCGAAAATGCCGTGCATTGGGAAGCGAACGACGCCATCTCACTGTTTGACCTCAAGGGCGACAACAATCGCTTCTATACTACCGAAAGCGGTCCACGCGTTACCTTCACCGGCGAAGCAACTCCTGCCGATGGTACCTATTATGCTCTCTACCCTTATAATACGAATGCCCAAATAGAAGGCACCACCATCACTACCACTCTGCCAGCCGAACAGGATGCACGAGAAGGAAGTTTCGCACAAGGCCTGAATCCGTCCGTAGCCACGGCCGACGCCACGAACAACCTTTGTTTCAAAAATGTATGTGCTTTGGTGAAATTTACGCTTGACGGAAGTATCACCACTACCATAACCAAGGCAACACTTTGCGGAAACAATGGTGAGGCGTTGGCAGGGACACTGACTATCGATGCTTCACAAGAGAATCCGATAGCGAATGTTGACCCCGAATGGGCTGGAATAGAAATTGCCTTAAAAGGAAACTTAATTGCAGGAAAAACCTACTATTTCGTAACCGCACCAGCCACACTAAACAAAGGACTGACCCTCAGCCTCTATGATGATAAAGGGAACGTATGGAAGAAAGAAGGCACTCAATCTGCCACACTTACAGCTAGCCGCATACTGAATTTGGGAACGATGCGACTTGACAACTTCGAACCGGCACAAGGATATGAAGTGATAGACGGCACGTATCATATCTACAACGCCGATGGTCTGAAAGTTTGGGCTTCAAATGCCGATGTATTGAACAAAAGCGTCATACTGGAAAAAGACATAGACCTGACAGGCGTGGACTGGACACCTGTAGGTAGCGACATGAACACCGGCACAGGCTACGCCGGAGACTTCAACGGCAATGGAAAATTTATCTACAACCTTGTGGTAGAAAGCGACGCAAGCAATGTGGGTTTCTTCGGTGGACTGGCCGCGGGAGGCACGGTACATGATGTGAAGTTTGCCAACGCCCAAGTAACTGCCACCAGCGGGACAGCCTATGCTGGTGTGATAGCCGGAACCAGTCTGGGTAGAATAGATAACTGTAACGTACGAAACTCCACCGTATCAGGAATCTATGCCGGAGCGATTGTTGGAAACAACAGTGTGCAGGTGAACGGATGCAATGCACTTAATGTAACTATCCATGCCGATAAACAAGGAGGCCAAGCAGGCGGTATAGCTGGAGTCAGTCATGGAAAGATTGAATATTGTACAGTATCTGGCCAAAGCTTTATTACAGCAAATGCTTCAAATAGCCGTGCAGGAGGTATTGCCGGTTATACATCAGAAGAAGGCAGCGTCAGCACCAGCGGCCGATTACTGAAGTGTGCCGTAGACGGTGCCACCATCTCAGGCACTTGGGCTGGAGGCATAGCCGGTGACAACAGCTTCGGCATCGTAGCCCAATGCATAGCCAACAGAGTAACAGTAACCCACAACTCATCAGAAAAAAGTACTCGCCTGGGAGGCGTGGTGGGCTATAACACGCGTGGCGACGTAGTGGCCAGCTATGCAGCCTACTCTACCATTGGCAGGCAGGATCTGACATCAGAGGCGATGGGAGGCATAGTAGGATATAACTACAACGGGGCAGCCTCAGTGTATGGATGCTACGCCACACATGTGTCACTCATGGGCACTACCCAAGGCAACGAATCGGGCGTGGGAAGCATAGCAGGCTATACCAGTGGACACATTATTTCATGCTACGCCATCTTACCTGACAACGCAAAAGACATCAGTTTAGTTGGCAAATACACTTCATACGCCCCAGAGCATTGTGTAGAAGCCGGCAATACAGACTACGCAACATTAACAACCAATGTGCCCAATCTTATAGCAGACGACAAGTCTGTTTGGGAAGCAGCCAAGATATGGGACTTGACCGCTTCGGGCAGTCCTGCCATCGTATCAACCTATATCTGTAATCCGCCTGCTAACCTACCATAAACCCCTTCCTAACAAAAAAGATGCCCTCAACCTGCTTTACCCGGCAGTTGAGGGCATCTTTATTTTCCATACAACCGTTGTAGTTGTTTACTCCAAACACTCATCCAAGTCATGCGCCAATTGTTCCTTGTCAAGGTGCTGGCCAATGAAGACAATCTTCTGCATGCGGTCGCCATACTTCTCGTCCCAGTCGCGAAGCAAGCCAGGCTCCTGCTTCATCAGCTCGATGAGGTCTTCCTCGGGCGCGGTGGCATACCATTGTCCGGCCTCGGTAAGCTGCTTCTGCACGCCTGCCTGCTCAAAGAGGTAGGACATGTCGCGGTTGTGGCTGAAGTAGCACACGCCTTTGGCGCGGATGATGTTCTTGGGCCAGCGGGTGGCGATGAAGTGGTCGAGCTTGTGGATGTCGAAGGCCGGTCGGCGGTAGTATACAAATGTGCCGATGCCGTATTCTTCCACCTCTCCGCCTTCGTGCTCGTGTTCCTCGTGATGGTGCTCTTCTTCATGCTCGTGGTGGCTGCCGTGGGCATGTGCTTCGCGCTCCTCTTCCTCCGTTGCGGCCCGTTCTATTTCGCGGATCCAGCCGGCTGAGGTGGCGGCACGTTCGAAGTCGAACAGATGTGTGTCGAGCAGCTTCTCCAATGGCACGTCAGCATAGTTGCATTCGATGATTTCGGCTGAAGGTTGCAGGGTGCGGATGATTTTCTTGATGCGTCCCAACTCTTCGGGCTTCACTTCGGCCGCTTTGTTCAACAGGATGATGTTGCAGAATTCAATCTGCTGGATGATGAGGTTTTCGATGTCTTCCTCGTCCAGTCCCTTGCGTGTCAGGCTGTCGCCGCAGGCAAATTCGCTTTGCAGGCGCAGGGCGTCGACTACGCTGACCAGGCAGTCCAGGCGGCAGATGCTGTGGCGAGTATAGGCATCGCCCAGGCGAGGGATGGAACAGAGTGTCTGTGCTATGGGCTCAGGCTCGCAGATGCCGCTGGCTTCGATGACGATATAGTCGAAGCGTTCGGTACACATCAGTTCATAGACTTGCTCGATGAGGTCGGCCTTCAGCGTGCAACAGATGCAGCCGTTTTGCAGGGCTACGAGGCTGTCGTCTTTCTGAGCCACTACGCCGCCTTTCTGGATGAGGGCGGCATCGATGTTTACCTCGCCGATGTCGTTCACGATGACAGCGAAGCGGATACCTCGCTTGTTGGCCAGGATGCGGTTCACCAAGGTGGTTTTGCCACTGCCCAGGTATCCCGTGAGCAGCAGTATGGGAATTTCTTTTTGTTTCATGTCGTTTTTTATTTAGCAGGGGCAAAGATAAGCCTTCTGGATTAGATTATGCTTCCAAGTCCTACCTTTTTCTTGTAAGTTCTCTTTGTTTTTAGATAAAATAGGATGCACTTCGACAGCGTCTTCACTTAAAAGCAGGCTTTTAGTTTGGTACTGCGCTCACCTTTCATTATTTTTGCAGAAGCATCTGCGGAGAGGGCGGTTGTTGGTTCCTCTTTCTGTCAAAAGATGCCATGTCGTAACCCTTAAAAAGAAAGAGATTTATGTTTTCTGGAATTGTAGAAGAGTGTGCCACGCTGGTAAACGTGGTAAAAGAACAGGAGAATGTGCATTTCACTTTCCGTTGCTCCTTCGTGGGCGAATTGAAGATTGACCAAAGTGTGGCCCACAACGGCGTCTGCCTGACCGTCGTGGCACTGACCGACGATACTTATACCGTCACTGCCATGAAGGAGACGCTCGACCGCTCCAACCTGGGCTTGCTGAAGGTGGGCGACGAGGTGAACGTGGAGCGCAGCATGATGATGAACGGACGTCTGGACGGACACATCGTGCAGGGGCATGTCGATCAGACGGCTACTTGCATCGACGTGAAGGATGCCGAAGGCAGCTATTATTTCACCTTCCGCTATGCGTTCGACAAGGAAATGGCCCGACGCGGCTACATCACTGTGGACAAGGGTTCGGTTACAGTCAACGGAGTCAGCCTGACGGTGTGCAATCCCACGGACGATACCTTCCAGGTAGCCATCATTCCCTATACCTTTGAGCATACCAACTTCCACGCCATTCAGGTGGGCTCGGTAGTGAACTTGGAGTTTGACATCATCGGCAAGTACATCAGCCGTATGATTCAGTATCAGTCATAAATCATATCATATAAAAAATGAAGAATCTGTGCTGGATGCTCTTAGGAGCAAGTCTGTTGACAGCCTGCAGCCCTGCGGCTAAAATGGAAATCAGCGGTACGCTGAATGGCATTGAGAGTGATACGTTGTTGGTCAACCATCGGTCGGTAGACGGTGGCGAGGCACGGCTAGACACAGTGCCTATGCTGAATGGGCAGTTTGCCTTTAATGTGGGCGACAGCGTGCTGAAGCAAGTCTATATCTATGCCAAGCCCTCGGGTAATGGTGCTGTTAGTATGAAAGCTTTGGGACTGGTACTTTTGCCCGGCCGTCCTGTTACGGTAAGCGGTACGCTGGATGATTATCGTCTGAGTGGTGATGCTTTTTACGAAGCCTGCAATGAACTGAATGAACAGCTCCGCCCTTGCATCACGAAGCTCGATTCGCTTAGCAAAGTATGTATGCAGATGGAGGTTGATGGCATTCCTGCCGACAGCATCCGACGGGCTTATGCCCCTTCACGAGAATTTCTGAACCGTATGCAGGACCTGCGTTGTGACTTCATCCGCAGCCATGCCGACCAGGATGTGGCCGTCTATGCTCTGTCACGCGACTTGTCTGTTGAGAAGATTGGCGAGATGCTTGATGTGGTAGCCGAGCCTGTACGTACGGGTGTGATGGCACCGTTGTATCGTCAGGTAAAGGATGGTTATGACAAGGAAATGGCCCGTCGTGCTGCTGCCGAACGGGTGAAAGAAGGCAATGCGGCTCCCGATTTTACGCTGAAGGATCTCAAGGGTAATGACTTTACTCTTTCGTCGCTTCGAGGCAAGTATGTAGTACTTGATTTTTGGGGCAGTTGGTGTGGCTGGTGTATCAAGGGTGTGCCCGATATGAAGAAAGCCTATGCCAAGCACAAGGCCAAGGTCGAATTTGTGGGCATCGACTGTCGCGATACGGAGGAAAAGTGGCGCAAGGCGGTAGAAGAGCACGATATGCCTTGGCTGCACGTGCGCAACGAGGGCGACCCTGATGTCTCTGTCCTTTATGCCGTCAGCGGCTATCCGACGAAGATAGTCATCAGTCCCGAAGGTATTATCCTGAAAGTAGTTGTAGGTGAGGATCCTGAATTCTATACCTATCTGGACGGATTGCTGAAGTGAGGCCCGTATTTGAAACAGCCTTCTTAAGTCTTCAAGATATTGTCATAAACTTATAGATGGAGAGATAGCAATGGATTTTCTGCAATTGGCGGCCAGCCGCCAGAGTGATCGCGCTTACGAGCACCGACTTGTGGAGCGCGAAAAGTTGGAGCGCATCCTCCGGACGGCCTGCCTGGCTCCTTCGGCCTGCAATGCCCAGCCGTGGAAGTTTGTGGTGGTGGATGACCCCGAACTCGCGCGAAGGGTGGGGAAGGCTGCCGCAGGGTTGGGCATGAATCAGTTTGCCAAGGAGGCGCCTGTTCATATCCTCATTGTCGAGGAGTCGATGAACTTCACTTCCTTCCTTGGCGCAAAGATCAAGGACAAGTATTTTCCCCTGATAGACATTGGCATCGCCGCTGCCCATATCACGCTTGCCGCCGAGAGCGAAGGCCTTGGCTCGTGCATCGTGGGTTGGTTCGACGAGAAGGAGATGAAGCAGCTGGTGGGCATTCCTGCGGGCAAGCGCCTGTTGCTCGATGTGGTCGTAGGCTATGCAGCCAAGCCCAAGCGCAAGAAGTCGCGCAAGGATCTGGAGAAAGTCGTATCGTATAATCACTATTAAAAACTGTGGCGTGCGAGGCTATACTTGCACCCTTTCTGACGAAGCACTGCGTCAGCCTTTCAGAAAGTGCTTCCTGAGGGTCTCATGCAGTGCTTTGTGAGGAGGTGAGGAAGCACTGTGTCACGCCTTCATGAAGCACTGTGTGAGGACGTCTGCTGGCGGAATGTACCCCTGCGACGCCCTTTTTTGTTTAATAAGTCCGCAGATTTGCTAAAACATGTTATTAAACATGCTTTTTTAGTTGGATTATTTGCAAGTTGCTGAAAAATGCGTACCTTTGCAGTGTGTTTTTCATAGTATTAGATTTAAGGTTAACAAAGGTTGGGCTCAGCGGAGCCCTTTTTTTTATGTCCATACCTCTCGTGTCGGGATTATAAATCTTTCAGCAACACTTCGCCCGCATTTCTGTAATATTCTTCACGTGTTTTCATCAGTGTCGTCCACTGGTCGTTGTAGGCGTGTTCCTTGTCTATCTTGAAGTCCTCGGAGCCATGCGAGTCGAGGCGGTCGAGCAGGACGGCTACGTTCAGGCGGTTGATGTCCATCGAGGGCTGGTAGGAGAGCGATTCGCTCTTCTCGTCGGTAGCCACTTCGTGCACCAGCTTCACGTCTTGAAGCTCTTCAAAGATGCGTCGGGTCAGGCGGATGGGGATCTGACATTCCTCCGAAATCTCTTCGGCCGTATAGGGCTTTTCGCCGCGGGCAAAGCGCTTGGCGATGAGCGACATCATCAGCACGGCCACGAAGTCGTGGTAGCGTCGGCTGATGTTGCGCGTATCCTTGTCGAAGCTGAAGCTGTTGATGTTCTGCCCTGCATAGGTCAGCTGGACGCCAAAGAGGCAGATGGTCCACGAGATCTGAAGCCAGAGAAGGAGCAGGGGCAGGGCGGCGAAGCTACCATAGATAGCATTGTAGCGCGACACCCACAACTGGCTGCTGATGTAGAGGAACTGAAAGGCCTGATAGGCGGTACCTGCCAGGATGCCCGATATGAGCGCGTGCTTGAACTTCACCTTCGTGTTGGGCATGAAGATGTAGAGCCCTGTGAACATGCACCACGTCAGTACATAGGGGATGAGGCGCACCAGAAACTTGCCCAAAGGGGCCAGCAGGGTGAAGTCTTCCATGTTCTTCAGCATGGTGCTCATGAAGATGGAAAGACCGCCCGAGAGCACCAGCAGGATGGGGATGAGGAGCAGCATGGAGAAATAGTCCGTGATGCGCCGATAGACGCTTCGTGCCTTCTGTACCTGCCAGATGCGGTTGAAGGTGATTTCCATGTTGTTGATCAGGTTGAGCACCGACCAGAGCAACATGATGAGACCCACGCCGATGAAGATGCCGTTCTTCGTTTGCGACAGGTAGGTGTTGACGATGTTCAGGATGGCGCTGCTCGTCTCGTTCAGGCCGCCGAAGCCTGTAGCAATTTCGTGCTCTATCACGTTGTCGAAGCCGAATCCGCGTGCGATGGCGAAGACCACGGCCAGGATGGGGATGAGGGCAAACAGCGTGCTATAAGTAAGGGCAGCGGCCTTGTTGGCCAGTCGGTCCTTGGTAAATCGGTTGACACAGAGGTAGATAGTCTTGATGACGGTATAGACGGAGAAGGTGGTCTTGTTCACCTCGTCCTCCGTGATGCGCCAGATGTCATCGGTGAGGAACTTCCAGAGTCTTGCGATTTTTTGGTTCATGGCAAAGATACATATATAATAAAAAGAAAAGCAGTTGGCCTGTAAGCCGGGTTCTGTGCCTTGTCCGAGGGGGACAAGGTGTCTGCCATTTATCTGAGCCGTATGTCACCATACGCGCTTTAGCGGTCTACCCTCCGGCATCGAGCGAGCAACTCTCCTTGCGCCGGTTTACATGACCTTACAACTCCCAAGACGCACAGCCCTTGTGTCGCCACAAGACTGGTGGGCTCTTACCCCGCCTTCTCACCCTTACCCTCCTTCTGAGAGAAGAAGGGCGGTTGTTTTCTTCTGCGTTACTCTACCCTCGCGGACAGCTTTCTGTTAGGAAGTGGGACGCTCTGTGTTGCCCGGACTTTCCTCATGCACACCCAAGGTGCAGGCGGCAGACCGGCCAACTGCTTTATGGTGGCAAAGGTACGATTTTCGCATCAAAAACACAGAATTTATGGAAATAATTCGTAGATTTGCTCGTATTAATCACCCACAAACAGACATTTCATGAACAAAAACTATCTTATTCTTGCTCTTTTGCTCTTCTGCTCCTTGCCATCCGCAAGGACCTATGCCGCAGGCGGGGACATTCCGCCCGAGGTTGTTGCCCTGACCGACAGCCTTAAACAAAAATATGCTCCCGATGGGCGTGTCGCCCTCTTCAAGACAGACTATACGTTTGACGGCAAGCGCGTGATGCTTCGTGGCGAGACTACTTCGCCTTCTGCCAAAGCCGAACTGGTGGAGGCCCTGTCGAAGGCCGGCTACGAGGTGATGGACTGCCTGAAGGTGCTGCCCGACGAGGCGGCGCTCGAGGGAAAGACTTATGGCATTATCAACCTCTCCGTGGCCAGCTTGCGCGTACAGCCCGACTATTCGTCGGAGATGATGACGCAAGCCCTGCTGGGTATGCCCGTGCGCGTGCTTGAGCGCGACGGATGGTATCGCATTCAGACGCCCGACGACTACATCGCCTGGACGCATCGTGTCAGTGTCCTGCCCGTCACCCGCGAGGAAATGACGGCTTGGAATCGGGCAGAAAAGGTCGTGGTCACGTCGCACTACGCCTTCGTCTACTCCCAGCCCGACCGTCGCTCACAAACGGTGTCCGACATTGTGGCGGGCAACCGCCTGAAGCTGGAAGGTACAAAGGGTGGCTTCTATCGCGTGTCCTATCCCGACGGCCGACAGGGCTATGTGGAGAAGTCCGCCGCCCTGCCCGAAAAGGAATGGCGCAAGAGCCTGAAGCAGGATGCCGCCAGCATCATCCGCACGGCCCACACGCTGATGGGGGTGCCCTATCTCTGGGCTGGCACCTCGTCGAAAGGCGTGGATTGTAGCGGCTTCGTGCGCACAGTGCTCTTCATGCACGACATCATCATCCCCCGCGACGCCTCCCAGCAGGCCTACGTGGGGCAGCATATCGACATCGCCCCCGACTTCTCCAACCTCCAGCCGGGCGACCTCGTGTTCTTCGGACGCAAGGCCACGGCCGAACGCAAGGAGCGGGTGGTGCATGTGGGCATCTACATCGGCGACCGCCGCTTCATCCACTCGCAGGGCGATGTGCGCATCAGCAGCTTCGACCCGCAGGACGAACGGTTCGACGAATACAACTTGGGGCGCCTGCTTTTCGCCGCGCGCGTGCTTCCATCTATTAATAAGGAGAAGGGGCTGAACACGACGGACGAGAACCCCTACTATCGGTGGTGAGCAGGAAAGCATTGCTTTCCCCTCCGTAAAGCATCGTTTTCTCCTCCGCAAAGCATTGCTTTCTCGAGGACGTCGGTGCTGTATTGAAAATAGACTAAAAACGATATAAAATAAGAAGATACTACGATGCAAAATAGAAGAGATTTCCTGAAGACGGCGGCCTTTGCCGCATTGGGTTCAGGCATGGTGATGAACGAAGCGCTGGCCGCTGAAAAGAAGCGGGGTGCATGGTTCAATCTGAACAGAAAGAGTGGCGCAGGGACGCAGATGAAGTTGCGCTTCTTCCCCTACGAACTGAAGCTTCGCCACGTCTTTACTGTGGCCACCTACTCGCGCAGCACGACGCCCGACGTGCAGGTGGAGTTGGAGTACGACGGCGTCATCGGCTATGGCGAGGCCTCCATGCCCCCCTACCTCCAGAAGGAGCTGGGCACGTTGGATAGTGTGATGGCCTTCCTGAAGAAAGTGCAGGACACGATCGGTCGGTTCTCCGACCCCTTCCAGATGGAGGATATCCTGGCTTACATCGACAGCCTTTCGGAGAGTGACGCGGCGGCCAAGGCGGCCGTAGACATCGCCCTGCACGACCTTGTGGGCAAACTCTTGCAGGCGCCCTGGTACAAAATATGGGGGCTGGACAAAGATAAGGCTCCGTCGACCACCTTTACTATCGGCATCGATACGCCCGACGTGGTGCGCGAAAAGACAAAGGAGTGTGCCGACCGTTTCAACATCCTCAAGGTGAAGCTCGGAGGCAACAACGACAAGGAGATGATCGAGACCATCCGTTCGGTCACGTCCCTGCCCATTGCCGTCGACGCCAACCAGGGGTGGACCGACCGCCAGCATGCCCTCGACGAGATACACTGGCTCAAGGAGCAGGGCATCGTCATGGTGGAGCAGCCCATGCCTAAGGCGCGGATAGACGACATCGCCTGGATTACCCAGCAGAGTCCTCTGCCCATCTTTGCCGACGAGGGCGTCCAGCGCCTGAAGGATGTACCTGCGCTGAAGGGAGCCTATACGGGCATCAACATCAAACTGATGAAGTGTACAGGCATGCGCGAGGCGTGGAAGATGCTCAACCTGGCGCGTGCGTTGGACATGAAGGTGATGGTGGGGTGCATGACGGAGACTTCGTGTGCCTGCTCGGCGGCTGCCCAACTCTCGCCCGCGGTCGATTTTGCCGACCTCGACGGCAACCTGCTCATAGCCAACGACCGTTTCCGAGGCATGGAGGTGGTCAAGGGAAAGATTACCTTGCTCGACTTGCCTGGCATTGGGGTAGTGATTAATAATTAATAATTGATAATTGAGAATTGAAAATGAAGAATAGCCGTGTGCGTGTGTTCATTTTCCATTTTCAATTCTCCATTTTCCATTAAATGTATGAAGAACCTGCTTTATCTTGTCCTGTTTCTGCTGGCCTTTTCGGCTTGCAATCGTAAGGCGTCCGATGCTTCCTACTCGTGGGAGGCCGACCTGCACCAACGCCTCCTGACTGATTTCTGCCTGACGGAGGCGCAAGTGAAAGATTACATCCGCCGCTACCTGCCCGACGTGACCGACGAGCAGATGCGCCAATGGGAGGAGTCGGGCGCGTTGGAGTGCATGATGCTCGATGGCGAGAAGCGCTACTTCCGCAATGCGGGTCCCAACCTTTTCCGCATCGACTCCCTGTGTCGTGAGGTGAAGCTGGCCAAGGAAGGCGAACAGGTGAGCACCAGCGACCGCGCGAATGCTGAGAACCTGCCCGAAATCTTGGCCGCTACCGACGGACGGGGCGACTCGTGCCTGGCGGCTCCCAAGCGCATGCGCGTCACCTATACGCTGACCGTCGACACCAATGCCGTCCCAGCGGGCGAAGTAGTGCGTTGCTGGCTGCCCTATCCACGCACGGACATTCCCCGTCAGCAGGACGTGAAGCTGATAGCCACCAGCGAGCCTTCGTATACGCTGACTTCTGAAGGCACGACGCACAGCACCCTCTACATGGAGAAGCGGGCAGTGAGCGGAGAGCCCACTGTCTTCTCGGAAACGTTCGAATACACCTCTTATGGCGAGTGGCACGACATTCGTCCCTCCGACGTCCTGCCCTACGACACCACGACGGAGCTCTACCGACGCTATACGTCCGAGCGCGACCGCCACATTGTCTTCTCGCCCCGCCTGCGCCAGTTGGCTGACAATTTGACAGAGGGCGAGGACAATCCCTACTTGAAGGCCTGTCGCATCTTCCGCTGGGTGAACGATCACTTCCCTTGGGCCTCTGCGCGCGAGTATTCTACCATCGACAACATCCCTGAATATGTGCTCGACAACCGTCATGGCGATTGCGGCCAGGTGACGTTGCTCTTCGTTACCCTGTGTCGCATTGCGGGCATCCCTGCCCACTTCCAGAGCGGCTTCATGATGCAACCCCGCGCATGGAACCTGCACGACTGGGCGGAAATCTACCTGGAGGGTATCGGTTGGGTGCCTGTCGACCAGTCGTTCGGTCTGGCTCCGTATGCGGAGAAGGCAGGGAAGCCCTATTTCTATCTGGGCGGCATCGACTCGTGGCGCATGGTGGTGAACCAAGACTATGGCATGCCGCTCGTGCCCGAAAAGAAATATCCGCGGAGCGAGACGGTGGACTTCCAGCGTGGCGAAGTGGAGTGGACAGGTGGTAACCTGTACTTCACTGAGTGGGACTATCACATGGATATCGAGTACCTGAACTATTGACCTCGTGTTCCGTTCGACGTTTGCTTTTTCCGACCTGTGAAGCATCTCTTTAGAAGCGGAAACATATTTTTACGCTCTAAGCCTCAAAGTGTTAAAGTGGCAGGAAACGTGCATAAATGCTAATTTGGCAGCCTCTGTCGTTAACCGCTGTTAAGCTCAAAAACGGCTTTGTTAAAAGAGGACAAAAAAGACTGACAGGGTGAATAACTGAATAGTTTTTGTCGTTATTTTAACGTCATAAAGTTAAAACAAAGTCGAATATTAACATTTTAAAGAGATAAGATTTATGAAACGGACAGCAAAAATGGTAATGGGAGTCACCGCTGGTGTACTTCTGAGTTCCGCGATAGGTGGATTTACTGCCTACAAGTTAATGGCCAAGCAGCAGATGGAAACGGCTACGTTCAACGAGCTTTTCCAGCAAAACCCCAATAATATAAGGCTGGCCGGCCTGAGTGCCGTCAATGCCCAACCGGTAGACCTGACCCAAGCCGCCGAAAGCTCGGTACACGCCGTGGTGCACATCCGCGCTACGGAATCATCTAAAGTACAGGAAGTGGAAGTACGCGATCCTTTCTATGACTTTTTCGGTGATTTCTTCGGCGGTCGTGGTGGTACACAGAAGCGTCAGATACAGACGCCTGAGCGGACGGGGTTCGGTTCGGGAGTCATCATTTCGAAGGACGGATATATCGTAACAAACAACCATGTGATTGACGGGGCCGACGAAATCAGTGTGACGCTGAATGATAACCGTCAGTTCAAAGGTCGTATCATCGGTACCGACGAAGGTACAGACCTTGCTCTTGTCAAAATCGAAGGAGACGACTTTCCGACGATTCCTGTAGGCGACTCCGATGCCTTGAAAGTGGGTGAATGGGTATTGGCCGTAGGTAACCCCTTCAATCTGACTTCTACCGTGACGGCCGGTATCGTGAGTGCCAAGGCGCGTTCGCTGGGTATGGGCCAGCTGACGGGTAAGGAAAGTATTGAGTCGTATATACAGACGGATGCCGCTATCAACCAAGGTAATAGTGGTGGCGCATTGGTCAACGCACGTGGTGAATTGGTGGGCATCAATGCAGCCCTTTTCTCTCCCACAGGTTCCAATACGGGTTACGGCTTTGCCATCCCGACAAGTATCATGAAGAAAGTGGTAGCCGACTTAAAGCAATATGGTGCCGTTCAGCGCGCCAAGTTGGGTGTGAGTGTGATGGAACTGACGGAAGAGCCGGGCGATACACAGATTGCCGATAGAGAGACGGGCAAGAAGTTAAGCGACTTGAAGAAGGAAGCCAGAGAAGAGTCGGGTGTCGTTGATGGTCTAATGGTGAAGGAAATTGTAGAAGGTGGTTCGGCTGCCGGTTCCGACCTGAAAGTTGATGATGTGATTGTAGGAATCGACGGAAAGGAAATTCATAAGTTTGCCGATTTGCAGGAAGCACTTGCCAAGTATCGTCCAGGCGACAAAGTGAAGGTCAAGGTGATACGCAACAAGAAAGAAAAAGTAGTTGAAATCACTCTGAAGAACGAACAGGGTACAACAAAAGTTATCAAGGAAGCCGATATGAACATTCTGGGTGCTGCCTTTAGGCCGGTACCTGCCGAGTTGAAACGTCAGCTGAATTTGGGTTATGGTCTTGAAGTGACGGGAGTGACAGACGGTAAGATGGCCGAAGCCGGTATTCGCAAGGGATTCATTATACTGAAAGTGAACGGACAGATTATGAAGACCGTCGATAATCTTGAGGATGCCATGAAGGCAGCTTCGAAAACCCCCGAACAGGTACTCTTCATCACCGGTATGTTCCCCTCGGGCAAGCGCGCCAGCTATGCGGTAGACTTGAGCCAGGAATAAGATTGAAGTATCAAGCATATAGGTATTAGATAAATAGTAGGTATTAGAATAGATATAAGATAGGTTAGACTCTTTTGATAAGGTAAGAAGGTTGAAGTTTGTTTAATTTATCTTGTAAAGGGTGCCGGCAAAAGAACTTGTCGGCACCTGTTTTTGTTTCTAATTTTATAAAAAGGGGAGCCTTGCAGAGGCTTCTCGAAGAATTTTGTAGAATCGGGGCAAAAAAGACGGCAAAAGATTGGTGCAGATCCGATATTTTGTTGTAAATTTGTCAACCCAATATGTGTATAGAAGAATGAGACAACTAAAAATTACCAAAAGTATCACTAACCGAGAGAGCGCTTCTCTGGACAAGTACTTGCAGGAAATCGGGCGTGAGGACCTCATTACTGTTGAAGAAGAAGTGGAACTCGCTCAGCGCATCCGCAAGGGTGACCGTGTTGCACTGGAGAAACTGACACGTGCCAATCTGCGTTTCGTCGTATCTGTCGCAAAACAGTATCAGAACCAAGGCTTGAGTTTGCCCGACTTGATCAACGAAGGCAACCTGGGTCTGATCAAAGCAGCCGAAAAGTTCGATGAGACACGTGGTTTCAAGTTCATCAGCTACGCGGTGTGGTGGATACGCCAGTCCATTCTGCAAGCCCTGGCCGAACAGTCGCGTATCGTGCGTCTGCCGCTCAATCAGGTAGGCTCGCTGAACAAGATCAGCAAAGCCTTCTCCAAGTTCGAGCAGGAGAACGAGCGCCGTCCGTCGCCCGAAGAGCTGGCCGATGAGCTGGAAATCCCTGTTGACAAAATCTCCGACACGCTGAAGGTATCCGGCCGCCACATATCGGTCGACGCGCCTTTTATCGAGGGAGAGGACAACAGCCTGCTGGATGTTTTGGTGAATGACGATTCGCCTATGGCTGACCGCTCGTTGGTGAACGAGTCTCTTGCGAGGGAAATTGATAGAGCACTTTCTACGCTGACCGAGCGCGAAAAGGAGATCATACAGATGTTCTTTGGCATCGGACAACAGGAAATGACCCTGGAAGAAATCGGCGACAAATTCGGACTGACCCGTGAACGTGTGCGCCAGATCAAGGAAAAAGCTATCAGAAGATTAAGACAAAGTAATCGTAGCAAATTGCTCAAGTCCTACTTGGGATGAGTGGGAATATCGGTTTCCGACAAACAAAAAGAATTCAAAAAACGGCAGTGGCGTGCAGCTCTGCCGTTTTTTTTGTTACCTTTGTCCCCTATAAAGTGATAATTTGGAATTTTTGAAAACAGAAAGACGTATGAAATACATTCGACTGATTATGGCGGTGGCTCTGACCTTCCTGGTATGTTCCGCCTTTACGATGAAAAAAGACAAGGAGAAACCCGTGTATGTTTTTGGTGTGGCAGCTTCGTTCACCGACACGCTGGTCTATTACACCGACATCCAGTTGCTGGACAGCGTTTACCTTAACGAGCATGGCTTCCTGCCCCAGCGCGACTTGTATTCCTACCAGCTGAAGAACCATCTGGAGTATAACATGAACAAGCTCAACTATACGTGCATCATCTATTTCTCCGACAACAAGAAGAAGCTCGAGAAAGAGGCTTCGAAAGTGAAGTCGGGCTACCTGAAGAGCAAGCAGACCTTGCGGCCGATCGAGGCTTCGGAGTTTCAGTTCAAGAAGCCCGAAGAATAAGCGTGAGCGTGTATACGGATGTGATTTTCTGAAATAAATTAATGGAGTATCCTGCGATGAAACATTGGTTCCTGTTCCCCCTTCTTTTGCTTTCCCTTCTGCTGACGTCCTGTCACAAAGACGATGAGCCCCAAACAACGCCCTACAAGCGGACGGTGCTGGTCTATCTGGCTGCCGACAACAATCTTTCTTCCTTTGCCCTGGAAGACCTGGCTGAAATGAAGGAAGGCATGGCACAGGTATCCGACGGTATGCTCCATCTGCTCGTCTACATTGATACGGGCAGCTCGCCCCGTCTCGTGGAACTGAAGAAACAGAACGGACAGGTGGTGGAAGACGTGGTGCGCACCTACGACGACCGCAACTCCGTGGGCGTGGACGAGACGCGCGAAGTCTTTGCCGACGTATTTTCCAATCCCGATTTTCTGGCCGAAGGCTACGGCTTGATTTACTGGTCGCATGCCGACGGGTGGATCCCCTACGGTCAGGCTTCGACCCGTTGGGTGGGGCAGGACAAGACCGACGGCGACCATCGCATGAATATCTCCGAGTTGGTATCTGTCCTTGAAGGGGCGCCCCATCTCGATTTCCTTATGTTCGATGCCTGCTTCATGGCCTCTGTCGAGGTGGCCTACGAGCTGCGCGGCTTTACCGACTACTACATCGGTTCGCCTACCGAGAACCCCGGTCCCGGCGCTCCCTACGAACGCCTGGTTCCCCTGATGGCTGCCGACCAGGCAGCGGTCGAGATGTCCAAGGCCTATTTTGCTGCCTACGAGGAAATCTATAACGGCGGTATCGGCATCAGCAACAACAACTGGACGGGCGGAACGTCCATCTGCGTGATGCGCACCGACGCCCTCGAGCAGCTGGCTGCGCTCACCGCCCAGCTCTTGCCCGAAGAGGTGGTGGACATAGCTGCCTTGAAGGAAGAAGTCTTCGACTACGACCACAAGGGGTGGGGTCGCGACTACGTGGGCTACTTCGACCTGAAGCAACTCATGGAGCAGGTGCTCGACGATGCCTCGTATGCCACGTGGACGCAGGCCTTCGACGCCGCCATTGCCTACTGGAGCACCACGCCCAAGAACTACTCCCAGTTTGTCGGCATGTTCTCCATGGAGGGTGCCAACGGCATCACCCACTACATCCCCGGCAGCAGCACTCAGCGCGATGCGGCCTACCATTCTATGAAATGGTATCAGGATGCAGGGCTGGAGAAGCTGGGGTGGTAACGATGGACAGACTCCTCTTGTTTTGTAATGATTTATGCGTAATAGTTCTGTTATTGTGTAATATTATTTTATTGTCATTGCCTGCCCTTACTTAAGAAATCGCTATTACGAATTACAGATTACAGTTAGCGAAACTGAATATTTGGGAGAGAGAGTTATACAGTTATATTAT